>Ga0210057_1003040_pt1 | contig 23412 bp, 24 predicted proteins | sample CryGeyCG2114_010_2_FD_183968 | JGI IMG/M metagenome (GOLD analysis project Ga0210057, IMG submission 183968) | Groundwater microbial communities from aquifer - Crystal Geyser CG10_big_fil_rev_8/21/14_0.10 (SPAdes) (version 2) | ecosystem: Environmental > Aquatic > Deep subsurface > Groundwater ...
TGCGATAATTGATATAAATGTTACGTCGCTATTTTTTGTACATTATATCTGTCCTCCTACTCATCGCCAGTTTTACCGGCGTGTTTTTTGTTGGCTATTTTGTTGGTTTTGAAAAGAAAAATACAGAGGTGGTTTTGGCTGATGTTTCCGGTAAAGATGATCCTATTTCTGATTCGGTAGATTTTGGTCCTTTTTGGCAAACTTGGCAGGTCTTAGATGAAAAGTTTGTTGATGGAGCCAATGGGACTTCGACTAAGGATAAAATAACAGATCAAGATAGGGTTTGGGGGGCAATAGCTGGTATGACCGAAAGTCTAGGCGATCCGTATACTACTTTTTTCCCGCCGGTAGAAAATCGTCAATTTGAAGAAACTATTGCTGGCAATTTTGGTGGAGTAGGTATGGAAGTGGGAATAAAAGATGATCAAATAACAGTTATTGCTCCTCTTGCCAATACTCCAGCCAAAAAGGCGGGGATTTTAGCAGGGGATAAAATAATAAAAGTAGACGATTTGGCTGTAGCTTCGATGTCTTTAGATGATGTGATAGATAAAATTAGGGGAGAAAAGGGGACTGCTGTTCGTTTGACTATCCAACGAAATAGTGAAAAAGACACTCGAGAAATTAGTATTATTCGGGACACTATAAATATACCAACTATTGAAACAGAAAAATTGAAAAATGGAGTATTTGTTATTCGTCTTTACAATTTTTCTGCCAATTCACCAAATCTATTCCGAAAAGCTTTGCGGGAATTTTTGGAAGCTAAGACAGACAAACTAGTCTTAGATTTGCGGGGTAATCCGGGGGGCTATTTGGAAGCAGCTATCGATATGGCTTCTTGGTTTTTACCAGCCGACAAAGTAGTAGTCTATGAAGCCAAAAAAGGTGACGAAGAAAAAGATTATCGTAGCAAAGGTTATGATATATTTACAGACAATTTGAAAATGGTTATTTTGGTAGACAGGGGAAGTGCTTCAGCTTCAGAGATATTAGCAGGAGCTCTAAAAGAGCATGGCAAAGCGATATTGGTAGGGGAAAAGACTTTTGGTAAGGGTTCGGTCCAAGAGTTGATATCTATTACTCCAGAAACTTCCCTAAAAGTGACAGTGGCTAGATGGCTCACCCCAGACGGGCATTCTTTGTCGGGAGATGGGCTGGAACCAGATTTTAAAGTTCTCATCACCAAAGAAGATGTGCTGGCGGGTAAGGATCCCCAACTAGACAAAGCGATAGAAATATTAACTAAAGGATAATTTAAATAAAAATGAAAGTAGTTTTACTTCAAGATATTCCGAAAGTGGGAAAAAAATACGAAGTCAAAGAAGTGGCTGACGGTTTTGGGCGTAATGTTTTATTAAAATCTGGCAAAGTAAAACTGGCTACTGCTCAGACTTTAAAAGAAGTTGAAGTTATAAAGAAAAATAAAGTAGCTTCACAAATGCAGTCAGCACGAGAGTTTGAAAATCTTATCAAAATTTTAAAAGATTCCGTGATACAAGTAAAAGCTAAAGCTTCCAAAGAAGGGGCTTTGTTTGCTGGAGTTCACAAGCTCGAGATTTGCCAGGCTTTTAAGAAACAGATTGGCTTAGAATTGGAAGAAGAATCTATTGTTTTGGATAAACCAATAAAAAAGACCGGAGATTTTTCTATTAAAATAACAAATGGCGAACCAGGGGCTCGCCATTTGGAAGCGGATTTAAAGATAGCTATTTTACCTTTGGAGTAACACTCACTACCGGCATACGTTTTGTTTTGCCATTGAAACTCATTTTTCGTTTAGTAGAAAATTCTACAATACCATCAGTGTCAGAGTAGAGAGTGTGGTCTTTGCCGATGCGGACGTTTTTACCAGCCAAAATCTTGGTGCCACGTTGTCGGACAATAATAGATCCAGGGCCAGCTGTTTCTCCACCGTAAAGCTTCGTACCGAGGTACTTTGGGTTGGAATCTCTTAAGTTTTTGGCGGTACCGCCAGATTTTTTTGTTGCCATAGTCTAAAAATGGTAAAATTTAGTTTATATTTAACTGTATGAGTATAAAAGAAAAGGCTCAAAAAATCAAGGGTTTAGTCAGTAGCTTTCCTGAATGGGAAAAAGACGTCTTCGTAGGTCTCTTGGTTGTGGTGGTGGCGGTCGGAGCATATGGTATAGGGAGACTTGCCAGACTTAGCCAGTCTAATGTCCCTGTTCGAATAGAAAATCTAGAGGGTACAAGTCAGGTGGCGAATGCTGTAATGTCTGTAAAAACGGAAAAAAGTTCAAGCGGGACCAAACTATTAGAAATAGAACAGGGGAGTGTACCCCAGCAGGCGAGTACGCCTGCTGGGGTTGTCGTCGGTTCTAAAAACGGCACCAAATACCACCTTCCAGACTGCTCTGGCGCCAAACGGATCAAGCCCGAAAATCTAGTCACTTTTGATTCGGTGTCTGAAGCAGAAAGGGCCGGTTATACTCCTGCTGCCAACTGTTCAGGGTTAAACTAGTCACCCTAGACTTATTTTCTTTAATGTGTTATGAATATAGATTGCTAGTACAAAACTATTCCGTCGTATTTTCGATGGGATCAAACAACTAAAAAAAATAAAAGAAAGGAGGTATTAAAAGTGCCGACGATGACTTATGGAAGAGACGTCTCTGTTAAGAAATCCCCAGAAGTTTGTATACTTCAAGGGCCGGATTTTCAGGAAATGGTAGCCCGATTAGATCGAGTGGCTGATGGAAAAGCTCAGCTTTCAGATTGGGTGAAAATCGAAGACCATGTCGAAGAATGTGTTTTTTGCCGAAAAAAACTTCGACAACGATTACGTCAAGCCAAAAAATAAACAAAAACCGGAAGAAGGAGAGAATTATGACGACCACGATAAGCCCGATTAAGGGCTGGCCCCAGTTTCTTTTTGATGCGGGGCTAGTCGCAGAAGATGATGAGGAGTTGATGAATATCATCTTTCTTAAAAAAATGGTCAATTTTGATCCCGTTGATTCAGAGATTGATTATAATCCTCATCCACATCATTTTTCAAAACCGAATCGTCAGAGAAAGCAATACTGTAATCGGCCATATCACTTTGGTCGTAAACGTTGCCACTTGGTCATGGTGAGCAGCCGGATGTCCTGATTTTTTCAAATCTTTTTTAGTATACACCCGTGCCAATTTTTGGTTCGGGTGTTTTTTATTTTTTAAATACTTACCTATTGCCAAGCAAAACAGGGGAGTGACTACCCTGTTGAGTCAAAATTTTTAATTCTTAATTTTATAATTTTTAAAATCTCCCACTGCCCTGTTCAAAGTGGGGGAGGAGTAGACACTGTAGTGAATTTTGACATTGATCTAAAAGACTCGCTCCACCAAAAGAGTGGAGCGATGCCAAAATCTACTACGGAGTAGACATTTTTATTAAATATGGTGTTAAAAGGGCACCTGTGGATAACTTATATAGAACGTCGCACAACATAGATTTTGCGACACTCTATACTATAAAAAATAAGCTCAAATAAAAATAGCCAATAGAAAAAGCCTTCGGGTTTCCCCTCAGGCCTTTTCTCTTTAATACATTTAGGCGGTTTGATTTACCTTATTGCCCCAACAAGGCTTACTTGCTTTCCAGTGTCGACTACCCTCACTTTTTAATAACCACATAGCATAATCGATATTACCTTCAGAGGTATATATATCATATCCTAATTCTTGGCTACGTTTTAGGTGGTATTTTTCGTTAACTTGGAAAATACCAACATCGTAAGAGTTTTCGATACCTCGAAGCACTTTCGGAGTTCCATCTGCGGCCAAATTTTTTTCATCATATTGCCGAGTGGTACTCTCACAGAATGCGATTGCTTGGGCTAAGTCTTTAGAAACACCAAATGTATCTGCGCGTTCAGTAATAAGTTCCGGAATAGTCTTTTCAATCACTTGGGCTGATGGTGTAACAACAGCTATATCTGATATCGGAGACACAGTAACCGGAGACATATTTCCTAACGCTATAAGGCCAGCGAGGCCTATTTGTAGGGTTTGCAAAATAAGTCGTTGAGAATCAAAAAACTATTAGAATGATCTAATAGCCTTATAATTCTTAATATATACAATATTTCAAGTTACAGATTGACCATAACACCTGTTGTCTGCAACCCATTAATCTTATCATTTTTAGTCAAAAAAGTCAATGACTAGACAATAGATGTTATATATCTGTCAAGATTAGACCTAAAAAACCCTTATTTTATAAGGGTTTTTTAGGTCTTTGTGAAACAGGGTAGTTATGGTCTATTTTTCAAGCATTTTTTGGATATACCCAACGAAGGCTGTCACTGGTTCTTTGAGATAAGTCCCCCAGACTTGGACTAACCAAGACCAAATACTACTTCCCGCTTCTCTTAAGTAGCTAAAATTATTTTGAAAAGATTCTGACTCTACTAATCCGCGGATATCAATATTTAAAACACTTAAAATCACTACTACTATAATTATAATTAAGATGATTTTTATAAAACCTTCTTCTTGTTTGTTATTTGTTTTCATAAGTTAATTTATATTATATCACTTCCCTACTATTTTATAAATAATTTAGGGGATTCAAAGTGGCGTTATATGGTGCGATAGGTAGTCTGTATACTCCACAACCAGGAACTTTACTTTGGAGTGAGCTTACTTGGACACCAGCTGAAGCAAAAACAGAAAAATGAAGATGTGGACCGGTGGTGTAGCCAGTCATACCTACATATCCTATTTCTTGACCTGTTGATACATTCTGACCCTCTGAGACTTTAATTAGAGATAAGTGAGTATACAGAGTACTTAATCCATTAGAGTGACGAATGAGTATCCATTTGCCATAAGAGGCACCTCTACATGCTGTATCTGTGTCTCCGACCCCGATTACTGTACCACCAGAGGCTGATTTTATTGGCGTTCCGACTGGTACTCCCATATCTATACCATTATGACCTTTTCCATTATAAGGGGCTGCGCTAGTGCGAGAAAAAGCTGTATCGCCAAAGTATTGAGTGATTACTACTTTATCAAGTGGCCACTTCAAAGCTTTTGATCCATCTGAAGGTAGACTGTTAGGGTCGATGATTACTTTTAATGCTTCTTGTGCAGCTCTGATCTCGGATTCAACCTGATTCTTTTTTGCTAATTGTTGAGCTAAAAGTGTGCGGTAATTTGCTTCTTGATTTTTGGTTTGAGACAAAAGATTAGCAGTGGAATCTTTGTTGGCTTTAGCTATCTTTTTTTGATCTGCTAATTGTGCTTGAAGAGAAACCAATTTTTTCTTTTCGGTCTCCTCATCTGTTTTTTGCGTTTCTTTTTCTACTTTGATTTCACCAAGATTAACGACATTTTCCTTTAGTCGGATATTCAAATTATTTAGATTTGAAATATCAATCCAAAAGTTTGTCATAGTTTCAGAAGACAAGAGAATCTCTATTAGGCCAATCTTTTCAATATTATTCAATTCCCTAGCCGCTTTAGCTATAGCTTGTCTACTACCATCTATCCCCTGTTCGCTAGATTTTATACCGAGAGCCAATTCTTCTATTTTTAGATTGGTTGAGTTTATTTTTTTACTAGTCAGAGAGATATCGGCGTCTAGTTTTTTATTGGTCAATTCCAATTGTTTTAAAGTATTTTGGAGACTATTGGCAGTGGTGGTTGTTTTTAAAATCTCAGTTTGGTATTTTTTTATTTCAGCTTCAAGTTTTTGTATTTCATTGGTTTGGATAGAGATTTGAGATTTTAATTCACTAGCTTTGTCGGCAATAGAAACGATAGGTAAAGAGCCTAGAAAAACTAAAACAACCATTAACCAGAAAAATTGGAGATATTTGAATCCTCTATTGTTCATATAAGGTTTAATTTTAACACAAATAAGCGGTTTGGGTTAAATCTGACCAGCTCGATCTAATCGGTCTAAAGTTTCTGATTTGCCTAAAAGTTCGGCAACCACAAATGGGTCGGGTGATTTTGCTTTACCTGTCAAAGTTGTCCGCATTGGACCAAGGACTTCACCCCGTCCTTTTTCAGTGGCAAAATCCCAGACAGCTTCTTTTATTTTAGAAGCAGTAAAATCGTCTTCGGAAATGTTTTTTAAAATATCCATAATAGCTGGCAAATGAGCAATATTTTTAATTAAGTCTATGTCTGGTTTTGGTGAGTCAAACAAGAAATCAAACTCTCCACTATCAAACAAATGTTTTACTTCGTGAATAGTAGATATTCGCTCAAGTAAGAGGTCTAACAGTAGGTCTATTTGTTTATCGTTCAGTCTGCTCGCTGGTAAATACGGAACAATCATTTTTTTTATATCATTTGCCGGCAAGAGTTTGAGATGTTCTTTATTTAGCCATTTTAATTTTTCTACATTAAACACAGCCCCACTTTTTTGTAATCCTTCGATGCCAAATATTTCTAAAAGGTTAGCTAAGGTGAAAATTTCTTCATTGGTGCCGTCGCTTGTTGAAGTCTTGGCTTGAGGAGACCAACCTAGTAAAGCCATAAAATTTATCATCGCATCTGGCAAATAACCCTCCTTGGCGTATTCTGTGATAGCTACAGCTCCGTGTCGTTTGGATAGTTTTGACTTGTCAGGCGCTAAAATAAGGGGAATATGGGTATAATTGGGCCTAGTTCCACCCAAAGCCTCGATCATCAGTATTTGTCTTGGTGTATTTGAAATATGGTCTTCTCCGCGAATGACATGAGTGATACCCATATCGATATCATCGACAATAGAAGCAAAATGATATAAAGGTGTGTCCAAATCTTTAGCAATAATGAAGTCTCCAAGTTCTGTCGTGTCGAAAGATATAGAATTATGAATCGTGTCAGCAAAAATTACCACTTGACCTGGATTTCGAAAACGAATAACACTATCCCTATCCCCTTCTTTTAAAACAGCCTCCCTAGAAATATAAGCTTTATCTTCAGATATAAGTTGTTCTAATTTATTTTTATATAAATCTAGACGTTCTGACTGGCGAAAAACTTTGTCGTATTTAATTCCTAACCAATTCAAACTTTCGATAATATTATCTTCAAATTCTTTAGTAGATCTCTCTCTGTCGGTGTCATCTATACGCAAAATAAGTTCACCACCTGATTGTCTGGTAAATAGATAGTTAAATAAAGCCGTTCGAGCCGTGCCAATATGGAGCCAACCTGTAGGGCTAGGGGCGACGCGAGTGATTATTTTATTGCTCATGTTTTAGAGAGATATCTACTAAAGCTTCAGCTATAAGTCTAGCTGAATCTGGTCTAGCAAATTTTGTGGCCCCAGTTTTCATTTCTTCTAAAAGTTCTGGATTTTTAAAAAGACGATCAATCTCAGACAACAAAACTGATGACGATAAATTGTTTTCTTCTATGACTACACAAGCGCCAAATCTAGCATAAGTAAAAGCATTGGAGCGTTGGTCATGGCTAATATCTTCGGGAATAGGAATAATAATAGATGGTTTAGACCAGCTGGCAATTTCAAAAATAGTCGATCCAGCGCGAGAGATTATTAGATCACAAGCTCCAGCCGACATTCGCGTAGCCAAGTCATTTAGATAAGAAAATGGTTTATAACGATGATCACGACCAGTCCCCTCTAAAACCACCTTTGATCTAGATTCAGCGTCAGTAAAATTGTTTTTACCTGTTTGATGAACGATTTGATAGCGTTTGGTTAACTCGGGCAAAAGATCTATGATAGTGTCATTTATTTTTACAGCTCCCTGCGAACCACCTAAAATGAGGAGAATCGGTAATTCTTCTTTTAACTCTAAAAATTCCCTAGCCCCCTCAATGATTGGAAATTTTATTTCTTTCCGAATAGGGTTGCCGGTGACCGCAGTTTTGTCTTTTGGAAAATAATCAACAGCTTCAGGATAAGAGACAGCTATTTTTTCGGCAAATTTTCCTGCCCATAGGTTTGCTCGACCTGGTTTAGAATCTGATTCGTGAACAATTACTGGTATTTTCAATATTTTAGCTGCCCATAGAGCCGGAATACTAGCGAAACCGCCTTTAGAAAAAACCACATCTGGGTAAATAGTATATATTTTCAAAATAGCCTGCCCTATACCAAAAAGACTTTTAAAAGGGTCTATAAAATTGGATAGAGAAAAATATCTACGGATTTTACCCGCTTTAGCAGAAATAAAAGTTATTTTATTTTCAGCTAAAACTTTTGGATTATAGGGGTCTATCGACATAAAATAAAAACTTGGCTCCAAAAGTTTTTTTTCGTAAGCTATATTTCTTATTTCTTGGGCGATAGCAATAATCGGATAAAAATGTCCACCTGTCCCACCTCCTGTAAAAAGAATTTTCATAATTTTTGAGCTAGATTCTGTTAAGCTGTGCGTGAAATATTTAAAATAATACCTGAACCCATAAGGGTGAAAAGTAAAGCCGAACCACCCTGACTAACAAAGGCCAAAGGATCTCCAGTCAAAGGTATAATCCCAAGCATTGCCCCAATATTCATAAATGATTGGGTTATAACTAGTATAACAATTCCGACGGCTAATAGTCTACCAAAGACGTCCGGAGCATTGCCAGCTATTTTTAGACCCCAGAGGGCAAATAAAAGAAATAAGCTAAGTAAAAATACTGAACCAAGAAAACCAAATTCTTCTGAAGCTACAGCATAGATAGAGTCTCCTACTGGTTGAGGTAAGAAATTGAATTTTTGTAAACTTTGACCAAAACCACGACCAAAAGCTCCGCCAGATCCGACAGCTATTAGAGACTGGTTTATTTGATAAGATGAACCTAAAGCGTCCGAACTCGGGTGGATAAAAGTCAGCACCCGTTGTCTTAAGTAGGGTTTTGTAGCTACCAAACCTGCTCCAGCTATGAGTCCGATTAAAAAAATTATAGCCAAATCTTTTAAACTACCCCCACCAATAAAATAGATTGATACCAAAGAAACTGAAATAGTTAGGAAAGTACCAATATCTGGTTGGAGGACAAAAATAATTCCTGTGCCACCCAGCAAGATAAGTAGTGGTAACAATCCCCATTTAAAAGTAGTTATTTTTGTTTTTATTGTTGAAACCCAAGCAGAGAAATAAATAATAAGACCTAGTTTTAAAAATTCTGCTGGCTGAACGGTAAAACCACCAAAACCTATCCATCTATAAGCTCCACCAGACTTAATGCCTATACCGGGGATAAAAACCAAAAGGGTGCCTAAAGTAGTGATGATTAGCAAAGGCAAAGCATACCCTCTCCATTTTTTATATGGTATTTGGCTGATAATAAGCATTAAAATTAATCCAATAAACAAAATCACTAATTGTTTGGTGACTAGGCGGACAAAAGTGTTGATATCTTGATCTAATTTTCCTAAAGAAGCTGAAACAAAAATAAAGAAACCACAAATAACCAGGGATAGTATTATTATGAAAAATACTCGACTATTTCTTCTAAGAGTGCGGACAGGAGACATACTTATTTACCAACTATGGTGATAATCATACCCAATAGAGCGCAGATAATACCAATAATCCAATAACGCATAACTACTTTATAACTTGGCCATCCCAAGGCTTCAAAATGATGATGTAATGGGGCAACAATAAATATTTTTTTACCACGGATTTTTTTGGATGCTAATTGGATTATAACCGAAGCAGAAGTGACAACTAAAGGTAAAGCGATAATAGGCAAAGTCACTACTGATTTAGTAAGGAAAACCACAAAGGTTAGAGAGGTAGTAAGACCCAAGATTCCAGTTTCGGACATATAAAACCGAGCTGGTGGAATATTGAACCACAGAAAAGCCAAAGTAGCTCCAGCTATGGTGGCACAGAAAGCCGCTAAGTCATTTTGGTTTTGGAAAAAAGCAATAAAAGCGTAAGCAGAGAAAATAATAGTCATAATCCCTCCCGATAGACCGTCTAATCCATCTATTACTCCACTAGAAAAAAGAGACAACATAACTACTATAAAAAGAGGGATGATCAAAATTCCTAAATAAATGTCATTAAAAAATGGAATGTTTAAATACTGATAACTAGGATCGAGTTTAAAATAAAACCAAGCACCACCGATTAGTCCAAGTAATACGACAACTCCAGCTCGTTTGTAAAAAGACAAGCCCCCTGCTTGAGGGGTGCCACTGGTTTTTATTTGCATCCAGTCATCAACTAAACCTAAAAGTGAAGCGACAATCAAAGTAAATAAAGGGAGTATTGTTTGATTTTGACTAAGGAAAGAAAGTTTGGCAGTGATAGGATTTGGGAAAAATACGGAGATTAAAAAAAAGACCGCTATAGTTAAAAGGGTGCTCATCCAAATAATTATTCCTCCCATGCGCGGAGTGCCCACTTCTTTGTCTTTATGAAGTTCATTAAAAATGGGAGTTTCTTTACCGGTGATATCTATTTTTCCAGCTTTTTTCTTCCACATTTTATTTTTGTATAAAAAGTCTGTCAGAGCAGGTGTCATTAAAATTCCAGCAAAGAAAGCCATGGTGGTCGGAAGTAATATTTTAAGAAGAGAAAGTATCATGATTTTGTTTAGTATATGCTTATTTTGCTAAGGTTTCAATGGTTTTATTCACCAGTTTTGTCATATCAGAAAAGCGACCATCTTGGGTTGAACCTAGGACCACAATAATGACTGGTTGATCTAAACCAGCATCAAAAGCGATGACTAGATTGCCGCCAGCTTGGTCGGTGAAGCCAGTTTTAGATCCAATAAAGCCAGGGATGGTTCGAATGATGAGATTGGTATTTTGACCAAAAAAAGTGGCATGATCAATCGTTTCTTTTCGGATAGTAGACAGACGAGTGCTTTCTATTAAATTGGGTTCATATTTTATAATATGAGTCATAAGTTTAGCCACATCTTGGACTGACCCAGAACCGCCAGCACGTCCCCCCATTTCATCTAAACCAGTTTCATTGTTGAAATGCAAACTATTCAAACCTAAAGTCTTAGCTTTTGTATTCATTAAGAAAATAAAGTCACGGCCAGTTTTTTGGTTGACGGCGTCACTCATAGCTTTGGCTGCTCCATTGGATGAGGTCGTAAGCATATAATCTTTCAAATCTTTAAATTTCCAAGTAGTACCAGCTAGTAAGCCGGCATTACTACCCAAACTAAGGTGGTTTTCGGTAATAAAAATAGGATAATCACTATTTAGATTTTCAGTAGCCACAATAGCGGTCATAAGTTTGGTGATAGAAGCTAAAGGTAGTATTTCGTTTGGATTTTTAGTAAATAAAACTTGGCCAGTTTTTTCATCTATGACGATCGCCGCTTGAGCTTCTAGATTGTCGACTTGAAATGTGGGTAAAGGTTTTTGGTCTGCCGGTGGATTATTTAAAATACCTTGAGCTTTTTCTAGTTTTTCCCAGGGTAAAAGAAAGAAAAAAGCGACCATTATAGTGCTTAAGCCAATCAGTATACTAATTAGTCTAGTCAGTCGCATGATTATTTGTCGGTTTGGTTATCGGTAGCTTCGTCTTTGTAGTCGTTGCTGTTTTTTATATTTTTAATCTCAGAAATAACCTGCTCGTAATCTGGTAAATTTTCTACACTAGTGATACCTAAGTGGGCTAAAAGTTCAAAAGTTGGTTTATATAAAAAGGCTCGACTATCCCCTTCTTTGTTTACTCTCTCTACCAAACCACGAGTAGTTAGGTTGCGTAAGATAAAATTTGAATTTACTCCACGGATATAATCAACATCCGCTCGAGAGATGGGGCTTTGGTATAAAATAATAGCCAGAGTTTCAAGACCAGCTTTACCTAAGTCGCGAGTGAGTTCCTCTTTGATTATTTTTTCGATCAGAGGACTGACCTCTGGGGATGTGCCCAGCATGACTGAATTGTCTTTTTCCAATAAAGAAACGCCTCGGTTGTTTAAATTTTGTTTTAAAGTTTCTAGAGCTTCTTTGATCTCCGTCTCTGTTTTTTCAGTCAGAGTCGCCAATTTGCCGATAGTTAGGGGTTCGGCTTTAAAAAAAAGGATAGCTTCGATAGTATTGGCTAAATTCATGATTTTTATTTTAACATATTTATGAGTTTCATTTACTGTTAATATCTCGGAGTACCCATATTGGTATTTTCCATATCTATATCAGAATAAGGATTGTCTTGTTTGACCTCGATAATCCCCTCTTTGACAAGCTCAAGCATACCTAGAAAACTAACAATAATACTCACCTTGTCGGCTTTGTGTTCGCGAGTAAAATCTGAAAAACGCATTGATAATCCAGATTGAATTCGTTTGGTCAGATTTGTAATAACTTCTTCTAAACTAATGACTTTTTTTACTACAACCTCTGGTATTTTTTCGGGCTTAGGGAGGTTTGATAAAACACTTTTTATAGCCGTGTGGAGACTATCAATACTAGCGTCAGAACTAGGGGCGAATATTGGTTCGGTGATTTTGGAGTATTCTCGAAAGAAAATAAATTTTTTACCAAAATGGCCTTTTATTCCCTCGGTGACATTTTTTATTTTCTCGTATAAAGCCAGTCGTTTTTTTAAATCGCCGATATCATCGGACTCTTCGGGAGTAGCTTCAATGGTTGGTAGTAGAGCGATGGATTTTATGAGGAGTAGAGTGGAGGCGATGACGAGAAAATTGGCAACTTCATTTTTAGGAAAATCAGCAAAAGTTTTTATGTGATTTATATAGTCGTCAGCTACTTGAGATAAAGTTACATCGCTGATGTGGAGTTTGCGCTTTTCTATAAGCTGAAGAAGAAGGTCTAATGGTCCTTCAAATTCGCCTATTTTAGTTTTAAATTCTCCGTCCATAAGTCTGTCTATAATAACTTTTTTTAGGACAAAAAAACAGCCCTCGCGAGTACGCTCGGGCTGAAAATATTTGGATGAGACGAGTGTGATTTTAGCAGTTAGGGCTTGTTGATGAGCTTCATCAAAAGGTTTAGGCGACTATCCTCGCACTCGTCTCGGTCTCGGGACCTCGCAGAGTATAGCAAATATTTATTTTAAAAACTATTCTGACAAACGATTGTCGATCCGGTTTAAATCTCTAGGGAAAAGAGTAGCTTCTTTAACATTGTCGATATTGAGGAGTTTGGCTGTGATACGCTCTAGTCCTAATCCCAGGCCGCCATGTGGAGGCATGCCATATTTGAAAGCTTGTAGGTAATAGCGGAATTTTTCTGGGTCGAGGCCTTTTTTCTCCATTGAAGCGACGAGTGTGTCATGATCATGAATACGTTGAGCTAAAGTGGTGATTTCGATTCCACGGAAAAGTAAGTCGCCTCCTTTGGCATATCCAGTATCTTCTTCATCTTCGTAGGTGTAAAATGGTCGCTTAGAAATAGGAAAATGAGTGACAAAAATAAAGTCTGAATCCCAAGTTTTTTTAGAGTATTCGCATAACCATCTTTCATGTTGAGGTTCTAAGTCTGGTTCGTTTGAACAATCCTCGCCAAATTCTTTTTTTATAATTTCTTGAGCCTCTCGAAGTTTGAGAGACGGAATTTTAGTTGGGACCACTGGTATGTCGGCACCTATTAGTTTAAATTCGTTAGTACAAGTTTCAGACAATTTTTTCATAATATGGATAAGTAAGTCGTTTTCCATATTCATCACATCAGTATGGTCTTTTATAAAACCCATTTCGAAGTCTAGGCTAGTGTATTCGTTTAGGTGGCGAGTAGTGCTATGTTTTTCCGCTCGATAGACATTTCCTGTTGAAAACACACGTTCGAAAACACCAACCATAATTTGTTTGTAGAGTTGTGGGCTTTGGGCCAAGTGAGCGGTATGGTCAAAGTATTCTACATTGAAAGAGTTGGCGCCCCCCTCGGCGTCTTCACCAATAAGTTTGGGTGCTTGGAATTCGGTAAAACCTTTAGTATTTAAAAATTCTCTAAAAGCAGAAATAATAGTTGCTTGAACTTTAAAAATAGCTTTGGCTTTTTCGGTTCGTAAAGTTAGAGGCAAGTTATCTAGATAGGTATCCAGATTTAAATCCTCGTCTTTATCAAATGGCATTTCTTTGGCTTTACCAAGGACTTTTATACCAGTCACCTCCACCTCCAATTCGCCGTTTAAAACACCTTCCTTGCGGTTTTTTTCGGGGCGGGCGTTGATGAGGCCAGTTACCTCGATAACCCACTCAGGACGCACCAAATCAGCCGTTTTGATGGCTTCTTCGTGATTTGGCAGGCAGACCATTTGAACCTTGCCTGATACGTCTCGCAGGTCGATAAATATGAGCTTCCCTTGGTCACGTCTCACATCCACCCAGCCGGCGATTTTGACTTCTTGCCCGATCTTATCTTTCAAATCTTTAATATATGTTCGTTCCATAATTTATCTACTTTAGCACGGTTTTTTGTAGTTGAAAATATATTTTTAACTATCAGAAACCACACTTAGAGTTAACCCAAATTCAACATATCTAAAAGCCCTACTCCCAACAAACTTTTAACAAACTCTCAAACTGTACCCAATATTGACGACCGTCAATATTGGGTACAGTTTGAAAAACTAGAAATTTCTTATCATCTTATTATTTGATATTAAAATTATTTTTTAGCTTTTCTTCACCCTCAAATTTTGTTACTACCATATAAATTAAATCCTTACCTATTTGAAGATCGGCTTTCAATAAGTCGATTATTTCTTCACATGGGTATGGGGACACCCATACACTATTTTGCAATTTAATAAATCCAAAATTGTTAAGTTGACATCTAAGCTTACCCCTTGTTTTGCGCCGGTATTCTTTTATATCAAACATAACCACTCGCCACTTACCATCCCATTTTTTCTTTTTTGTTTGTTCAAATTTATTTTTTAAATCATCAGACTTTAACCATTGATGACCTTTTTCTGTGATTTTTATATAGATCACTCCTTCTTTTTTAACTAAAACAAGATATCCTTTTCTTTGGAGTAAATAGATTTTATTTGTTATATATGAAGGGTATACCTTTCGTTTCTTTTGGAACACTTTTAATACTTGCAGAGCATTTGGAGCTAATATTGTAATAGTCACCAAACCAGAGACGGCTAAAATACTTAAAATTATTCTTGTGTAGCCAATGTTTTGGACAGTTTCTTTTATTTTCATTTTACTAATAAGACTATACCCAATACTGACGGTCGTCAATATTGGGTATAGTTATGAATTTAGGTTTTTGTAATTTTTATAGCCTTTTTAATACAGTAAAAATTTATTAATACTAGATTATTGATGTAGTCCGACTTGGAGTTCATAGAGATGTCGATATACCCCATCTCGTCTTTGAATAAGTTCATCATGTTTTCCGGTCTCGACTATTTCACCGTCTTTAAAAACAAGAATTTTATCTGCTCGACGAACAGTACTAAGTCTGTGGGCAATAATAAAAGTAGTTCGTCCGCGCATAAGCTCCTCCAAAGAATCTTGAATGATTTTTTCTGACTTAGCATCTAAAGCGGAAGTTGGTTCGTCTAAAATAAGGATTTTTGGATTACGCAGTATAGCTCTAGCAATAGCAACTCTTTGTTTTTGACCACCAGATAATTTAACCCCTCTTTCGCCGACAAGTTGGTTCCATTTTTTTGGTAATTTTTCGATAAATTCAAGCGCATGAGCTTTTTGGGCAGATGTTTTTATTTCGTTTTTAGTGGCTTTAAAATTCCCATATATAATATTTGACTCAATGGATTCGTTAAACAATAAGACTTCTTGAGGAACTATTGCGATTTGAGAGCGTAGTGATTTTAATCCTATTTTTTTGATGTCTACCCCATCAATAAATATTTTTCCGTTTGTTGGAAGATTGTAGGCGGAAATCAAATCAATAAAAGTAGATTTTCCTACTCCAGATTCTCCAACCAAAGCTACCACTTCACCGGAATTTATTTTGACATTAATATTTTTTAAAACAGGTTGATTTTTGTGATAAAGAAAATTAACATTTTTAAACTCTAAATCACCTTTGATCTCCTTTTCGACAGCATTAGTTGGAAGATAATTTTCACTTGGAATTGATAAAGATTTTTCAACAGAACTAATATTGACGATGCCGCTTTGGAGAGTTTTTGACATGCTTAAAAGTTGAGAAAATGGTCCAAACAAGATACCTAAATAAGCATTAAAAGATATTAATTCACCAATAGTCATTTGATTTACTTGAATCAAGTATAGAGACCACAAAAAGACGATTATTTGTAATGACAAAATAGTAACCTGTTGGTTAAACGACATTGTTTGCCAAATTTCATTATTTTTAACCCAAATCGGAGCTAGCTCTTTTGTCATACTTTCTTCAAATCTGGTTCTCTCATAATCTTCGGTAGTAGCTTGTTTAACTGCTTGAATGTTTGTCATAGCATCTTCAGCTTTACCATAACTTTTATCCCAAATATTGTAGAGTTTGTTTTCTAAATCCCCTGCTTTTAATACTGGAGCGACTGATAATATTAGGAAAAAAGATAGCCCAGCAACAGCAAATAAACTCATCAGCGGATTGATCCAAAAGATGATAGCTATAGATATAATCGTTGAGACCATTTGCGTGCCAACACTTTGAAGGAGTTCTCTGATTATAGACTGTAATCCCCAACCAGCGGTGTCTAATTTAGATTTAATCTCCCCCATCTTTTATTGTCTGTGGAAGGATAAAGGTAAACTCAAAAGTCGATTATGGGTTTGAATTCTATAATCAAATCTGGCCATAAAAGTTACATAGTCCATTCTTGATCTGTTATAAAATTCTATTACTGCAATCAATATTTGCAATATAGCTAAACTCAAAATTACCCAAACAACTTTTGGTAAGGATAAATAAAACACAGTAACAATTTTTTGACCTTGCAGTAAACTATCGAAAAATTTACCAACTATGTATGGAGTCAAACTGTTTCCTATAGCAATTAATAAATTTAACAAAGATACAAGAATTATCCTCTTGCGGTATCGATAAATAAAATCTATTAAAACACGGTATGTTGTTTTTATTTGTTCAAAACTTAGTTTTTCTTTTTTCATTTTGATTGGATTACAAATCCAATCCTACGGCTTTTTTGATTTCTTTGAGTTTAGTTTGAGTGACGGCATTGGCACGGTCGGCGCCGGCTCGTAGGATTTGGATGACTTGCTCGGGATCAGCTTCAAATTCTTTTCTTTTTTCTCGGAGTGGAGTTATAAATTGGATAATATTTTCTGCGAGTAGTTCCTTGGCTTCTTTGTACCCTATCCCCCCTTGCCGGTAGCGAGTTTCTATTTCAGCGAGCTCTTCGGTTGGGGTGAAAAGTTTGTGGAGAGCAAAAACATTGCAAGCATTTGGATCTTTTGGTTCTTCTACACCTTTGGAATCAGTGACGACAGACATGGCCATCTTACGGATGTCGATGTCTTCGGCAAAAAGTGGGATGGTGTTGTTGTAACTTTTAGACATTTTCTGTCCATCTGTTCCGGGTACGCTACCGACTTCCTTACTAATCAAAGCGTTTGGCAATTTGAAAGTCTCAGTGGCGAAGATGCGATTAAATTTTTCCGCGATATCGCGCGCATACTCAACATGTTGTTTTTGGTCTTGGCCTACAGGTACCACATCAGTGTTGTAAAGGAGAATGTCCGCTGCCATGAGGATAGGATAGTTGAAAACTCCGACATTTATTTCTTTACTTTTTGCTTCAGCGTCTTTGAAAGCGTGAGCACGCATCAGATATGGCATAGTGGTGATACAATCAAATATCCAAGTCACTTCAGCGTGGGCTGGTACATCGGACTGTTTAAATAGCACGACTTTGGCTGGGTCGAGGCCGATAGCTAGATAGTCCATCGCTAGATTGAGGGTGTCACGCTTCATCTGATCAGCATTTTGGACGGTAGTGATAGCGTGCAGGTCGGCAATCATGATATAGCAAGTATACTCGTCTTGCATGTCTACCATTTGCTTCATAGCACCAAAATAATTGGCGACATGTGGTAGGCCGGTCGGTTTGACGCCTGACAATAAGATTTTTTTACCGTTTGACATAATCCTAATATATTACCACAAAGGTTATTTTTAGGGAAAACTCCCCAGTTTTGCGAAGCAAAACTGGGGAGTTTTTTATTACCCTATCCCTATCTCTGTTGCTTCCACCAGATAGATAGTATGTAGATAGCACCTAGGACAAACACGGCGCTAAATATCAGGTCATAAGGGTCCAAAGTCTCTGGCCACTTGGAGCCAATGATGATACCCAGTGACAAAACTGCTGTTTCGTAGATAGCTAGTTGCCACCATTTGAAAGTTGCCGGTTTTATAAAATTTAACATGATATTTTTTTAATTAACTAATAAACAGATTTATTTTTTTGGGATCTCTCCCTCATATACAGGTATAGTGATAGTGAAAGTCGACCCTTTGCCTACAACACCGTTAGACTCGATACGAATGTCCCCTTTGTGAGCATCTATTATTTGTTTGGCGACATATAGTCCGAGTCCAGTACCAGAGATATGAGTTTTTCCTACCTCATCAGCTCGGATAAACTTTTGGAAAAGTTTTGGTATTGATTCGGCAGCTATACCCACACCAGTATCTTTGACTACCACATGAATATTTTTTGAATCATTTTTCGGTCGAGATACTGTCACGTGGACACTTCCCTCGGGAGTATATTTTATGGCATTGTCTATTACATTGCTTACCACCTGAGATAGTTTGCCGTAGTCGGCATAAGTGTGAAAATGAGCAGATTCTAATTTGATAGAAAAATCTATTTTTCTACGCTTAGCAAACGGGGTCAATTCTCCTTCTAAAACTTTCATCATCTCAGCAATATCTATGACTGTCATATCGTATTTCATTTTACCTAGCTCAATCCGAGTAATGTTCAAGAAGTCTTCAATCACATTTACTAGACGATTACTAGATTGGTATATTACCTCTACCGCATTTTTTGGTTTTTCAGTTAGTTCACCAAACGATCCTTCTAAAAGCATGGACGAGTAGCCTTTGATGGCGGTCAATGGAGTACGGAGCTGGTGGGAAGCAATAGAGACAAACTCTGTCTTTTGCCGATCGAGTTCTTTTAGTTTTGAGTTGAGGCCAAACAACTTATCATTTGAGTCAGCCAAAGCCTTGGCTAACCCCTGAGCGTATTCCCGAGTCTGAACTTCATTGCGAACACTGCGAATAAGATAATAACCAAATATTACGGACATTAGGAGTGTGATAGCGGCAATGACGAGAGCGGTGGTGCTTTGGACAGCAAACAAAAGCGAGCCGATAAGTATCCATAGTGTCACCACTAGAGCATTGGCGCCAATAAGCTTCACGTTGAAGGTTTTAAATTGGACAATAAGGTAAGCAAGTAGTCCCATAAATATAGTCATCCCAAATAGGCCGTAGTTACCCGCTAAATAATCGCCAGTGATTCCGTTGTCCACTAAATAAGTATCAATAAAGCCAGAGGAGAAAAAAGTTAGTATAAACGCTTCTAATCCTATAGTAAGAAGTAATGTTTGTTTTCGAAAAGTTTTATCTTTATTTTTTACACAACCAAAAATGGAAAGAGACAATATCCACAGAGCAGAAAAAGCCCCTACAAAGTATGCGTAGTTAGTAAAAATATTTCCTTCGTTAGCTATACAGTCCGGTATGTAAAAAGATTCTAGGTTATAAGTAGTAGCTGTAAAAAATATAACCGGGAGTAAAATAATAGAAAAAACAGATGTTATCCAAAAAGGAATATTTTTTTTGTTTATAAATAAATAAGCAAAATAAACACAAGATAGATATATGAGTACCCCTAACAAACTTAAAAAAGACCAGACAAACATTATGTTTATACTACTGTACCCAATCCAAATCAATAAATCTAAAATAACCCACAAACTAAAAAATATAGATAAGGCAAACAGTGCTCTCCCTAGTAATAGTTTAGGATTATTTTTTAATACAAAAAAACCAATTAGTAGACTAATGACAACAGTTGATATGTGAGAGTAATAAACAAGAGTTAGGGGTGCGTCGTAATTTACGAAATCATAGCAAGCCTGTATATAAGTTATAAAATTAAAGTTCATTTTTATTTGATTTAGTTATATTTTTTTCTCTTATCTTTATTTTAATATATTCTGGGTAACACCACCAGTATTTATCGTTGATAGTTATTGGCACATGTTGCATAGGTATAAGTTTTGTTATTAGTGGGCGTACTTTAAAATGTTCGACTATTTTTTTAAATGAAGGTATGACTATTTCGTTTGTAAATTTTTCTTCATAACTATCATAAAAAAAAGCTTCAAATAATATTCCATGGCAAAGACACATGGCAAATATGTTTTCATAATAATTTTTTGCTTTTTTTCCATTTTCTTCATACCATTTTGATCCATCAAAAACTTTAGCGTTTGGAAAACAATCAAAAAATATACGATGGTGGAAATCTACAAAACTATCCCCCCATAAGGTTTTTATGTCTGTGAACTTTTTCCTTTCTTCTGTGCCTGACATATCTATTACACGTTCTACAGATGTGACCAAATCTCCATTATCGTCTTTGGTATGATAAAAGCGCATCTTACCTAGAGCAGATTTGTCCAAATTTCTAGTTACAAATATGTCTTCTAAAAATTCAAAATGAAGAGGGTCTAACCCTATTTTTTTAGCTGATTCTCTAAAGTTAAATGTTGATAGATTTGGAGAAGCTAAATCTTCTATAGATATAGCATGCGGTTTTTCAAAAAAATAATCTGGAAGCAGGTCTGTGTGCCCGATAAACTCCTCGGCTTTTTTCCGCAGTTCCTTATCCTCCCACCTCCTCATCAGCTCTTCCTTAGCCTCCTCCGGCGGGGTGTATATATCGTCTAGTGTCATTGTCTTTGTATTATAATATATTTTTAGTTAGATGGGTAGGCATAAAACCCTATAAAATATCTTTGTTGATTCAGGGAATTAAGGAATCATAAAATTACTAAGATAAAATATTTTTTAGTGTCTATTTACTAAATTTATATAATGTGGTAGTAATTTACCTAGGCCCCTGTTTGTAGAGGTCTTTAACAAAACAAAAAAGGAGGTGATAATATGGAGAAAACTCCTAAGGAGTTTGTTTGGGCTGTTGACGTTGAGCCCAACCCACTCCCTGCTGGTCCAGTAGCTGGCAAGTGCACGCACAATTCTAAGTGCCTCTGATTTTGTCAGTCTAAACCTTCCCTAAAGGGCGTAATATATAACTATGTTACGCCCTTCCTTTTGTAAAAGGAGATTTGTCTAAAATTTCTTTTGGATTTGTTTGAATTATCTTATTCCATGATAGATTTTTATTTATTTGCAAAAATGATTTTACAATGTAATAACCTAGAGAATAACCTGTCCATTTTTTATAATTTTTACCGCCAAAAAATAAGTTTTCGTATATTTGGCTGTTATCGTTTATTATTTTTATAAGAAGAGATTCACCTATTTTAGACAGAGCTAATCTAGCTTCTTTTTCAGTCAAAGATTTTGATATAATTGATTTTTTCTTCATAATACTTTCGACAAAATTTTCAGCTAAACCTTCCCAAATTAATATGTCCCCTATTGTTGATTTTGGAGATTTTAGGCTAGGGTTTAGTAATGGTTGATAAGAAAAAAACAAGGCGTGATTATATTCATGGATAATTGTTGAGTGTAAAGATTTTAAAGAAAAACCTTCTGAGGCTATATATATATTTATTACATTGCCCATAGGGACAAATCCTGTTACTCGACCCATAAGCTCGTCGTGTTTATCAAATGGGGGCAACCAAGGAAACACAAAAACAGAAATAGGTTTTTTTACGGTAGGTAAAAGTTTATGGCATTGTTTTATGCTTTTTATTATTACTTTTTTACAAGACTTCTCTTTATTAGGAGAAAGTGGTTTATAATATTTGATACTTTTTTCATCGAATCTGTCTAGGAAGTTTTCTTTGAGTTCTTTTTTGTTTTTATATCCAGCATAGTTACAATTAAGATCAAAGGGTGTATTTTTTAATATAGAGTCAATAAAAACACCCTTATCTTTTGTGGTTGTATTGGGGAAACAAAAATTTATTTTAATAGATTTCATTTTTTATGGTATTAAAATAATAACAAAAAAACCAGTATAATGCTATGGAGAGCATTATACTGGTCATGGGCTTCGGTTAAGTGTAAGGATGTGGAAACCTTGGTATATCAGAGTAGGAAGTAGTTTTACCTCCAAACTTATTTGCCAAATCAAATATCCTTTTCATCCCACACGGTTCTTGTCTATAACCAAAACTCAAAGGTACAACTCCTGGAATTACACACCTAACTATTTCAAGTCCGTTATTTCCACCTGATTTTTCATCTAAGTGAAGTGGAATAGTTATCATTGGCCACTTTTTTGAGACAAAAATATCAAGTAAGTCTTCCCAGGTTTGTGACACGTCTTTGCCAACATCTCTAAATCGAACCACATTTGTACTATATGCCAAAAAGTCAGCTTTTTTAAAGTATGATTTTTGTTCATATAATGCGCCGTGATCTTCGGTGGTTCGCACATTAGAGGGGGTAACTTTTTTCAAAGGACCATTTGCTAGACGAATCAACACCGCAGCTTCGATTTCCATAAGGGCGTGGTCTAGTGCTTCCTCCAATTCAAAACAAGAAGAAGCTGCACACATTGTGAATGTCAGTTTTTCGTTTTGAGCAAAAATGAATATAACCGGAGCCAAATCAAGAGAAAAATCTTTAACCCATATCTCAAAGCCAGCTTTTCTCAAATCAACAATCCGTTTTTGAATTTCTTCTGGTAAAGTTTTTTCAATTACGGTTGGGAGTGAGAGTTGACCTAAGTATGTAATCATAAAAGAATCTCTCTCTATAAGCTCAAGCGCAGCATTTTTTGTGGCTTGAAGTTTGTCTGGGTGTGCCGCCACTCCTGATGAATTGGCGTAGGTGTAAAGTGGTGTTTGTGGATGATAAGGAAAATAAACACAGTCAGCGATAACATGAGCTTTTAAATCACTTAATTCATCACAACCTTGAGTCCAAAAGTATCTAGTCTCAGGGTCAAATGGTTTAAAGGGAAATTTTTTAACCCTATATTGTGATGGATGGAATGAGACGATTTGTCTGGGATCTATCGCTGTTTTCAAATCTTTCAAACACGCTTCAATAAGATTTGTTGGTATGCACCCACATGATGCCCACTCTCTAGATTCAGAAATAGCTTTAATGCGAGCTATTTTTGGTGAAGTAGATTTTCCGCAAGACCAGTCATCTCGGCCAGTCAAACCTTTTAAACGAGCGAATGCTAGATTGAAAGGCAGTCTATATCCACTGTGAGTTGTGGTAGCCCAGTTGATATCTATAGTTGAATCTTCGATTCTTTTAGAATCTTTTTCATCTCCAAAACTTCCGAACACCACCGTAGTTAAGGGGCGGTAAAATTTTTGCAACCCAATGACTTCAGCGAGAATGTCTTCTACAAATCCACCCAC
>Ga0210057_1003042_pt1 | contig 23405 bp, 19 predicted proteins | sample CryGeyCG2114_010_2_FD_183968 | JGI IMG/M metagenome (GOLD analysis project Ga0210057, IMG submission 183968) | Groundwater microbial communities from aquifer - Crystal Geyser CG10_big_fil_rev_8/21/14_0.10 (SPAdes) (version 2) | ecosystem: Environmental > Aquatic > Deep subsurface > Groundwater ...
CTGGCTATCTTTCTGGTGATAGGGTTGGTAGGCGCAGGCACCTTTGCCTGGTTTCAGGACACCGAGACCAGTAGTGGAAACACTTTCCAAGCTGGAACCTTGGACCTCCAAGTGAAGGACGATGGAATAGGAGACCCCGATCCCTGGGGTGACGGTGTCGACCTAACCTGGGTAATGGATGACATGATCCCAGGAGTAAGCACTGTTACCAACACGGTGACCCTGCGCAATGTGGGGAGCATAAGCGCTGACCATGTCGAGATCAGCTTTAGCCATAGCATCATTGACACCCCGGACGTGGAGTCAGACACCGAGTGGTCTTCCGATCCGGAAGACCTGGCCAAGTGGCTGGAAATCACCGCTATGATCTATGACGCGGTGAACCTCCTTAGTGCCCCAGAGCCACAGCTTACTGATGCGAACGGCAACGGCTGGATCGACCTGGAAGACGTGACAATGTCTCCCAACACAGACGTAGGAGGACCTCTGGATAATCTTCCCAGCCCAGAAGATGTGGGCGGGGAGGTAACACTGAGTATGACCGTTAGCTTCCGGGCCGAAGCCACCAATGACATCCAGGGAGACGTCCTGACCACCACCGTCACCTTTACCCTGAACCAGGATAGTAGTCAGTAACCCAGTAACCCGCTCCCAATGCTCTCGCCTCTTTCCGATAGGTGTTCCTTCCTTCAGAGGAGGGAATGCAACGGGGGTGCAAAGCACTGTGCTTTGCACCCCCCTCAGATTTTGTGGCGGAATTTTAAAAATTCGGAAACAAAATTTGGGAAGTTAGAAAAGTTTTTTACTGTTCTTTTAATCGAAAAATAAACTCAAAAGAAAGGAGGTGATTGAGGTGAAAAAGATTCTGATCGGATTGATAGCTATTTTCTTAATCGTTGCTCTGGTCGGAACTGGTGTCTGGGCTTATTTTAGTGATACTGAAACCAGCACTGGAAATGTTTTCCAGCCTGGAAGCCTGGATTTAAAAATCCGACAGGGAAAACCCTGGCAATCTTGGGGAGATGGAGTTTCAGCTACCTGGACAATGTTAAATATGAAACCAGGTCAAGCAACTCCAATGCGCTGGATTGAATTTCGGAATGATGGCTCAATTACTGCCGACCATTTGGAAATTACCTGTGATTATTTAGGAACTGATGAAATGGCAAAGATGATGCTCATTACCCATATGCGTTATGAGGATGCTACACCACCAATTAGCTGGATGGTTGACCTCTTAACTGAGGACGGCTATGACCCTGGCTATGGTTTTTCTCCCGGAGAGACTGGTCCAAAAGTTGAGGATGTTGATGGAGACGGGAAAATTACTCTCTATGACTTGAAATATAGTGGGGTAGATAATCTTTGGCCACCCAATGGGGATGAAACCACTCAGCTTGAGATGAAAATTAGATTTAATCTCGATGCTGGTAACCAATTCCAGGGTCAGACCCTAGTTCTGACCGTCATCTTCACCCTCAATCAGGATGTCAGTCAATAAAAGGGCTGTGGTTTTCAAAAAGCAATGAACTACAGCCCTCTTTTTATTGACAAAGTTTTTTTAAAATGCGAAATTAGAAATAGTGGAGGGATTACCCTCTTTTGTTATTTGAAAATTAGAAAGGAGATGAACGAGAGATGAAGAGGTTTCTAAAGCTTTGGTTTGAAAAAGTTTTACCAAAGTTAATAAAAGCTTGGTTATTTAGCAAAAGAATAATAACAGAAGCAAAAGTACTTAGCCGGGATTACGCTAAAGGGTTTTGGAAGAAATTATCACCCCATCGCGCCTTAATAGTAATTGCCTTAATTGCTGGAATAATTGGAGGAATAATAAGTTGGGCCATTTTGCCTAAGCCTGAAATTCAATTTGAAATTATGGAAATAGAAACAATAGAGACAGGAGAAGTAAAGATTGAGGGGCCAGGTAATGAGATCTTTAGCTTTGAAACAGATGGCTACTGGTATCCAGAAAGAACAGTTGAGAAATGGATAGAGGTTAAAAATGTTGGAACTTTACCATTTGATTTCTATATTATTTCCAGCGGCCAAGATTTTCCTTCTTTTGATGCTAAGGGAGATGGAGCTAATCTTCCCCTTCGGGTTAGCTGGCCGGCCTGGGATGATGTAGATAATGATGATCATGGAGTTTGGCATATTAAGCCGGGTTCTTCGCAAGGAATGTTGATTAGAGTTTATTTGCCTTATGAAGCCGACAATACCTGCCAGGGTGACATCTGGACCTTAACTTTTATTTTCCAGGCTGTTCAATGCTCAGAATTGGACTAAAAGGCCATTACCGTTTTAAGTTTTATGGTAATGGCTTTCTTTTTGGCTGCTTGACTTTTAATTAGAATTACCTAAAATAAAATTATTGCTATTTTAAAATTAGGAGGTGAAAAATGAGAGAGCTAAGTTTCATTGAATGGTTAATTGTGGTAGCGATCATTGTCATCTGATAGTGATTATGCTTCCTTATTGGGGTCCACTTTTGGGCTGGTAAGCAAGGCAACGGAGGTGGGACAATGAATGAAGAAAAGCGGCTCAGATTTTTAAAGAAACTTCAGGAATTGGCTAAGGGAAAAGGAATTTCTTTTGAAGACCTTTTAGATAAAGCAGAATTAGGAGAATGGGCATTAAAAGTTTGGGAAGAAGAGGGAAAACCAAAAGAACCAGAGGAAGTTATCCACCGGCCTGACATTGTTGAGATAATAAAAGAAATTCAACTCCTGAGGGAAAACTTAAAATAAAAGCCACTGCCATTTAGTTGTTAGGTCGGTGGCTTTTCTTTTTCCATTAAGGATTAGGATTAAGTATTCTTGCCCGCCGAGAATATCCTTCCCATTTGGTGATTCCTGCCTGTTGAAGTCGAGACTTCACTACCACCAAAAGACGCCAAATCAAAGCCTTCTCGTTTTCTTTCGAGCTGAATTACCTTTAATGACAAATCGGAAATATCGAGTCCGAAAGCTTTTGGTTTTAAAGATAAAAATTCCGGCATTGAAATAAACTTTTAATAAGATTCTTCCCAGTGTTCGACGGTGACCACGGGAGAATAGGGAGGAGCTGTCCCTTCGGGAGGCTTGGACCCGCCCCAGATTCCTTCCGTAATTATTGTGTTGTCCAGATAAATATTAAGATTATGCCAGGCGCTGGTCACTGAAATTTTTCTTCCCAAAATTCCTCCCCTTATGGTGAAAGCCGAGGGCATACTGACCAAGCTAATTTCATCGTTCGCATAAACAAGGCCCACGATTTCGAAATTCTGGTAAGAAGAATAAAGGCCGAAATTGATTTTTCCTTTTGTCAAAATGCCCGACGGTTTGCCCTCTCCCGGGTCGCTGACAGTAATCTGGTCATAACCACAGTCTTTTTGACCGTTATTCGTCCAGCACTGCTTCTCTCCAATATCAATTGTTGAATCAGCGACTAAAGTACCGTTTATTTGAAGACGCCTGCCGCCTTTTAATTCAATACCGCCCGTAACATAAGTAATTTCGTTGTTAAGCGTCAACGTCCCATCCGGCCCTACCTGCCACAAGAGATTGCTGAATTCGCTGCTGGTGAATACGCATCGGGTGGAACAAGGACTTCCATTGCACAGAACATTACAGACACCAGTATCCTGAGTCGTACTGGCTTTGCTTTTATAAGAATTAGGATCAGTGGAATCAAAATCAATCGCCGGCATAGAAATTGAGGCGGGCGGACACCCTTCTTCGAGGCAATCGCCCTGGCAGACGTTTTTGGCACAGTTAGCCGTGGCGTCTAAAGTGCTTGACTGGGAAACAGAGAGATTTCCATTAGCCAGGGCCTTGCCCTCTACTTTCTCTGTATTTAAGTCATCGAACAGATTTACATCGCTGGACCCGGAAATATTCAGATTGTGATTACTCCAAAAATTACTGTCATAAACGTTCAAAATACTGGCATTAATATTAATATTTTCGCTCGTTCCTCCGGAAAATACCGCACTGTCGCCGGTAAGAGAACCGTAAGCCTTGAATACTTTTGTTTTGACAACCCTTTGGGCGATTTTTCCGTTGGCAATATTTAGCGAAGAAGTGGCGATTATTTGGCCCCTTGCGCAATCAGAATTCTGAATTTGGACTTGGTAAGAACTGCTTGGAAGTAAAGTATTACTCCTGGAAAAATTCGCTGACCAACTATCACAGATTGGCTCGGTTTCAAAATTGCTTTTCCATTCGGGGTCGTTTTTTAATTTCCAGATTGCCTCGTTGACTCCCGCTTCCGCCAAATAATAGTCCTGGATGCCCGCGATCTGGCTTTTGGAAATTCGGGACTCGGTCAGGGTAAAAGTTAAAAAATAAGCTCCTAAAGTTAATAATACACCAAGAATCAAAACACTGATAATCAGAATGACTCCTTTTTCCTGAAAAATTTTTCCCATGTAAAATAATTTTATAAATTCCTGCCGAAAATTTCTGATTCCAAAATGAAAACTTTGTCTTTTTTTTGAAGGGTTAAGGCAATATTTATCACTTTCGAGCCCCAGAATTCCAGATTTAAAACCCATTCTCCAATCGTCCTTGCCTCTTCCAAGGTTTTGGTCTGCAGAGTCTGGCCCACGGGAGGCACGGCGTCCCAGGGAACAAGCGTTTCCTCGGGGTCGCCGGAAAAATAATATCCCGTTACTTCTCTTTTTATTTCTCCGTCGGCTTTAAAATAACGAATATAATGATAAGTTGTTGTCGTGTGGCCGTCTTCGAATATGATTTCTTCCTGGGCAAATGCTCTTTCTTCCGGAAAATCGCCCACTATTTCTTTTGCCTGACGAATTTCCCTGTTGATCCTTTCGATAATTACCCTGCCGTTTTGGGTTATTTCGGCAGATATTTCGCCCTCCGAATAGGCTTTTTGGCTTAAAGAATATCCCCCGTAGACCGCGCTGGTAACCATAACAAAAATGGTTATGGTAATCAGCAGTTCGGTCAAAGAAAATCCCCGCGATGAATAATTTTTAACCTTTTTTTTGCTCATTTTTGAGAAAATAAAGTGGCTATTTTCACTTCTTTTTCCGCAACTCCCAAGGGAGATTTCCAAAATACGGTTATTTCTATTTTTTTAATTCCCAAATCGGCAACGGGTATTTGGGAAGGATTATTGGGATCGTAGTAATTTATCCTTGCTGTTCTTTTGTATGAATTGAAACCGGAAACGGTTCCGTATGATTCGGTCGTGGTGCCCAAGGCAAGCAGGGGATCGTCGTATGATTTTGAGACCAATTCTTCCAATTTCGCCTGGCTCAACTGAATTGCCACCGTGGTCATCTGGGAAGATTTCTGGATGTATGTTCCTAAGGGGAAGGCCTGCAACACTGCGACGATCCCGACGGTCAAAACAAAAATAGCCACCAATACTTCGATCAAAGTAAACCCTTTTTTAAATTTCATTAAATTTTATTTTATTATTTTTACAAAACCCGAGGGTCTGACCTCGACGGTCGTAGTGGAGTTTTTAGTATTGATTAAAGCGATATTCCCGCTTTCTTGCGCCGCACCGTAGGGATTAAATTTTACTCTGTAACCGGTAAATCCGAGGACTTCTTGGAAACTGACTTTATCGGGAAGCTCCTTGGTTTCCAAAATTTCTTCTATCGCCCCGAATCTGATTATTTGGTATTCATTTGTCGTGGTGGAAAAATAAATCCCGTGCTCCACCTGCTCGGTTACCGCCAATTGCTGGGCATAACGGAGATCGGTGGCCAGATCTCGCGCGGCGCTTGATAATTCCAAATTGGGCTGAAACACCCTGAATGCCGGAATGGTGGCAAGGGCCAAAATACCGATAACGCCGAAAACGACCACCATTTCCACCATCGTCATTCCTCCCCCTCCTCCCCTTCCCCTGTCGTCAGTTTTATTCAAATAAAAAGTGGACATTTTACAATGCCCCAAGCATCGAGTACATGGGCTGAACCATTGAAATGGCGAAAAAGCCTATTGCTCCTCCGATAATCAGCATTAAAACGGGCTCGATCAACGAGGCCATGTTTTGAGTGGCATTGGTCACTTCGGTTTCAAAAAAATCAGCCAGTTTGGATAGAATGCTCGACGTTTCTCCGGTTTCCTCTCCCACCTGGATCATTTGAAAAACAATCGGAGGATAAATGTCTTGGTAGACTGATAAGGCTTCGGATAGTTTTCCTCCCTTTCTGACGATTTGCGCCGCCGCCAAAACGGCGTTTTTATAATACATATTTCCCAAGGTTCCCGAAACAATCTCCAAAGACTTAACAATGGGAACGCCGGAAGCAATAAGAGAGCTTAAGGTTCTAACAGTAGAAGCCGAGTTCGTTTTTTTAATGAGGGGGGAAATGATGGGAAGTTTCAAGAACAAGGTATCAATTATTTTTTTCCCCGTCTGGGTTCTCAGAACCATCCAGAACAAAAACGAAAAACCGATAATAATCGGGACAATCAAAAACCACTTTTCGACCAAAAAAGTGCCGAGACCAATGACTATTTTGGTGGTAACCGGAAGTTCTATTTCCAATTCCTTAAAAGTTTCCGCGAGTTTTGGAACGACCATGACAAGCATTAAAACACCGATGCCAATCATGGTGCAAAGTATGACCGTAGGATACATTATCGCCCCCTGTATTTTTGAACGCAGCTCGTGTTCTTTTTCCATCTGCCTGGTTAAAACTTTCAAAACGTCTTCCGAGGTGCCCGATTCTTCGCCAACCCTGATCATGCTTTGAAAAAGTTCGGAAAAAATATTGGGGTATTTTGCCAGGGTTTCGGAAAAACTTTTTCCCTTGGTTATTTCTTCTTTTATTTCCAAAAGCGCTTTTTTAAATACCCTACTTTTACTTTGGAGGGCCAGAGTCTCCAGGGATCTCGGCAGGGGAAGACCCGCAGATATCATCACCTGAAGATTACGGGTGAACATCATTTTTTCCGTCAATGAAACTCCGCCGAAAAAGGGAATGGAAAATTGAAACTTTTTTTTCCCCAGCCCGCCCTTTTCAGGTTCCGCTTTAATTAAAATAAACCCCTGATTTTTCAAGGTTTCCGCCAGCTGGTGCGTGTCTCTTGCTTCCATCACGCCTGAGGATTTTTCTTCTCCTTTCAAAGATTTTGCGATATAAAAATATTTCGGCATACTTATTTAAATTCGAAATTCGAATATCGAAATTCGAAACAATATCTAAATTCCAAATTCAAAATTCAAAATCATAAACCTATTACCTTATGTTTAATTTTAGATGGTTGAATTATATACTTAATTTCTATAATTTTATGTTTCTTGAATGTTTCATAATCAAAAATGACAAGCTTCGGCTTTTTAGAATTCATTTCATAAACAAAATAGATAAAGTAATTTTTAAGCCCGCCTTCTTCTGCAATTGTGAATAACGATTGAGGTGTAATTCTGATATTTGTTTCTTTTTTATTGCAACCCTTTGCTTCAATCCATTTTATGCATTTTCCATTTTTGAAAATTTTAATATCAGCTCCCTTTTTTAATTTCCGCTTAATATCGTCGGCCTTTATCCCGTCATGTTCTTTTAAATATTTAACAATATAATCTTTTGCCTTATCCTCAATATTTTTAGTGACCTTATTTTCTATAACTTTTGGATTTTTGTATTTCATATTCTTTTTTCACATAGATTTTCTCATAATGGAACTGAAAATCATCATTAACTCAGTGGCTTCTTTTGTAAGCTCTTGGCGTTCTTTTTCCAATTTTTGATTGTTATAAACATCTATAAGCAGCAACCAGTATTTACTCTCTTTTGCTTCTTTGCGACAGATTTTAATTCGTATAACGAAATCTTTCTTGCTTAAAGATTCATTTGCTTCAATATAATTAGCGCCAATTGAACCGGAAGATCGGATAAGTTGTTTCCCATCTTCAATATTTCCTATTGTCTTGGAAAGTTCTTTAACAAAAATTCTTACTCTCTTTGCAAATTCGAATGTGCGTTCTTCTAAATCGTATTGTTTTGAATTTTTAATTTTATCCATTTGAATTTGTTTCGGATTTCGGATTTCGTGCTTCGGATTTATTACTCTACAATTACCCTTAATACTTCTTCGATGCTGGTTATTCCCTGGGCGGCTTTTATAAATCCGTCTTCGATCATCGTCCTCATTCCTTCTTTTTGGGCCTGGGCCTGAATTTGGTCGGAATTTGCCTGTCTTACGATTAATTCTTTTATGGTTTCGGTAACCGGTAAAACTTCATAAATTCCGATTCTCCCCCGGTAGCCCTCCGGACTTTCTTTGCTCATCTTCGAGGGGGGTCTGAAGAATTCGATGCTCTTCCAGGCAGTTTTCGGTTTCACCAATTTTTCTTCTTTCAAAATTTTCAAAATCCTGTCCAAATCGCAATATTTGGCTATGTTTTTAAGTTCGGAATCTTTCAGGATGTATTTTGTCTTTTCCTCAGATAATCTCCTCACCAGCCTTTGAGCTAAAATGCAATTTAAGGTCGAGGAGATTAAAAAGGGTTCGGCTCCCATATCGATCAGCCGGGGCAGGGAGCCTGAAGCGGAATTAGTATGCAAAGTTGAAAGAACCAAATGCCCGGTTAAGGCGGCGTTAATCGCCAAGCCTGCGGTTTCGCTGTCTCGGATTTCTCCGACCATAAGTATGTCCGGGTCTTGTCTGACCAGAGATCTCAACCCCGAAGCAAAAGTCAGGCCGATTTTGGGATTAACCTGAGTCTGATTAACTCTGGGCATCCTATATTCAATAGGATCTTCAACTGTTGAAATGTTTACGCCGGGGGTATTTAAAATTTCCATCATTGCGTATAGGGTAGTGGTTTTCCCGGAACCGGTGGGACCGGTTACTAAAAGCATACCTACCGGTTTCCTTAAATTATCCTGAATGGTTTCCAACGCATCTCCTCTTAACCCTATCTGCTCCAAGGTAAAAGCTTTGGCGGTTTCCGGCAGAAGCCTCATTACGATTTTTTCGCCGTCGAAAACCGGCAAAACTGAAACTCTTATTGAATATTTGTAATCCTCGGCTTCAACCTTAAAACGTCCGTCCTGGGGAAGCCTGTGTTCGTCAAGTTTCAGATTGGAAAGGACTTTTATCCTGGCGACGATTCCCGAGGCGGCTAATCTGGGCAGAGTCATGGCGTCTCTCAAAATTCCATCGATTCGATAACGGACCAGAACTTCTTTTTCCGTGGGCTCAATATGAACGTCCGAAGCTCTCTGCAAGATGGCGTGTTTCAATAAAGTATCGACAATTTTAATTACCGGCAATTCTTCGGCCGCTTTCCTGAGGTCTTCTCCCGTTTCCACTGTTTCTTCTTCCTTTATCGGTTTTATCACTCCGGCCTCTTTTTTTATAATTTCTCCGAATTCGACTTCCAAAGTTTGTTGATATTGTCTCAAGACGTTTTTAATGCTTTCGGGAGTGGTTAATCTGGGTAAGATTTTAAGATTGGCCGTTTTTTTAATGAATTCGATCGTTCTCAAATCTTCGGGGTCGAGCATCGCCACCTCCAGCTCGTTTCCTTTTTTTCTGAAAGCGACGATGTTATTCGAACGGGCTATGGGCTCGGGAATCATCTTTAAAATTTCATCTTCAATTTTCTCTTTTTCCAAATTGACGAACGGAATCCCCAAAATATATGCCTCCAATTTGATCAGATCTTCCTGGGGAATGATTCCTTGGGAAACTAAAACATCTCCCACTCTTTGATTGGAATCTTGGGCAATCTTTGCGGCCCCGTCGAATTGCTCTTCGGTAACCAATTTGGCGTCCAAAAGAAAGGCTTTTAATTGTTGCGGTTCTACCCTCATATTTTTATAAGTACTTTATAATTAACATCCCGCATTGGAGATGGGTCGGAAGAACCCTCCGGTTCTTCCGTGTAGGAAAAATATTAAAAACCGAGGGTTGTTAAGGAGCGGCGTTAGCGCGCTCGCCCGAAAGGCGACATCAGAAATAATTCGCGCGTGCCGCGACCTGACTTGGTCATTTCCCTAGGGCTTTTTTAATTTTTTCGACCACCTCTTCAAGGGTGTATTGGGCCTTTACCAAATAAGTGGTTGCTCCCAACTCGAGAGCTTTATCCACGTCGCCTATCCCTTCAAGATTGGTCAAAACAATCACCGGAATTTCCTGGGTTTCCTTGTCTTCTTTGAGTTTTTTCAGAACATCAAAGCCGTGAATTTTGGGCAAGATCAAATCGAGCAAGATCAAATCCGGCTTCTTTTCTTTCGCCAATCTTAAACCGATTTGGCCGTCTAAGGCAGAAATTACCTCATACCCTTCTTGTTTCAAAACTTCTCCGAAAGTTTTTTGAAGAACAGACTCGTCTTCAACAAATAATATTGTTTTCATATATAATTTCTTATTGTTTAACTGGCAGATTAAACCAGAAAGTCGACCCAACGCCTTCCCGGCTTGAAAATCCGATTTTCCCTCCTAATTTTTCGACAATTGATTTGGCGATATACAAACCCAATCCCGAGCCTTTGGTTTGATGCCGCAGAACGTTCCCCGACCGGAAAAACTTCTGAAAAATATATTTTTTATCATCCTGGGGGATGCCGACTCCGTTGTCCTTAACTTCAAAATGCAAATTTTTATTCTTTTTTTCCAATATTATTTCCACCCTTCCTTTTCCTTTGACGTAGCGGATGGCGTTGTCCAAAAGATTCACAATCACCAATTTCAATTGGAAATAGTCGGTAACAATTGGGGGCAGATTTTTTTCCGATTTTGAATCTATTTCTACGTTTGAGGCCCGGGCGAAAATTTCCATCTCTCTGATTACTTCTCCGACCAGATCATCCAGGGAGATTTTTTCTTTTTTCAGCGGCAATCTTCCCTGTTCGATTCGGGAAACGATCAGCAAATCCGAAACCAATTCTGTCATCCTGTCGCCGTTTTCCTTTAATATTTTGAAATATTCCAACTGTTTCTCGGTGACCGAACCGACCCTCCCCGACATCAAAAATTCAATAACCCATTTTAAATTGGAAAGAGGGGAACGAAGCTGATGGGAAACAACGCTGACGAATTCCGATTTCATGCGGCTGGCTTCCGCCAGTCTTTCGAAACTCCGGGTAATAATAGTGGCTACAACAAACAAAATGGCGGAAATAAAAAGCACGAGCAAGGCCACCAATGTAGGGTCTTCAATAAATCTGTTTCCGATGGCATAGACGGTCAGGCTGGAACCAATGATAATCAATCCCATCACTAAAAAAAGAAACTGAGGACACTGCCAGAGAGACAAACCGTATTTCCGACATTGGGAGGAAACATTCAATTGTTCGCAAAATCCTTTAAGATTCATTGATTTTTGAACATTAGTGAGAAATGAAATGAATGGAATTCATTGATTTAGTATATCATACACCCGAGCCGCAACGAAAGGTAAAGAAGAGGATTTATCCTCTTCGCTTAAAATATTGACCAAAAGTGTAATTTTTATTAAAATAAGCGCGAACGGGGCATAGTGCAACGGTAGCACCCCGGTAGTAGAGCGAAGCTCACTACGGGGCAGGCGAGTCCTTCTTGCCCCGTACTAAAATTAACGGGGTATGGTGTAATGGTAGCACGAGTCCTTTGGGAGGATTTAGTTCCAGTTCAAATCTGGATACCCCGAAAGTTAATTTTTAGTACTGGGGTGGGAGGATTTAGTCTGGGTTCGAATCCCAGTGCCCCGATGCGGGATTAGTTGAGCGGCTCAACGTCACCCTTCCAAGGTGAAAAGATGGGTTCGATTCCCATATCCCGCTCCAACGCAAACCCCGCCAGAATATATTCTGGCGGGGTTTCGATTAAACATTAGTAATTAGAAATTTTTACTTAGCGTATTCCGTCACCCTTAATTCCCTGATCACGTTAACCTTGATTTCTCCCGGGTATTTCAATTCTTCCTGAATACTGCTGGCAATGGATTTGGCTAAATTTCTGGCCGATAAGTCGTCAATCGTCTCGGGTTTTACAAAAACCCTTATTTCCCTGCCTGCCTGCAAAGCCCAGGCCTTTTCCACTCCCGGGAATCGCAAAGCGATGCTCTCCAATTCTCCCAGCCTTTTCAGATAATTTTCCAGAGTGTCTTTTCTCGCTCCGGGCCTGGCTCCCGAAATTTGATCCGCCGTCTGCACCAAGGTCGCCTCAATGGTTTCGGCCGGATATTCCTCATGATGCGATTTCATGGCGGATATCACTTCTTTTTCCACTCCGAATTTCTCCAAAATCTTGATTCCAATATCGACATGAGAACCCTCAACCTGGTGATCAACCGCTTTGCCGATATCATGGAGAAGGCCGGCTTTTTTACAGATTAAAGGATCCGCCCCGATTTCCGAGGCCAAAGCTGAAGCCAGATGAGCCACTTCAATCGAATGGAGCAAAACGTTTTGGCCGAAACTCGTTCTGAATTTCAATCTTCCCAACAACTGAACCAATTTGGGTTCAAGGCCGATAAGCCCCACGTCGTAAACTGCCGTCTCTCCCGCATCCTTGATCTGTTTCACTATTTCTTTTTCGGCTATTTGAACTTGTTCCTCAATTCTGGCGGGCTGTATTCTTCCGTCCTGGATTAATTTTTCAAGAGCGACTTTCGCAATTTGCCGGCGGACGGGATCAAACCCGGAAATGACTACCGATTCCGGAGTCTCGTCTACGATTATTTCCACTCCGGTTAATTTTTCCAAGGTTCTGATGTTTCTTCCCTCTTTTCCGATTATCTTGCCTTTAATGTCTTCCGAGGGCAAATTCAAAGAGGTGGTTGTGATTTCCTGGGCCTGGCTCAAACCGAATTTTTGGATAGCCGTTGCCAGCAACTCTTTGGCCCTGTTTTCGTATTTTTCCCACCCTTCTTTTTCCAGTCCCCTGAGTTTTTCTAAAATCTCCTGTTGATATTCTTTCTCCAGGTTCAGAAGAAGTTCTTTTTTTGCTTCTTCCCGCGGAAGTTTGGCAATCTTTTCTAAATTTGTTATGGCTTCCTGCCTTAAACCTTCCAGACTTTCCTTTATCGCCCTTAATCTTTCCACTTTGGCCTCGAATTCTCTCTGAGTTCTTTCAAAATTGGAAAGTTTCTGGTCTAAAATGTTTTCTCTCCTCAGCAAAAGCTGCTCGGTTTTGTAAACCTCTTCGCGCCTGTTTTCTACCGCCCTCTTAGTTGATTCTAAAAATTCTTGAGCTTTTTGTTTGGCTTCGGCCAGGATTACGTCAGAATCCTGTTTCGCTTTTAAGACTTTTTTCTGAAGTTTGGCCTCTAAGGTTCCGGCTTGTTTTTGGGCAATCGATTGCCTGGCGTAGTAACCCAAAAATGATCCCGCCGCCAATACAATAATGCCTATTATTAGTAGGATAATTTGATTCATGGTTTAAGCTTGCCCCGTTAGAAGTCTTGGACAGAAAAATTTCAATAAAATTTTTCTGCGCTGAACAAACAAACCTATCAATGAAATTTAATAGGATCGTCTGAAATTGGCTATCTTTATCGCGTAAAGACAAACTTCTAACGGGGTTCGTAAATTGGTTAATCATAAGGACAATTACATTTTAGCAAAATTTTTAAAAAACGTCAAACGCCGAGCAAAGCGAGGCAAAAGAAGAGAACTAGGTTCTCTTCGACTATCGCCCTCAGGGACGGGTAGTTTAGAAATTAGGATTTAGAAATTAGAAATTTTAGAAACTATCCTCCCAAAGCCCCTTTTATCAGAGCGGGAAAACCTTTAGCAAATAGAATGATAGCCACCGCTATCAAGGTCCACAAAATTATTTGTCTTGCTTTTTTTATTTTTGTCGCGTCGCCGCCGGCCGTAAGAATCAAGAAACCCGCGTAAACTATTAAAATCGGAGCCACTGCCATCGCAAGATAAAAAAGGAATTTAACAAAAGCGTCAATCGCTTCCTGTAAAGTTTTGGCTTGCAAGGGATTAGTCAAATCTACGGGACTGTTATCGCCGCCGTTGCCGCCGTTGCCATCGCCGGGCGGAGGAGCCAATTGCTGAGTGATAAAAGAACAGGCTCCGCTCTGGGCCTTGTCGCTGCATTCGGCATTGCCGCAGCTTACCACATACCATTCGTAATTCTGGCCGGGCGACAAACCCGTTACCTGATATTGAGATATCGAAGGATACCTGTCTTGCCAGTTGGTTTCATCCGTTTTCTTGTAATACAATTCATAATGATGGACTGCCGCATCGTCCCAATCAAGCATAACAGCTAAGGGCTGCTCTCCGCCGCAGGGAGTCAGACCGGTCGGCGCACTTACGGCAAAAGAAAAACCTGCTCCAAAAATGAAAAAACCCAAAATTCCGGCAAATAGAGAAATCTTTAAAAATTTTTTAACCATTAATTAATAATATCACAAGTTATTCTTTAGAGACAACCGCCCAAGCGGTGGAGCAGCTAACCTCTTCTCCTTTTCCGTCGGAAACAGTGATTTTTGGCGTGTAAGTTCCGGGAGAAAAATATTGATGAATGGGATTTTCTTCGTCGGAGCTTTTCCCGTCTCCAAAATCCCAATTATAAGAAAGACTGTCTCCGTCAGAATCCGAGACCGCCGCGCTGAATTGAAAATCAGTCTGGATACCCCCTTGAGTAGGAGAAACCCTGCAGAAAGAAATCTGGGGAGGATGGTTTACCGGAATCATAAACTCGGCTGACTCTCCGAAAGCTAAGTTAAGATATCCCGCTCTTCCCGAATCATATTGGTCGGCGCATCTTATAAAAGCGGCATAGGATTCTTTATCGGAGACAAGATATTCTAAAACAGCCAAACTATTTTCTATTTTCATTGACCCCACATTTTTATTATTAAGATAAAGCCAGCAATATCCCACTTTAATATTATCCGAAACTTCGGCCCGGAAGATGCCATCCTGCTTGGAAACTTTTCCTACTTTGGGAGATTCCCAATCAATGTGATAAGTGACCGTTGCCATCTCGCCCTGAATTCCTGAATTATCCACCGCATATGCGTATAAAGTGCAGGCGTTTTCGCTCTGCGAGGAGCAATTTTTATTTTCTCCGACCGTAATTGTCAGATTTGAATTGCATTTTCTCTGGCCCCCTCCCGTCATTTCTTTTTTCAAATTGTCATAAAGAAAATAATAACATTTTTCTAATGTTGAACCTGCGGGAGCCAAATCGTAAATAAAACGAACAAGGTCCGAGTTTTGCCAGCTTTGTCCTTCGTCGGAAAGATACTCTTGTTTTTGGAAATCGTATCGATAGACGGAAGAAACCGATTTGTTAATTTCTGTCTGAGTTCCGGCGGAATTTTTAATTTCTTCGGGAACTCCCCATCGAATTTTGGCGGAAGGCCAGAAAAACCAAATAAAAAGCCCTATTCCAATTAGGGCAAAAATCAGCCAAAACTTTTTTGAATTCCAAAACTTTTTCATTTATCAAGATTTCGGCTTAATCACCACGTCGATTAGTCCGTACTCTTTCGCTTCTTCGGCGGAAAGATAGAAATCTCTGTCGGTATCTCTCTCAATTTTTTCCAAAGGCTGGCCGGTATGTTTGGCTAAAATCTTGTTTAATTTTTCTTTTATCTTAACAATCTGTTTCGCCGTGATTTCGATTTCTACCGCGGCTCCCGTCACGCCCCCGGCTACCTGATGGAGCAAAATCTGGGAGTTGGGCAGGGCAAAACGTTTTCCTTCCTTTCCCGCCGCCAGCAAAGTGGCGCCCATAGAGGCCGCAAGACCTATGCAAACCGTGGAAATGTCCGGTTTTACATACTGCATCGTATCATAAATCGCCATGCCCGCCGTAACCGACCCGCCCGGAGTATTAATGTAAATCTGGATGCCTTTATTCGGGTCTTTCGACGCCAAAAAAAGCATCTGGGCAATGATTGAATTTGCCACAATGTCCGTGATGGGACCGGCCAAAAATATAATCCTGTCTTTCAAAAGACGAGAATAAATATCATATGCCCTTTCTCCATATTGCGATTTTTCTATAACCGTCGGAATCAAGTTCATAGAATAATTATATATCAAATTTTCTGAAAATCAAATTTTGACTTTTCCGGCGAAACCGTGCAAAAATAAATCATTGTTCTTTTGAAAGGAGGTGAAATATGTCCTGGGAACAGATACTCGGTTTTTTCACGATGTGGCCAAGCCCGAATGTCACGATCGTTTTGTGGGCGAAATTTTGATTACACCAGGAAAGAAACTATCAGAAGAGCTACGATGTTGAGTATTTTTATCATGGGGTTTATGGCGGGCCCTGCCGTATCTTTATAAGGGTCTCCCACTGTGTCGCCGGTAACGGCTGACTGATGGGCGAAAGAACCCTTGCCTCCCAAGTTTCCTTCTTCAATATATTTTTTTGCATTATCCCAAGCGGCTCCCCCGGAAGTCATTTGTATGGCTAAGAATATTCCCACGATGATTGAACCTATTAAAAGACCGCCCAAAGCTTCCGGCCCCAAGATTTTGCCGATTAAAATCGGAAAAACAACCGGCAATAAGGCGGGGACTATCATTTCCCTTAAAGCGGATTTCGTTACAATATCAACGCATTTGGAATAATCCGGTTTGGCCAAACCAGCCATAAGCCCCGGAATTTCCTTAAATTGTCTCCTCACTTCTTCAACCACCTTTCCCGCGGCTTTCCCTACCGATTCCATGGCCAGGGCCACGAAATAATAAGCGACGACTCCGCCGGCAAAAAGCCCGACTAGAAGCCTCGGATCGTCCAGCATAAATTTTACTTTTGCGCCGTAATCCGACAACTCCTGATTAAAAGCGGAAAATAAAACCAGGGCGGCCAATCCCGCCGAAGCTATCGCGTAGCCTTTGGTCACCGCCTTAGTCGTATTGCCGATGGAATCCAAAGCATCGGTTATGGCCCTTGTTTCTTCCGGAAGGCCCGCCATCTCAGAAATACCGGCGGCATTGTCGGTGATCGGACCGTAAGAATCCAACGCGATGATCAGGCCGCTTAAAGAAAGCATCGCCAAAGCCGAAAGCGCCAAACCGTACAATCCTCCGCTAGAAAAGCTGATTAAAATTCCCGCTGAAATTAAAATAACCGGCAGGATTGTCGATTTCATCCCAACGGCCAAACCGGCAATTATGTTGGTGCCGTGGCCCGACTGGGAAGCCTTCGCAATGGATTGAACCGGAGAGTATTTTTTGGAAGTAAAAAATTCCGTAATTAAAAACATGCCGGCGGCAATCAAAAGACCGATTAGCGCCGGTAAATAAAGACTCAGGGGCGACATTTTGAAATCCTTGCTCACTTGCAAAATCACGGGCAAAAACCCGATGGCCGATAAAATTCCGGCTCCCAAAAGCCCTTTGTAAAGAGCGGAAATAACCGATTGATTTTTCGGAAGCCTGACGAAAAAAGTTGAAATAATCGAAGCTAAAATGCCGATCGAACCTAAAATTAAGGGCAAAAATATGGCTTCGGGCAAATTGGGAAAAATAAGTCCTCCCAAAACCATTGCCGCTATTATCGTTACTACGTAAGTCTCGAAAAGGTCGGCTGCCATGCCGGCGCAATCACCGACGTTGTCTCCGACTTGGTCGGCGATGACCGCCGGATTCCTCGGGTCGTCTTCGGGAATTCCTTTTTCTACTTTGCCGACCAGGTCGGCTCCGACGTCAGCTGCCTTAGTGTAAATTCCCCCGCCCAGTCTCGCGAAAACTGAAATTAAACTGCCTCCGAAACCCAAAGCAATTAAAGCTTTCAAATCCTGGGTTAAAAGATAAAACACGGAAACCGAAAAGAGTCCCAACCCTACCACTAAAAATCCGGTTACGGAACCTCCCTTAAAAGACAAATTAAGAGCCCGTTTTAACCCAAGTTTCGCAATTTCCGCCACCCTGACATTGGCTTTAGTCGAAACCATCATTCCGATAAAACCGGAAAGGGCGGAAGCCAGGGCTCCGATTAAAAAACCTAAGGCGGATTTTATCCCCAAGGTTGCAAAAAGAATAAAAAATAAAATTACGGCCACGATGCCGATGGTTCTGTATTGTCTTTTTAGAAAAGCCACGGCTCCCTCTTTTATGGCCTGGGCTATCTCAATCATTTTCCCCGTTCCCGCCGAAGATTTGTTCACTTCCTGAATTAAAAAATAAGCAAAAATTAAAGAAACTATTGAAGCGATGATTGGAATAAAAATCATATTTTATTTTTGGGTTTTTTTCTTGGTTTTTTTATTTTTTTTGTTTCTTCGACTTCTTGTTTTTTTTCCTCTTCCGGACCCTTAACGTCTATTTTCCAGCCCGTTAATTTCGCCGCTAATCTGACGTTTTGGCCGTCTTTGCCGATGGCCAAAGACAATTGGTCTTCGGGAACAACGGCCTGGGCTTTATTTTTCGGCAGAATTTTTACTTCTAAAACTTTGGCGGGGGATAAGGCGTTGGCAATATACCTTTCGGGTTCTGGCGAATATTCGATAATATCGATTTTTTCTCCGCCCAGTTCGTTTATCACGGCCATTACTCTTGTTCCTTTCTGGCCGACACAATTATGTGCTGCCACTGAGTAAGCTATATAGGAATTATCATCCCCTACCTCAAGGTTGTAAACCTGGCGGCCCGAAGAACAAGGTCCTCTTTCTATTTTTCTGATGCGTGAAAAATAATAATCACCTCGAAAAAATCCCCGATAATCTCTCGTCTTATTATTGGCGATTTCCAATTGATAAGCATCTTTTCGACCCTCTCGGTCTTTTCGTTTTTGCATATTGGCTCTAATTTTATTTCTAAGTAAAATATGATACATCTGCCATAGAAGATTCTCTGAGGTTGTAACTATTATAGTTCGGTTTCTTTTCTTATCAAAATAACCATCTCCATCTTTCCACCCTTTGAAAATTTCGAGTTGTAATTTTGGGCTTAAAAACATTAATCTTGAATTTATTTTTTTTCTATCGCAATACTCTCCGCCCAATTCTTTGAATATTTTTCTCCAATATTCTCCAAATAATTTAATATCTAAAACTGAAGGGCGACAGTTAGATTCTCTAATATAAACCTTGCCCCCATATTTTTCCATTATATCTTTTATCTTTAATGCTTTATCTTTTTCTTGTTTAGAGAGGGTGAAATTAACCTCCGCGCGATCCAAAGAACCCTCAGCTAAATATATTCCCAAAACCCATAAAAAATCTTTTTCTTTTTCGAAATGATAAATAGTTTTATCAAATACTACATTTTCTAAAGTAGGGATTGCTAAATAGCCTTTTTTAATTCTCGAAGCTTCTTTAAATTCTTTTTTTTGGTCGTAGCCAAGGGTAAAAAGCAACGGATGTTCTTTAGTAACTTCTAAATTCTGGTGAATTCCAAAAACTTCAAATTTTAAAGTAGTTCCATTCCATATCCTTTTAAAAGTTTTTGAGATTATTTCTCGGTTCCCTAAATGAGTGAAAACTACTTCTCCTTTTGATAGTTGAACAATGGGTTTATAACTGAAATCCTCCATTAGAATTAAAGTTCTGCCCGGAAAACAGCTTCCTATCGGATCTACTCCATCCGCTTCGGTCGCCACCGCAATTTTCGACCTCGAACCAGCCTCTCTGGCAATTGATTTTATCTGGACCTGGCCGGAAGAAATTTCAGGCACCTCTAATTCAAAAAGCTTTGAAATCAATTTTGGATAAGCTCTTGATAAAAAAATTATTGGGCCCTTAGGGGTTTCATCAACTTTCAAAACGTATGCTTTAAGCCGCTGGCCGGGGCGGTAAAATTCTCCCATAACCTGCTCTTCTCTCGGCAAAACGCCCAATGTCTTGCCTATGTCCAAAAAGACGTTTCTGCCCTCGATCCTCTGGACGATACCGGAAATTATTTCTCCTTCCTTGGATTTATATTCAGAGAATATGCTTTCTTTTTCCGCTTCCCTGATTCGCTGGAGAATTACTTGTTTTGCCGTCTGGGCGGCAATTCTTCCGTAATCTTTCTGAGGTTCCAAAGGCGTTTCAAACTCTTCGCCCGCTTTTATTTTCGGTTTTATCTTTTTTGCGTCCTCGAGCATAATATGCTTCTCGGGGTTAAAACGAACTTTCTTTTCGCCTTTGATTTCTTCTTCCGAGAATTCATTCTCGACGGAAACTGGCCTTTGAGAAATTGCGGCTTTCTCCGCGAGCTTTTTCAATTCTTCTTCGGAATAAATCATTGATTTTGCAACCGCCAATTTCACCTGCCAAAACTTAACATCGCCAGATTCCGAATCAAGCTTGGCTTTGATTATTTGGCCTTTTTTGCCGTAATCCTTTTTGTAAGCGGCGGCGATGGCCATCTCAATGGTTTCCAAAACCTTTTCCGCTGAAATGCCTTTTTCTTCGGCAATTTGGGCGATGGCCGATGCAAAATTTTTTATGTCCATAGGTATTACAAAGTTTAGTCGCTCGCTTACGCTCGCTCTTTAGAAACCCTCGGTTTCTAACGCGGGCAAAGCCCGGCTGTTTTCCTATACGGAAGAACCAGAGGGTTCTTCCGACCCATCTCCGATATGGGTTGTTATTTGTTAATAAAAGTGTCCGCAATTTTCACGGACTGATTTAATTCTAACAAAAAAAACTTATTTGTCAATCGGATGAAAGGCCGCGAGAAGCGCCCCGGGCCCCGTATGGGTTGCCACCACCGGCGATACCGAAGAAATGTATAAAACTTTTATTTGGGGCCTTTTTTCCAGTTCGGTTTTAAGTTTCTGGGCTTCTTTCAAATTATCGGCGTGGGCTATGGCCACCTGGATAGCTCCGCCTCGTCTTTGCAGATCAATCTCTTCGGCCAGGATTCTCGCCTTGTCTTTCCCCAAACTCGCCCCGAAGAATTTGACCTTTCCGTTTTTCAAACCCACCAAAAACCTGATTCCCAATTTCTGGATGAACGAGGTAGGTCCAATGAATATTTTTGGCAATCTGACTCTTCCTCCCCTGACTACGTATTTAAAATCGTCTATGCAGGCCAATAAAGTAATCTTTGGACAAAATTCTTTCAGTTTTTCCACAATCTCTTCGGTCGTTTTGCCCTGGGAAATCAATTCCTGCGTTTTTATCGCGGCCAGACCTTCGCCGACTTCGGCGGTAAAACAGTCGAAAACGAAGATATCAAGCTTTTCCGGTTTTTTGAAAACGGAACGGGCGATTCTGGCCGAACTGTAAGCGCCGGAAAGCTTCGAAGAAATGGTGATCACCAAAATTTTTTCAAAATTTTTCAGAGCGTTTTGATAAACCGAAAGGAAATTTTTGAACGAAGGGGCGGCAGTAGTGGGCAAATGGCGCCCGGTTGCCAAAGCTTCTTTCATTTTCTGATAAATATCTTCTTTTGAAGTGATGAATTCTCCGTCCGGAAACCTGGTCGTAAAAGGCACTTCTTCAATATTATATTTTTCTAAAAATTCTTTCGGTAAATCGGCAACTTCATCAACCACCAAGCCGAGCGCGCGGCGAGGCGAATCAAAGAACATTCTGTTCTTTTCCACCCTTCGCTGCGCTCGGGTAGGTGAAGATGAATCTTTAGATTCATCGCCTGCCAAGCCCGGATGTTCCATGTCTTCAATCGCCCGAGCCGCAGCGAAGGGTGAAGAAGAGCATAAAAGCTCTTCGACCCTTGATTCAAACTCCGGCAAGTGCCTGAATTTTTCTCGAACAAGCTCCGGCTCATTGGTATGAATATGAAGTTTGATTTTGTCTTCCAGTTCCAGAATCTCCAAACTGTCGCCCAAAGAAGACAATTCATTTTTTAAATCTTCTGCGCTGATTTCTTTATTTTTTCTGAAACTCAGCACCACTTCGTATACCCGAGCCGCAGCGAAGGGTGAAGAAGAGGATTTATCCTCTTCGACTCTGTATTTTAGCTTCTCTTCTGTTTCCGGCGAAAAAATGGGGCTGGCTACTTCAACTCCTTTCAGGCTTTCAACCCAGGCCTCTAAGATTTTGACGAAACCCAGGGCCCCGGCATCAACCACGTCGTTTTCCTTTAAAACTTGTAATTTTTCTTTTGTTTCTTTAAGGGCGATATCCGAGCTCTTCTGAGCTTCCTCCAGCATTTTAATTATGTTTTTTTCCTGTTTGCCGAGGGCGGGATCTTTAAATTTGGCGACTTCATAAGCTCTTTCTCCGGCGGCTTTTACCGTGTCCAAAATCGTTCCTTCCACGGGTTCCGCAATGGAGGATCTTGCCGCTTTTATCCCTCTTCGCATCGCCAGAGCCAAATGAAAGGCATCTATCGTTTCCAAATGTTTCACTCTGTCCAGAACTTCAATCAGATAACCCGTGTAAATCATTCCGGCGTTTCCCCTGGCGTTAATCATCGCCGCCTCTTTGATGTCTTTGGTCAACTCTCTAAGGGTTTGGTAATTTCTTTGGGAGATTGTCCCCTCAATCCCCAATAAAGTAGCCGCCAAATTATAACCAGTATCTTTGTCCGCCACGGGGAAAACGTTTATTTTGTTTATTTCCTCCTGATGCACAACGATTTTTTTGGCGGCGGCGACCATCATTTTTTTAAAGTCCTCTGTTTTAATTTCGTTAACGACTTTTTCCTGAGGTTTCAAAATAAATTTGCCTATCGGTTTTTTAGCCATCTTTACCCCGAATTTCGCCACCTGCCAGCCGACTTTCGGGGGCAGCCAGAAAGGAGCGGTAACGGGTTTCATTATTTTCATAAATAAACCGTGGCTGCCTTTTGTTTTTTGGAAAATTCTTTTGATTCTCAACTCCAACAAAGCTACATCGTCGTCAAAAATAAGACGATTTCTTAATAATTGCGCTTTTCTCTGAGATTCTTTGATTTCTTCGATCGGGCTTAATCTTTTAATGAAAATGGGGACTAAGGACAAAGTTGTAAAAACTCCCGCCGTCCCAAATTGATTAAGATACCGGGAAAGGAAAATTGCAGTGAATAAAAATAAAATGGTCCCGATTGCGGCATTCCAAACAATGGCTAAAATAATAAGGGGGATGATGGAAAAGAGAAGAATTTGGGGAGACAAAGCCAAAAAGGCGCCGGCAAAGGTGCCGATGCCCCGCCCTCCGGCAAATTTCAAAAACAGAGACCAATTATGGCCCGTAACCGCCGCCACCCCGGAAAGAACCTGAACTTCCGAAGATAGGCCCAGCGTCCTGGCTCCGTAAACTGCTGCGTATCCTTTGGAAACATCTAAAATTGCAGTCAAAACTCCCTGCCATTTTCCTACGTTTTTAAAAACATTGCTGCCCGAAGTTTTTCTCCAGCCAACTTCTAAAACATTTTTGCCTGATAAACGGCCGATTAAATAACCGAAGGGAATAGACCCTAAAAAATAACTAAAAATTATCCAGAGAAAAGGCATTGAATTCATGGTGGACCCGAGGGGATTCGAACCCCTGATCTCCGCAATGCGAATGCGGCGCTCTACCAGCTGAGCTACAGGCCCATGTCGGGGCATTGGGAATTGAACCCAATCTTCACGCACCCGAAGCGTGCG
>Ga0210057_1003044_pt1 | contig 23402 bp, 23 predicted proteins | sample CryGeyCG2114_010_2_FD_183968 | JGI IMG/M metagenome (GOLD analysis project Ga0210057, IMG submission 183968) | Groundwater microbial communities from aquifer - Crystal Geyser CG10_big_fil_rev_8/21/14_0.10 (SPAdes) (version 2) | ecosystem: Environmental > Aquatic > Deep subsurface > Groundwater ...
AGAAAACCTCCTATAGCCTTTTATTTTACTCCAAAGAAAAAAACACTTTGAAGAAACTCCCACTTTGCCGTATTTTAATCCACTCATTTGGACTTTGAAGAGTCCAATATGTATCGTAACTTATTCATTACTGGTTTGGTTTTACAAACAATAATTTAGGGAGTTAGACTGAGGTGGTATAATATTAAAAACTAATTCTGTAGAAAAAAATTTAGTTTTTTTAAAAAACTGATTATTGTAAATAAAAATATGTCTGAATCAGATAATTTTAATGTTGTTTTAAAACAAGATGGAAGTGGAGTAATTACTTGGACTTCTTTTTCTTGTGAGGCAGATTTTGAGAAATTTAGGCCGGTATTTGAGAAAAACAATAAGATTATAGGTACAGGGGTAACAATTGAAGAAGCTAGAAGGATGGTTAAGCAGACGGAAATAAATGGTGTTTTAATACATGCTAGGGATTCTTCTTTAGATGAAACTGGGAGCTTTGACCCTAGATTATTGAAGGTTAATATGCAATTAGCAGCCATGTTTTTAAGATCTGAAGGTTGGCAATATGTTGTTCCAGGAAGTAATATTTTGGAGCAACAAGATTTTCCAGAGTAATTTTTAATCTAAATACTGGCTAATATTTTTCTGGTGTTCTTCAATGGTTTTAGAGTAGTGGATTTTGCCTTTATTATCAGATAGATAAAACCAGTAATCTGAAGATTGAGGGTTTAAAACTGCTTTAAGAGAAGCTAGGCCGGGGTTGCAGATTGGGGCTGGAGGTAAACCCTGGTTTTTATAGGTGTTATAGCCTGAGCTTATATTTTCTAAATCTTCAGGGTAAACTATGGGCCACCATTTGCAGGTAATATCATTAGCGGGACATTCAAGGTTGGCTTTAGCATATTGGACACTGGCATCAATTTGTAAAGGCCAGTCATTATTTAATCTTTTTAAAAGAATGCCGGCCACTATAGCCCGGTCTTCATCTTGTTTAACTTCTCTTTCGACTAAAGAAGCTAGAATAAGGGAGTTTTTTTGGGAAAGGTTAGAATTAATATTAAGACTGTCATATTTTGCTTTAAAAGTATTGTTTAGAATAATAACTGTATCTTGAGGAGAAGAGTCTTTAGGAAATAGATAAGTGTCAGGGAAAAGATAGCCTTCTAAAGTCCTGGCTTGGGCTAAGAATTCTTGAACATCAAAGCTAACCCCTTGTTTAGCAAAGCTTTCCTTTAATATTTTTCCTATTTCTTCTTTTCTTAAGCCTTCTGGAATAGTTACCCAGATATCCAGAGTTCCATGAGATAGGGCTTCAATAACTTCTTCTAAATTCATAGAAGGAGACAGGCGGTAATCACCGGCTTGAAGGTCAGTGGTCATGCCTTTAGATACCACCAAAGCTTGAAAAGCAGGGTTGCTTTTAATTAAACCCTCCTCTTTTAATTTTTCACTGATTTGGCTCATGCCTAAACCTGGAGGAATGACAAAGATTTTTTCCTGAGCATTATTTTTATCAGCCGGTAAAGACAGATTTTTCCAGAGGAGAAAAAGAACAAGAAGGATAAGAACAAGAGAAATTAAAATAAAACCAAAATATTTCTTCATTAAAGCATTTTAAAAAAGAAGAGGAGAAAATGCAATCTTAATTTTTTCCCTTGACAAGATTCTCGGGTTTTTGATAATAAAATTATCTGTCATATTATTAGTCATTAAGATTAACTGATAATTTTAAAAAAGGTGAGAAATAGAATATGATATAATCTTTTTTATATTCCTTCTTCAAGATTTGTTCTAATGAGTGTAAAATAAGTTTGTATGGATATAAAGCCTGCTGTAGATACTGATTTATTTGAAGAAGTTGAATTGTTGAAGAAAAAAGTTTCTTCTGGTTTGCTTCCTGATGATCTGAAAGATAAAGCTTTTAGGATGATTAAAAGACTTCAGCGGATGGCTAAGTTTGGCGGTTATTCTTCTGAATATGAAAAAGTTAATCATTATATTAATTGGATTCTTAAACTTCCTTGGTTTGAGGAAACAGAGGATGTTTTAGATTTGGACAGGGCTTTGGAAATTATGAATCAGAATCATTATGGGATGAATGATGTTAAGGAAAGGATTTTAGAATATTTGTCTGTTTTAAAATTAAGAAAGGATAAAGGTGGGGTGTCTGATGCGCCCATTTTATGTTTAGTTGGTTTAGTGGGAACTGGCAAGACTACCTTTGGTTTTTCTTTAGCGGAGGCTATGGGGAGAAAATTTATTAGGATTCCTTTTGGGGGGCTAGGGTCTTTACTGGATTTGCGGGGGCAAAGCCGGGCTCACCCGGATAGTCAGCCAGGCCAGATTATTAAGGCTTTAAGACGGTGCGGGTCTAAGAATCCGGTTTTTATGTTAGACGAGATTGATCGGGTGGATGAAAATGCCAGAGCTAATATTATGGGGGTTTTGGTAGAACTTTTAGATCCCGAGCAGAATCAGTTTTTTACTGATTATTACTTGGATTACCCTTTTGATTTGTCTAAAGTATTGTTTTTAGCGACTTGCAATAATACGGGGAATATTGCCACTGCTGTTTTAGATAGGATGGAAGTTATTCAAATGCCTAGTTATACTGATGAAGAAAAAACTGTTATTGCTAAAGAATATATTTTACCTAAAGCTTTAAAAGAAGCCGGGCTTGAAGAGGGAACCTTGGCAATTGATGATGATCTTTGGCCTTTAATTGTCAGGCCATTGGGCTTTGATGCGGGAATGAGGAGCTTAGAAAGAAACATCCAAAGAATTAGTCGGAAAGTAGCCAAGATGTTTGTTTTAGGTAAAGAAAAACATTTTCATTTAAGAAAGGATAATATTAAAGAATTTTTACCTAGTTATTAAAAAATATGAATAAAAATATGAATAATATAAATATAAATAGAAAAAATATAAATGTAGATATGAATCCAAAGAAGGAAAAAACAAGTTTTCCTGATTGGAATAAACTTCAACTCCAAAGTTTTGGCGGGGTTGATAATGTCACTAAAAACATGTTTGTTTATGAAAACAAAGATGATATTTTAGTGGTTGACTGTGGGGTTGGTTTTCCTGATGAGCCAGAAAAAAGCGGGGAAGAGGAATTATTACTACCTGATTTTACCTATCTTTTAAAAAATAGGGATAAAGTTAGGGGTTTAGTAGTTACTCACGCTCATTTTGATCATTATGGAGCGGTGCCAGAACTTTTGAAAAAGATTAATGTTCCAGTTTACTGCTCCCGTTTAACCCAGGAGTTTATTAAAGGAAAAGCCACTGATTCAGGTTTAAAACCCAATTCAATTGATTTTCAGGTTTTGAAAAGCACTGATAATGGAGTTAAGATTGGCGGGTTTGAGTTAATCCCGTTTCACATTAATCACTCGATTCCTGAAAGTTTAGGTTTGTTTATTAAAACTAGTTTGGGAAATATTTTCCATGTGGCTGATTACAAGTTTGATTGGACTCCGGTTGATGAGGGTCCGTTTGATATTCAAAAGGCCAGCCGGTTGGCGGCTTTGGATAAGCCTTTACTGTTGTTATCTGATTGTTTAGGGGCGGCTAAGGCCGGCCACACTGATTCAGAAACAGCCATTCAGGAAGTGTTGGAAAACATTATTATAAGGGCTAAAGGAATGGTTTTAATTACCACTATTTCTTCTAATATTTCCCGGATTAAACAAGCAATTCAAGCGTCAGCCAATGTTGGTCGGAAAGTGGCTTTCTTAGGTCGCTCTTTGGAACAAAGTAGCGAAATCGCTAGAAAGTTAGGCTATTTAGGTAAGCTTAAAAACTTTGTCATTCCTCCAGGAAAGATTAAGAAACAGCCGTTTGATAAATTGACTTTGATCGTCGCTGGCAGTTATGGCCAAAGCGATTCTGCTTTGCAAAGAATTGCCCAGGGAAAGCATAATCTGGTTAAACTTAAGCCTAAAGATACGGTTATCTTTTCGGCTGATCCAGCTCCCCCTGGAGTCAGGGTGGCAGTTAACAAAATGATTGATAATTTAACTAGAATTGGGGCCCGGGTTTTTTATTATGAGATTCAGGAGAATCTTCATGTTTCCGGCCATGGGACAGCGGAAGATATTAAAATGTTAATGGCGATTGTCAGGCCGCATTATTTAATGCCGATTGGCGGTGATTTCCGCCATATGCGGGCTTATCAGGAACTAGCGGCTAAAATGGGCTATCCTGAGGATAAAGTTATTTTTTTAAAGGAAAAACAAGCGATTAAATTTTCCCCCAATAAAAGACTTGTTGTACAATAGATAAAAGGAGAAAAATGGGAAGACGGAAAAAAAGAAGAAAAGGTTTAAGAAACAAGCCTTTTAAACTAAAGCTAAAAAAAGAAACTGCTAGTAGTGTTTTTAGCACCATTCTTTTTGCTTTAGGGGGTTTGTCAATTCTTTCTTTTGCTCAACAAGGCAGTTTATTAGCCTCTTTTAATAATTTTTTACTAAAGCTTTTTTCCTGGGGGGCTTTATTCTTACCTTTTTTGCTTTTTTCGGCTGGTTTAACTTTAACCAGGCTGCGCTGGCGGGTAGCTCGGCCTAATGTTTTTTTAGGGGGTTTGTTGTTTTTTGCGTCTTTAGTTGGTTTAACTAAAGCGGGGTTAATTGGTTTTCAAATCTGGGCTGGCTTAGCTTCTTTAATAACCGGAGTGGGAGCTTTAATTGTTCTTTTAGGTTCATTTTTTGTTGGCCTGGTGGTTTTATTTGAAACTTCATTAGAAGAAATGATTTTAATTACCTCGGGGATTTTTAAATCTTTTAATAAAAATATTAATTTACTTTTAAAGGGTAAAAAAGATGGCCAGCTGTTTTCTCAGCAGAAGGCCGTTCAAATTAAAGGTTTAGAACCAAAAATGCCGGATAAGGATCAAGATAAAGGAGTTAAGTCTCAAAAAGAAGAGGAGCTAAAAGCGCAACTAGTTAGTAATCCTCAGGATCAAGCTAAAGATTGGCACTATCCACCCTTATCAATTTTAAATGATTCCATGGGAGGTAAAGCTGACAGAGGAGATTTAAAGGAAAATGCCGCTGTTATTGAAAAAACTTTGGAAAGCTTTGGAATTGAGGCTCGGGTAATTGAAGTTAATTGTGGTCCGGCGGTGACCCAATATGCCCTAGAAATTGCTTTAGGAACAAAGCTGTCTAAAATTACGGCTTTGTCAAATGATTTGGCTTTAGCTTTAGCCGCTCCAACTGGTCAGATTAGAATTGAAGCCCCAATTCCCGGCCGATCTTTAGTGGGAGTAGAAATTCCCAACAGGTCTTTAGAATTTGTGACTTTAAAGAATATTTTAACTTCTGATTCAATGAAAAAATCTAAATCCAAGTTAACTGTTGGCTTGGGATTGGATGTTTCAGGGACATCGTTGACCGCTGATATTAGCAAGATGCCTCATGTTTTAATTGCCGGTTCAACTGGTTCTGGTAAGAGTGTGGCCATTAATTCTTTTATTGCCACCATTTTATTTAGGGCTAATCCTAATGAAGTTAAACTAATTTTAGTCGATCCTAAAAGAGTTGAATTAACTCAATATAATGGTATTCCTCATTTATTAACACCAGTAATTGTGGAACCGGAAAAAGTAATTTCTGCTTTAAAATGGGCAGTTTCGGAAATGGAAAGAAGGTATAAGGTATTTGCTGAAAGAGGATCCAGGAATATTGAAGGTTATAATGAAACAGCTGGTTTTCAGGAGATGCCCTATATTGTTATTATTATTGATGAACTGGCTGATATTATGTTTTTTGCTCCTTCAGAAGTGGAGGATACCATTACCCGGATTGCTCAGATGGCTAGAGCGACCGGGATTCACCTAATTGTTTCGACTCAAAGGCCAAGTGTGGATGTGATAACTGGTTTAATTAAAGCTAATATTCCCTGTCGGATTGCTTTTAATGTTTCTTCGATGGTTGACTCTCGGGTTATTATTGATATGCCTGGAGCAGAAAAGCTATTAGGCCGGGGAGACATGCTCTATATTCCTCCAAATCAAGCCAAACCAACTAGAATTCAGGGAACTTATGTGGCGGATAAAGAAATAAAGGATCTTATTAAAACCTTAAAAGAATCAGGAGTAGAGCCTCGTTATACTGAAGAAGTAACCAGTAAGTACAAAAGCAAGATTATTACTAGTCAAGCTGGTCAAACTGGTCAAGAGATTGATGATCTTTTTTCTGAAGCTATTAGGATTGTCTGCCAGTATGATCGGGCTTCAGCCTCACTTTTACAAAGGCGCCTTTCCATTGGTTATGCGAGGGCCGCCCGAATTTTGGACCAATTAGAAGCTTCAGGAGTGGTTAGTCCAGCTGAAGGCTCAAAACCAAGAGATGTTTTAATTCAGAATGCCGAAGAATTCCTGGCCCAGAGAGAGGATTAGTCAGGAATGAAAAAAGTTGGTCAGATTCTAAAAGAGGCGAGAATTAGCCAGGGAAAAACCCTTCTTGAAATTTACAAGGAAACCAAGATTTCTGAGAATAATTTAAAGGCGTTAGAGAAAGATAAGTACCAGGATTTACCAGAAGCTATCTTTGTTAATGGTTTTATTCAAACTTATGCTAAAGTTTTGGGCTTAAGTGGAGAGAAATTGACGGCTATTTTTAGAAGGGATGGGCAGAAAAAAGAAAAAGTTTTACTCGTTCCGTTAGGATTGAAAAAATCTTTACTTAAGGGGAGTTTTTTTTGGAATCCTAAAACTGCCGTAGTTTTACTAGGTTTTTTTCTAATTACCATTTTTTCCATTTATTTAGGAATTCAAATTAAAGGCTATTTTTCACCCCCCAAGCTTTCTTTAGACCTGCCTTTAGAGGGACAAATAGTGGTTGATAATAAAGTTTTAGTTAAGGGAAAAACAGATGAAGATGTGAGCCTTTTTGTTAATGATAATTTAGTTAATCTTGATGATAAGGGAAATTTTTCTTTAGAGTTTGATTTGTTGACTGATGAAGATTTGATTGTGGTTAAGGCGCAAGATCGGCGGAGCCGGGAAACAGTGATTGAAAGGAAGCTTAAGGTGGTTGACAAATAGATGAGGATGTATAAAGATTAAGATAGGGAAAAACTGCCTATGATAGATTTAATTCAAATTCTTTTAGCTTTTGTGATTGTTACTTTGACCGTCCTCCTTTTTGTTATTGGTTTACAGTTTTTCCAAATTTTAAAAGAATTCAGAAAAACAGTTTCTAAGATGAATAATATTTTGGATGATACGGGAAGAATTACCAAGTCAGTCGCTGATCCAATTGAAGGCTTTTCAGAATTACTAATGGGTTTAAAAAAAGGCATGAGTGCTTTTAATATGATTGCAAAAATTTTTAAGAGTAAAGAGGATAAAGTTAGAAGAAAAAAAGAAGCTGAGGTTGAGTCTGAAGAAGCTGAAGTAGTGACCAGGGAAGAAGTAGAAGAAGTTGAGTCAGAACCGGTTAAAGTAAAAAAAGAAAAACCAGTTAATAAAAAGAAAAGATTTTTTACTAAATCAGGAAAAAGTTTAAATAAATAGTTATAAAGTGAGGTTAAAATGATTGACGCTCCAAGTCCTAATCAATCGCAGCCAATTCCCCCAGTTTCAGAAGCTCCAACTGAAGGAGTACCAGGCCCGGCTGAAACTCCTGGAGAAATTCCAGTTTCAGAAGCTCCAATAGAAAACCAGCCAGTTGCTCCTCTGCCACCAGTCACTCCAGGGTCTCCAGCCCCAGTTTCGGCTCCAGCTCCTGAGTCAGCCCCTAAGAAAAAAGGTGGTTTAAAAACCATTATTATTCTCCTTATCTTTTTAGGTTTAGCCGGTGGTTTGGCTTATGCTGGTTATACTTATGGAACTAAAAATGGCCTTATTCCTAGTTTAAGTCAGCCAAAAAAAGAAGAAGTAGTTGAGCCAATAATGGAAGAAGACGCTTCGCCTTTGCCAGAAATTATTGATGAGATAGAAGAAGCCACTCGGGCAGCTGATACTTCCAGTTGGTTAACTTATGTTAATCAAAAATTTCATTATTCAGTGGATTATCCAAGGAGTTTAGTTTTAGAAGCTTTTTCCAAAGGGGATAATCCTTTTACTGAGGTAGTTGAAGTTGGTGATGAGGGGACTTTTATAATGGAAAAAGAGGCAGATGTTAAAGAGGGAGAGCTAAGGAAAAGTTTGATGGTCAGTGGTATTTATTTGCCCGATAAATACAAAGAGATGGCTTTAAAGGAATTGGTGGAAACTCAGGGTTCGTTTATTAATTCTTGTCATGAAGATAAGCCTTCTCAGACACAAGAGATTATTACTAAAAGCGGTTTAAAAGGATATAAGGTTTGGTATTGGGTTAAAGCTGGTTGTCAGGGAGCAGAAGAAAGAAGTCTAAATGATCCTTATGTTTTCTTTGACACGAGGGTAAGCAACAGTGTTTTAATTGAATTTTTTGAAGGCCAAATTGATGAAGAGTTTGATGATATTGTTAGAAGTTTTGAATTGATTAAGACTGACACTTATGGGGATTAGGGTTTTAAAGAGAAAAAAAGAACAGTATAATTCAGATAATTATGTCTGAAACATCAGAAATACCTGATTATTCTTATTTAGAAAAGTTTCGTGATCCTAAATTTCCTTTTGTATACTGGGTTGAAGATAAAGATATTATTCCTCAAGTAATTAAAGATGTTTCTCCTTCTGGAAAATATGGGCTGGAGACGGGTATTGGATATCAACCAACAAAACTATTTAATATAGATCCGGGGATTAAATGGTTGGCAACAGAGACTGATCCTGAAAGATATGCTAATGTTAAAAAAAATCTAAATAATATTTGGGATGGCATTAACCCCGATGATTTTCCAGGTGATTTTAAGGTGATAGTTTTAAATACAGCATCTACTGAAAAAATGGTTTCTAGAGCTAACGTATTGGTATATAGGAATCTGAATTATCGAAATATGACTACTCCTGATTTTAAAAGTCTTAAATCAGGTCAAAGAATGGTTTTTATTGTTAATGATACTCATATAAATGAACTAGCTTTTTATCAAGATTTTCTAAGTTCTCATGGATATAATCCAGCAGAAATAAAAGTTCGTTCTTTATCTTTACCTAAATTAAGTTTTGATTATGTTGGAAATAAAAAAGAGTATGTTTTAGACTTGGTTAAAGAATAGATTTGCTTTTTAACTTCTGAAATAAAAATTAACCTTCAGTTGTAATATAATAGAGGTTCTATGAAGAAAATTGATCATCTTACGGATGAGGCATTGGTGGAGCTTGTTCGGGACAAGGATCAGGAATTATATCGGTTTTTAGTTAAAAGGTATCAGGATAAATTGATCCGCTATGCTTCTTATTTTGTTAAAGATGAGCAGAAAGCATGGGATATTGTTCAGGACTCTTTTATTAAGGCTTTTGTTAATTTAAAAGGCTTTAATCTTAAAAAAAAGTTTTCATCTTGGATATACATGATTGTTCATAATGAAAGCCTGAATTTTATTAAAAAACACAAGAGGGAGATTTCTTTAGAAGATAATCAGTGGGTTTTAAAAGGCTTGAAAGACAAACAGGATTTGGAGGGGGATTTTCAAAAGAAAGAAGTTAAGAAGATGGTTTTAAAAAGTCTGCAGAAATTACCTTTAAAATACAAAACTGTTTTAGCTTTGTTTTATTTGGAAGATAAAAGTTATGAAGAAATCAGTGATGTTTTAAGACTACCTGTGGGAACAGTAGGAGTAAGAATTAATCGGGCTAAAAAAATGTTTAAATTAATATATAAAGGAGGTGAAACTAATGGTAAAAACTAAAAAGAAGACTAAAAAGAAAGCTGAAAAAAAGATTGATTTAAGTGCTCAGGTGATGAAAAAGATCAAAGCTAAGAAAGTGGTGATGAAGCCTAGGGTTTATTTTATCTTAGGTTCAGTATTGCTGGGAGTGGGAATGGCAGGGCTAGTAATGGCAACAGTTTTCTTTATTAATTTGGTTTTATTTAGATTAAGGTTTGATCGGCCCTTTGCTTTTATGGCTTTAGGCCGGCCAGGCTTAAGACCATTTTTCTTGATTTTTCCCTGGTTGCCTTTATTAGTTTCTATAGCCGGAGTTGTTGGAGGGTGCCAGCTTTTAAAAAAATATGACTTTTCTTACAAAAAAAGCTTTCTAGGAATTTTTATTGCTTTAGTGGTTTTAGTTTTAACTTTAGGTTTTGTTTTAAGCCGGACAAAAGTTAATGAAAGAATCCTTAGGGAAAGGCGGTTTAGACCCTTATATCAAAGCGGCTTACCTGATAGGGAAAAACAGATTTTAAGAGATAAAGTAAGATTAATTGAGAAAAGACCTTTTAATAATGAAAGAAGAACACCCCCCTTTTTGTATTAATATTGTTAGAACAATATAGAATCAAAAAAGGAGGTGAAAAAAATGAAGAAAAAAATAATGATAATTAGTTTAGCCTTAGGATTAATTGGTTTAGTGGCTTATGGAACTTCCAGGGTTTATGCAGAAAACAACTTTAATAGGCATGACTCTATTATTCAAAAATTAGTTGATCGTTTTGGCCTAGATAAAGGTGAAGTAGAAACTGTTTTTGATGAGATTAGGGGAGAGAGACAGACAGAAATGCAAGCCAGGTTTACAGAGAGATTAGATCAAACAGTGGCTGAGGGGAAGATTACTCCGGAGCAAAAAGAAGCTATTTTACAAAAAAAACAAGAAATGCAGGCTAATCGTTTAGGACTCAAGGACTTATCTTTAGAAGAAAGACAAATTCAAAGGGAAACCCATCAGAAAGAAATGAAAGCCTGGGCTGAAGAAAATGGTCTTGATTTAAAAGACCTATTTGGAGGCATGGGAATGAGAGGTGAACATTTAGGCGGAATGAAAGGCAATTTTGGTTTAAATCAATAAAAACTGCTTTTTGTTTTTTAGAAAACACCCTTAAGACTTAAGGGTGTTTTTATTATTATCTTTAATTCAGTATCTTGATTTTTTATTTTTTTCAAAGTATTATTGCTGAATATTAATAAATTATAGGTTAGTTTATGTTAACTGAATCTGAGAAAGAACGCCAAGTTCTTTTTGAAATTAATAAAGAAAGACTTGAGCAGCTGGCTTTCAGGGCAGAAAGCAAAGGATTATATCCTGATGAATATTTAGTTATTTGTATTGATGTAGATGATCCTACGTGGTCTTTTGTTGTTGATGCTCTAATGCCTAATGAAGATTGGCAGGCAATTCGTGATCAAGGGCTAAAGCCAGTTTCCCGAGGAATAGTTTACTCTGAAATTAGAGAATTATTAGCAAGAACGGTGCCGGATGTTGCTTCGATTCTGCAAGATGGAAATGAAATTCCTTTTGGAAAAGCATTAGCAGCTGTTTTAGGCGGGGGTGGTGTCACTATCTATCCAATTGATATTATTTCCCCCTTTGAGAACAATTAATAATTGTTAATTGAAAAATACTTAAGTTAGAATAAAGTCTAAAATGAGTTATATATTAGTTAGTATTTTAAACGGAATTCTTTTTGGCTTAATGGATGGGATTATTAATGCTAATCCTTTAATGTTCCAGTTGGTTTTTTAGGGTTTTAACGGGAGTTTTAACAAGTTACATGATGTACAAAATACCCTTAGGAAGTCTTTTATCCCCTCTTTTTACTGGCCTTCTGGAAATGCTTCTCTTGGGTTTGTTTTATGGTTTTTTTTAAAGCCATAATTAAACTAAAACAAACTTTTAAGATGTGTTAAAATCTTTATATCATGACTGGGAATGATTTAAGACAGCTATATCTTCAATTTTTTAAGGATAAAAAGCATATTTTAATTCCTTCAGCTTCTTTGGTGCCAGTTGATGACCCAACTACTTTATATACTAGTTCAGGGATGCAGCCTTTAGTTCCTTATTTATTGGGAGAGAAACATCCTTTGGGAAAGAGGTTAGTTAATAGTCAGATTTGTTTTCGGGCTGAAGACATTGAAGAAATTGGGGATAATAGGCATACAACTTTTTTTGAAATGCTAGGGAATTGGTCTTTGGGAGACTATTTTAAGGAAAAACAATTAACCTGGTTTTTTGAGTTTTTGACTGAAATTTTAAAGCTGCCTAAAGAAAAACTAGCTGTTACTATTTCTGCCGGTGGCCTTAGTATTCCAAAAGACCAAGAATCAAAAAAAATCTGGCAAAGTTTGGGGATAAAAGAAGATAGAATTTTTACCTATCCAATTCATCAAGAAAACTGGTGGTCTAGAGCAGGTGCCCCTGATAAAATGCCGCCTGGCGAGATTGGTGGTCCTGACTCAGAAGTTTTTTTTGAGTTTACCCAAGTTAAGCATAATCCAAAATATGGAAAAAAATGCCATCCAAATTGTGATTGCGGTCGGTTTTTAGAAATTGGTAACTCTGTTTTTATGGAGTACAAAAAAGAGAAAGATGGAGGGTTTTCTAGATTGCCTTGTAAAAATGTTGATTTTGGCGGTGGTTTGGAAAGGATTTTAGCCGCTAAACTAAACACTCCTGATATTTTTAAAACTGATCTTTTTTGGCCTGTAATTCAAGAAATTGAAGAGAGGGTGGGGAAAAAATATTTGGGGAATGAAAAGGAAATGAGGGTTATTGCCGATCATTTAAAAGCAGCCACTTTTATGATCAATGAAGGGATTGAGCCTGACAATAAATTACAGGGTTATATTTTAAGAAGATTATTGCGAAGAGTGGCTGTTAAAGCTCGGCAGTTGAATGAAGCCCAGGAGTTAAAAAGTGATTTAACCTCTGTTTTTGACTCAATTTGTGGTCAGGTGATTAAGATTTATCAATCCCAATATTTTAAAGCTAAGGAAGGGTTAAAAAAGAGAGTTAATAATGTTATTAGCCAGGAAATAAATAAATTCAGCCAAAGTTTGGATCGTGGCCTTAAAGAATATAAAAAAGCCTCAGGTAAAGAGCTTAATGAATTATTTGCTTTTAATCTTTTTCAAACACATGGGTTTCCTTTTGAAATCACTCAAGAACTTTTTGCAAAAAGAGGAAAAAAGATTGATAAAAAAGAGTTTGAAAATATTTATAAAGGACATCAACAATTATCCAGAACTGCTAGTAAGGGTATGTTTAAAGGTGGACTGGCGGACCATTCGGAAAAAACAACGGCTCTTCATACTGCTACTCATTTACTTCATGCGGCCTTAAGAAAGGTTTTGGGAGATCAGGTTAAGCAGGTTGGTTCAAATATTACGGAAAAAAGACTCCGGTTTGATTTTATTCATTTTAAGAAGTTAAGCGAAGGGGAGATTAAAAAGATTGAGGCTTTGGTTAATCAAGAGATAGGGAAGAATCATAAGTTGGGGGTTGAGGAAATGGCTTTAGAGGAGGCGTTGAAAAAAGGAGCGGTGGCATTTTCTGGTCAGCAGTATCCAAAGCGGGTTAAGGTTTATCGGGTGGGGGATTTTTCTTTAGAACTTTGTGGCGGTCCTCATGTTAGCTTTACAGGGAGTTTGGGAGAGTTTAGAATAGATAAAGAGGGATCTTCTGGAGCTGGCAAAAGAAGAATTTATGCTAGCCTGGTTTGATATGGAACTAAAAAAAATATTTTCTAAGTTTAGAATTGAAGACAAGGAAGAAGAAAAGAGCTTTTTAGCAGTGGAAATCACTGGGGAAACTATTAAGAGTGCTCTTTGGGTAGTTCGGGATGGAAAAACAAAGATTTTAAAAGTTGGTTCTTTAGAAGAATGGGATTCAAAAAACAAAGATTTGCTTTTAGCTGGGATTGACGCTTCAATTACTAATGCTTCTTCTAAATCTAAGTCTGAGCCTGAGGGAGTGATTTTTGGTTTGCCCGAGTCCTGGGTGGAAAAAGAAGACATTAATGAGGATAAAAAAGAACTCTTAAAGTTTATTTGTCAAAAATTAGAGTTAAAACCTTTGGGTTTTGTAGTTATTACTGAATCTTTGGTGGCTTTCTTAAAGTCTGAAGAAGGGACGCCTTTAAATGCGATTTTAATCAATCTTTGTGAATCAGAATCTTCAATTAGCTTGGTTCAATTGGGAAAGATTAAAGGGACTAAAATAGTTGGCCGGAGTGAAGATTTGGCAGCTGATGTTAAAGAAGGGTTAGCTCGTTTTAAGGAAGTGGAAAACTTTCCCGCCAGAATGATAATTTTTAATGGTACTTTTGATTTTGAAGAATACAAACAGCAATTAGTTACTTTTGATTGGCCGTCAGAACTTAATTTCCTTCATTTTCCTAAAGTTGAAGTTTTAGAATCTAATGAGTCAATTAAAGCCGTTGCTTTGGCTGGTGGAGCTGAAGTGGCTAAATCTTTAGGTTTTGATATTAAAGTGAGTGATAAAGAAGAGAAGAAAGAGTCAGAAGTTGAAAAAGACAAGGAAGAAGAGGAAGAAAAAGAAGGAGAAGAGAAAAAAGAGGAAGAAACAGAAGAAGAAAAAAAGGAAGAGGATAAGGAAAAACAAGAAACCAGCCAAGATGATAAAGCGGAAGAATTAGGTGCCAAAAATATTGGTTTTTTAAAGGATCAGGATGTGATGGGAATGAAAAAAGAAGAGGAAAAAAAAGATGATGGGATTGAAAGTCAAGCTGATGAAGCCAAAGAAGATAAAGGTCCTAAAATTAAAGGCATGGCTTCAGGTTTACCCTCTTTATCTTTATTGGGCAAGCTTAAATCTTTTACAAAAAGAGGGCTTTTAAAACTTAAGTTTTTAAGTCTGGCTGGTAAAAGCCGGAAGGTTTTAGTTTTAGTCCTGCCTTTAGTGGTTATTTTAGCCTTGTTTGGGTTTCTTTTTGTTTATTTGCCTAAAGCTAAAATTACTGTTTTTTTGAACCCTGAGACTTTGGAAGAAGAATTAAAAATTATAGTTGACTCTTCTATTTTGGAAGTTGATGAGGAAAGAAATATTATTCCCGGTGATAAAAGAAAACTTGAACTGGAAGGCAGTAAATCTATTTCTACCAGCGGAGAAAAATTAGTGGGTGAAAAAGCCAAAGGCGAAGTGATTTTGTATAACAAAACCAGTCAAGAAGTTACTTTTGTTGCCAATACAGTTTTAATTGGTGGAGATAATTTAACTTTTACTCTAGATGAAGAAGTTAAGATTGCTTCTCAGTCAGCCGGAGAAGAAGGAGTCACTTATGGCAAATCATCAGTCGCTGTTACGGCTGGTTCAATTGGAACAGAATCTAATTTAAGTAATGGTTCTAACCTTTCTTTTAAGAGTCATTCAACTGATTCTTATAGTGGTAAGGCTGAAAGTGGGTTTTCCGGCGGGACTAGCCGAGAAGTTAAGGTTGTTTCTGAAAGTGATATGAAGCAGGTTTTTGATGATTTGTTAGAAGAGTTAAAAGAAAACGCTTCACTTAAGCTTAAAGATGAGTTAAATGAAGACAATGAACTATTAAGCGAGGAAATTAGTCAAGAGATTCTTAATGAAAGTTATAGTGCTAAGGAGGAAGAGGAAACTGATAGTTTATCTTTGGATTTAAGAGTCGAGTTTTCTATTCCTTTTTACAAAAAGACTTATTTGGAAAGGTTGTTGTCAGCTTTAATGAAGGATAAAGTGCCGGATAATTTTCTTTTTGATCCTAGTAAAGCAGAAATAGAAATTAAGGGGATAAAAGCTAGCAGTGGTAAGGTGGAGTTAGAAACTTTAGTTAAAGCTCATCTTTTACCTAAAACTGATTTTAATGAGATTAAGGGAGAGCTTAAGGGTAAGTCTTTGGCAAAAGCAGAAGAATATCTTCAAAGGTTAGCTAATTTTTCCAGAGCCGAGATTGAAATTACTCCCAAGTTTTTAGGCATTTTAAAGCGCCTACCTCGTTTAAGTAGAAGCATTATTATTGAGGTTGAGCTGGAAGAATAAATGACTGCCTATTCTTATTTAAAAATCCCACCCGGTAAAGGCAAGTTTTTTATTAAAAAAAAAGTTTTTTTCTTTAAGTTAAGAAAATCTTCTTCTCGGATTTTTGGCTTAACTGGTGTTGCTTTAATTTCTTTAGTTTTATATTATCTTTTTTCTTATCAGTATTTGGTAATTAAAAAAGCCAGGGATAAAATTTTAGCGCCCATAGATGAGCTTCGGGTGGCTGAAGCTAAGGATGTGATTAGTCCTTTAGTGGCCGGAGTTTTTACTCAAAAGGAGGCTGAAGTTATTCCTCGGGGAACTGGAGAAGAAGTTGATTATGACTTGATTAATAACTGGTTTCCGTCAGTCCCGACTCCCTCAGTTGAGCCGGGAAGGATCACTCATTATACTCTTACTATTCCCAAAGTTAAGATAAAAGACGCCGTCGTAGAAATTGGGGGAACTAAAGTTAAAAAAAACTTAGTTCATTATCCAGGGACGGCTTTACCTGGAGACCTGGGTAATATGGTTATTTTTGGTCATTCAGTTTTACCGGTTTTCTATAACCCTAAAGATTACAAAACCATATTTTCTCTAATTCCTACCTTAGAGAATGGGGACATAATCTATATTTATTATGATGGGATTGAATTTCAGTATCAGGTGTTTGACTATAAAGAAGTTAAACCAGAGGAGATTAATATTTTAGAACAGCGCTTTGATCAGCAGACCTTAAGTTTAATTACTTGTGTTCCACCCGGAACATATTTAAAAAGGGGGATAGTGAAAGCCCGGTTAGTAGGATATTAATGAAATTATTAGGGATAGATTTTGGTTTAAAAAATATTGGCCTGGCCACTTCCGAAGGGTTTTTAGCGGAGCCTTTTAAAAGTCTTAAAGTTAAAGATTTAGAAAAAACAGTTAAAGAGATAGGGTTAATCTGCCAGGCAGAGAAAATTGAAAAAATTGTTTTAGGCCAGACTGAGGGAAAATTGGCTCCTCGGATTAGAGGGTTTAAAAAGAAGATTGAAGAAAAAACTAGTCTGCCGGTTTTTCTTCAAGATGAGACTTTGTCTACCGTTGAAGCTAAGGAAAAAATGATTGAGATGGGGAAAGGAAGAGAAAAAAGAAAACTTAAGGAGCATCAAGTGGCTGCCAGCTTGATCCTTCAGGATTATCTTGACCTAAATTCTAAAAAAAGTTAAGATTAGAAAAAGGAGGTGGAATGCTTAAAAATATTATTGGTCCGGTTCAAGCTTGGTTATTATCTCGGGGACAATGTGTTGGTTGCGGGATGCCTTTAAGTAAAGGAAAAAAAAGTCAGATTAAAGATGGAATGGAAAAAATAGTTTGTAAATGCGGAAGGATTTTTGTCCATGATAAAAAATCAAAAAAATACCGCCGGGCTCTCTTTGAAGAAGTCTAAAGATTGCTCTTTGGGTTTAATCGCTTTCCTTCAAGCTCTGGGTTTAGTTTTGTATTGCAGTTTAATTGGCTTAATCTTTTGGAAAGGGAATCAGTGGTTTGGGAATGTGCCTAATTTTGAAGGGCCGCTTCTTTTTTTAACTTTGTTTGCCACTTCTTGTTTAGTCTGTGCTTTGTTAACTTTAGGTTATCCAGCTATCCTTATTTGGAAGAAAAAACAAGTGGGGAACGCAATTAAACTGATTGCTTATACAGTTTTATATTTACTCTTTTTTATTATTTTCTTCTTGCTTGTTAGAGCCAGAACTTTTTGATATATTTTTAAAAATTAACCCTGCCAAAAAAGGAGGGATTATGAGTGAAGGAAGCTTGCCTTTTTGCGGTGAGAGGCTGGTAAAGGAATTGGGTTTATTTCACCGTCAGGCCTTAATAAATAGGTGGCAATTATATTTAGAAGAGATGGCAGAAGCTAAAGAAAAGGGAAAGATATCAGCCAGATTTTTTAAAGAACTGGGCGGGGTGGCTTTTTATTCTCAAGTTAAGAATCAAACAGATTATATATTAAGAACTTTGGGAAGAATTGGAGTAATAGCGGGTATTGATTCTGGGGAAACTGTAAAGATGGTTAGGCAAGAAGGTGATATTTTTTTAGGCTTAGTAAATGGCAATAATGGGGAAGAGACTCGGACGCTCCTTAAAGCTCACCCGGATATTTTAGAAGCTTTAGGTGGGATGCCTGAATGGTTTAAGCAGGAATAAACTAAAAATTTATATAAAAGACGGAAAAATTGTATTTTATTTCTGGATTTAATATAATCTCGCTTATGGTTGAGAGTTATTAAGGGAGATAATATGCCAATGTATATTGAATATTTGGAGTTAGAACTGGATGCAGTTTGAAGCCAGGGGAGCTGGCCGGGTGCCTCAGGAAATGGCTAAATCCAGGAGAAATGATGGCGGTTTATGTCCTTATCCTGATGGAATATCACCGGGTTTAATGAAGTATAAAATGGCTAAGACTGAAGCTGTAGTTGGAGCAAGAATGACTCAGGTATTAAGAACTGAAGTTAAACCTGAGTTCGAGGTTTAAGCTTAGAAAATAAGTAAAAATAGGTTTATAGTTTGATATAATAGCTTTCTATATGCATGAAAGGACAGAACCAAGCGAGAGTTTATTTGGCAAAGAATGGTCTTTTTATGGTTCTAATCCAGGCTTAAAAACCCAAGACTTAATTGATTTTCAGGATACAGTCCCCTCAGGTGTTCAAGTATTAGCTGGTATTAGTTTAGGAGCTTCTTATTTTGACTCTTTTCTAAGGCAAAATGGATTAACTGGTGACGCTACTAGGATTGATGTTGAGCGGGGTGATTTGCCCTTGGAACTTGATTCAGCTAACAAAAGAATTATTCAAATGTTTTCTAAGGGAGTGCCAGTGGCTGTTCGTTCATCTGCTTGCGATGAAAGAGGCGGCACTGGTATTTATGACACTGATTTTTTGGTTCCTTCAGGAGAAAGAGAAGATGATGGCTATTTTTTAAGTTGTTTAGAGAAGAAAGTCTACGGAAGTTGTTATTCTCCGGCCGCCAAAGCTTACCGGGGAAGTGAAGATGAACCAGGGATGGGTGTTTTGATCCAGCCGGTTATTGGGGATCGCTACGGCAGTTATTTTATGCCTGTTTTATCAGGAGTAGTTACTGTTGTTAATAAACAGCCTACTCTTCGTCTTGTTATTGGTCTGGGAACAAAAGCAGTTGATGGAAATGAAGCAGTTGTTCTTCAAGGGGATGAAATTACAATGGTAAACCTGAAAAAAGGCCTTTTAAATCTAAAAACAGCCGAGGCAATTGATTTGAAAAAAGGACAAGTAGAATCTATTTCTATAGATGATAAAATGAGAAGAAGAGCTGATCAACAGTTGGTTAAAGTTGAGTCATTAATTCAGGCTTGGAGTGAGGGAGAGTTTCAATATTGGGAGTTTGCCATTGATGAGTCAGATAACCCTTCTTATATTGTTCAAAGTGCGCCAGAGTCTTTTTTAAAACCAGTTTTAAAAGAGCTTGAAGAGCCTGAAGGAACTATTCTTTTTGAAGGCGACGATGTTGTTAACACCGGAATCAAAAGAGGCAGGGGGATTTTTATCCTGGGAGAAAGTGGTTTTGATCCGACTGATCTTAGGTGTATGCAGTCAATCAATGAAAGATCAAGGGATTTTTTAGTTGTTTTTCCAGACATTGCTTTTACTAAAGCCTTAGATAATTTACAACCCATAAGCTTGTTTTATAATAAAATAGAAACAAGGGTTAATTTTAGTCATTTTAGTCATGCTTTAGGAGTAATTGAAGTTCAAAGTATTAGAGAAGGTAATGATTCTTTTAGGATTCCAATTACCATCGATCATACTGGAAAAAGAGGCGGTGCTCATTTTTCAGAGCTGTGTAAGAGAAAAGAGATTTTATTTTTAGGAGTTAATGGAGAAGAAGCAAATCCTTTGAAAGTATTAGGTGAAGAAACAGAGAGAATTGGACGTTACATCAATTTTTGGGATGTAGAGTTTAGGATGACTAATACACCAGATCAAGGAAGAGTTGAGGTGGTTGGTGAGTCAAATAAGAGACAATACTATTTTAAGGATGTTAGTAGTTGGGCTGATGAGCTTTATAGGATGGGGCGTTTCTTAGATTCTGATTCAGATAGCGAGTTTGAATCGGTCAGTGAGTCTTTTTATAGGGTAACCGGGTTCGTCGTCGAATCAACGAAAGAGGGAGTATTATATTTTGATCCATTTAAATGTGTTGAGTCTTTATCCAAAAAAGAAGCAAAAGAACTATTACCTTATCTTCAAGTAGTTTTGGATAATTTACATTATTTAGAAAGCTATAGTGATTGGCAAGAATATCAACCATATGAAGAAGAATATGGAGATAAAGATGATCAGCAATTTCCCCTAGGGGTTTTTTTAAAGGAAACTCAAGATCGGTTAAAAACAAAATTTAACTTAAAAGATTAGCTTAGATTTATTAATTTATGGAAATTAAAATTCCTCGAAATTGTTTTGGTTATGTTTATTTTTTTCTTTGGTTTTAATGAAACCGATGAGGCAATTTTAACCCCTTCTTTAAGATATTTATTTGAAAGATTTGAGCCAGCTTTATAAGCAGAAACTGAAGTGGTGGTTGTAGTTTATAGAGTTATGGATAATTATTTATACCTTATTCATTTGGCTTTTTTAATGAAAGAAAGAAGGAGTTGGGTTAATCACTGTCCTGGTGTTGGTTTAGAGCCGGTTGTTGAGCCGATTGATCAGGCTTTGTTGGAATACGAGAAAAAGAAAGGATGGAGTTGATGTTTTTCAAAAATTTTGTAAAAGTTGTATCTTTAGAATTTTTTTGTTACAATATGGTTGAATCTTTAAGAAGGCTTCCCTTCTGGGAAGCTTTTTAGGTGAGAAAAGGGTTGTTATATTAATATAATTATTAATATAATAATAATAATTAGTATAAATAGAATATTTAGATAGATTTAGATTATATAAAAAAGAAGATATTTATGGTAGATTCTGATAATTATACTAAGAAAAAAGATGTAATCCCTACTAGTAGGGTGAGGAATATTGGGATTATTGCCCATATTGATGCGGGGAAAACCACGACGACAGAACGGTTTTTGTTTTATACTGGTAAAACTTACAAGATAGGAGATATTGATGCGGGGACAACTCAGATGGACTGGATGGAGCAGGAAAAAGAAAGAGGCATTACCATTCAATCAGCCGCTACAACTTGTTTTTGGCCTCCTTATGATAAAACTCCTCCTGATAAAATAAATCGGATTAATATTATTGATACTCCGGGCCACGTTGATTTTACGGCTGAAGTTGAGCGGTCTTTGCGGGTTTTGGATGGGGCGGTCATGGTTTTTGATGCTGAAGAAGGAGTTCAGTCTCAATCAGAGACTGTTTGGCGCCAGGCAGATAAATACAATGTCCCCAGGATTTGTTTTATTAATAAAATGGATAAACTGGGAGCTGATTTTATGATGACGATTGGAATGATTAAGGATCGGTTGGGAGCTGAGCCAGCCATTATGGCTTTACCAATTGGAGCGGAAAAAGATTTTAAAGGAATTATTTTACTTCTGGAAAGAAAAGCTTTGATTTGGGAGGGAGATGAGACTGGGGCTAAATTTCATGAGACTGAGGTTCCTTCGGACATGAAAGAAGAAGTGGAAACCCAAAGAGCAATCCTCATTGAAAGAATTTGTGAGTTGTCTTCTAATGATAGTTTGCTGGAAAAGCATTTAGAAGGAGAAGAGCCTTCTTTAGGGGAAATTAAAAAGGGTTTACGGGGAGCCACCATTTCTTACAAATTAGTGCCAACTTACTGCGGTTCTTCTTTGCGGAATAAAGGGGTTCAGCCTTTGCTTGATGCGGTAATTGATTTTCTGCCTTCGCCGCTTGACATCCCGCCTGTTACCGGCTATAATCCTAAGTTAGAAAGGGATGAAAAACGAGCTCCTAAAGCAGATGAACCTTTAGCTGCTTTAGCTTTTAAAGTTCAAACCGATCCTCATGTCGGACGTTTGACTTATGTTCGTTTGTATTCCGGCACTTTAACATCTGGCAGTTATGTTTACAATATCTCAAACGGAAAAAAAGAGAGGGTGGGTCGATTGCTTTTAATGCATGCTAATAATAGGGAGGAAATTAAAGAAGCGGTGGCTGGTGAAATTGTCGCCATTGTTGGTTTAAAAGATACGTCAACGGGTGATACTTTAGCTTCTGAAACTAAGCCGATTATTTTAGAAACGATTACTTTTCCTGATCCAGTTATATCTTTGGCAATTGAGCCTAAGACCAGAGCTGATCAGGAAAAACTAGGTTATGCTTTAAAGCGTTTGGCTGAAGAAGATCCGACTTTTCAGATAAAATCTGATCGGGAAACCGGCCAGACCATTATTTCTGGAATGGGAGAGCTTCACTTAGAGATTTTAATTGATCGAATGAAAAGAGAGTTTAGGGTTGAAGCTAATACTGGTCAGCCTCAAGTGGCTTACAAAGAAACAATTAAAGAAATTGCTACCGGAGAAGGAAAATATATTCGTCAATCAGGCGGTCGGGGTCAATACGGCCATTGTTTGCTTCGGGTAGAACCTCAAGAGAAAGGTCAAGGCTTTGAATTTGTTAGCGAGATTAAGGGAGCGGCTATTCCCAGAGAATATATTCCGGCGATTGGCAAAGGAGTTAAAGAGGCGATGGAAAACGGGGTTTTAGCTGGCTTTCCTTTAATTGATATGAAGGTTTTTGTTTATGACGGCAGCTATCATGAAGTTGATTCCTCGGAAATAGCTTTTAAGATCGCTGGGTCAATTGCTTTGCAGGATGCCGCTAAAAATGCCGGCTTAGCCTTATTAGAACCGATTATGAAGGTTGAAGTCACTACTCCTGACGATTATTTAGGTGAAGTGATTGGGGATTTGTCTTCTAAAAGAGCAAGGATTTTAGGAACAGAAACCAGGGCTAAAACTAAAGTCATTAATTCTTTAGTCCCTTTAGCAGAAATGGGACGTTATGCCACTCGGTTAAGAACTTTAACTACTGGTAGAGCCTCATTTTATATGGAACCCAGTCATTATGAGGAAGTCCCTTCAAACATAACTGAACAGATAGTAAGTAAGAATAAAAAAGAAGAAAGTAAATAAGATTATAAAATTTTAAAAAAAATATATAATATAAATATAAGAAGTTAAATAATAATAAAATATTTAATTTTTAATTTTAAAAAGGAGAAAAAAGATGGCTACTTTTGACAGAAATAAACCCCATATTAATGTGGGTACCATTGGTCATGTGGATCATGGTAAAACTACTCTTTCTTCAGCCATTACTAAGGTTTTAGCTGGAGCAGGGACAGGAACAACATTCCTTCCCTTTGATCAAATTGATAAAGCCCCGGAGGAAAAAGAAAGAGGCTTAACAATTTCTATTACTCATTTAGAATATGAGACTGAAAAAAGGCATTATGCTCACATTGATTGTCCTGGTCATAAGGATTATGTTAAAAACATGATTACTGGGGCCGCTCAAATGGATGGCGCCATTTTAGTGGTGGCCGCCACTGATGGTCCTATGCCTCAAACCAGAGAACATATTTTACTCGCTCGTCAGGT
>Ga0210057_1003045_pt1 | contig 23395 bp, 28 predicted proteins | sample CryGeyCG2114_010_2_FD_183968 | JGI IMG/M metagenome (GOLD analysis project Ga0210057, IMG submission 183968) | Groundwater microbial communities from aquifer - Crystal Geyser CG10_big_fil_rev_8/21/14_0.10 (SPAdes) (version 2) | ecosystem: Environmental > Aquatic > Deep subsurface > Groundwater ...
AAGGAATTTGATTTTTTTAATTTTTAAAGAGGGGGGTATAAGGTGTTTTCTCCGCTATCGCTCCGAAAACGATTTATTTATAATTCTTGACAATAAAAATTTGATTTGCTAATATTTTGATAGTTATCTAATTATAATAATAAGAAACTACCTATGATTAAAAATACTAAAACCCTGGGTAAAATTTTCAAAGCTCTTAGTGACGAGAACAGATTGAAAATATTATTATCGGTTTATGCAAAAGAATGCAAATGCAGTGCGGATAAATTTTCCTGTCGAGATGAAACTTGCATTAAGGATTTATCAAAGCTTCTGGACATTACAACTCCCACAATCTCTCATCATATAAAAGAACTTGTAAATGCGGAACTTATTATCACAAATAAAGAAGGACGGTGGGTATTCTGCAAAATAAATCAGGAAACATTTCTAAAAACCAACGATTTTTTAAATAAATTTTTAACCAAATAACCTTATGAAAAAAGATAACATTAAGCAAATTGTCAAAAAACATTATGGCGAAATTGCAATTCAAAATGGCACTGGATGTTGCAGCAATAGTTGTGGCTGTGGCGACAAAACCACCAATGAACAAATTGCAAAAAGTATTGGCTATTCTGATCAGGAAATAGGAACTGTTGCTGAATCTAATCTTGGTCTTGGTTGCGGCAATCCGACTGGAATGGGAAATATCAAGGAGGGAGATGTTGTTTTGGACTTAGGGTCTGGGGCGGGTTTTGATTGTTTTCTTGCTGCCAAAAAAGTAGGTAAACTTGGGCGAGTAATCGGAATAGATATAACCCAAGAGATGATTACAAAAGCAAAGGAAAATGCAGAAAAGTTTAATTACAGCAATGTCGAATTTCGGTTGGGAGATATAGAAAAATTGCCTGTTGAAAGCGACTCCATTGATGTAATTATAAGTAATTGTGTTATCAATCTTGCGCCGGATAAGTCCAAAGTTTTCAAAGAAGCATTCAGAGTGCTTAAAAAAGGCGGTAAAATTTATAATTCAGATATTGTATTATTGGAAAACCTCTCTAGCGAACAGAAAGGTAGCGACGAATTGATAGCTGGATGTGTGGGTGGCGCTTTGTTGAGAGATGAATATTTGAAAATCATTAAAGATGCTGGGCTTAAGGTAAAAATTTTATCAGAAGATACAGACATTAGCAAAAGACAATATCAGAACATTCCTCTTGAAAGTTTAAAAATTGAAGCAACAAAATAACTTCAATAAGGAGTTTTGAAAAATGGAATTCACCCCCAGCCCCTCTTCCATTTTTCAAAACAAAAAATCAAATACAATAATAAAAAACCCACCAAAAACGGAATAATATGGATAAATTTTTCAAAAATACGCAAGGCACGTTGCACTCTCACTCCGCTATCGCTCCGTTCGGCTCGCCTAACACAGTATATGCGGTTTGCTCGTTGCACTTCGCTCTCCCATATTTTGCTCCGTTTCACTCCGCAAAACATCGCATATACTGAAACATTATACGAAATTGCAAACCAGCCAAAAGAATTATAAAATCCGCCTCTTAACTAATTATAATTATGAAATATAATAAACTTGTCAGAGATAAAATCCCCGAAATAATAAAAAGTAAGGGAGCAGTTCCAATTACCCATATTGCATCTGATGAAGAATATCAGCAAAAATTGAAAGCCAAACTTCAAGAAGAAGTTGATGAATTTTTGAAAGATTCAAATGAAGAAGAACTTGCTGATATTCTTGAAGTAATTTATGCATTATGTGATTTATATAATTTTGATAAAGAAAAATTGGAACAGCTCCGAATTGATAAATCTGAAAAACGAGGCGGATTTAAAGATAAAATAATTCTTGATGAAACCAAAGAGTAGGCTGGTTTGCAACTCAAGGGGGCGTTGCACTTTCGCTCCCCTCGGTCGCTCACCCTCGCCTAACAGCGGATATGAGGTTCGGCTCTTGCAGAGCCTCAACCCAAATTGCTTTCAGCAACTTCTAATATCCGCAAACGTTATATGAAATTAAATACAATCTGACATGAATAAAAAAACAATCGTCATTGTTGCAATCATCTTAATAGTAACTGCAATCCTTGGTGTCTTTTATTTGTGGAAAATCAAGGGTAATAATAGCCATGAATATTTTCCGCCACAGCCAACACAGCAAGAGCGGGAAGATGCAAAAAAGTTGCCAAAAGACCAATGTCCATGTTGGGATAGCATAAATAATATCTGTCTACCCCAAGCCGATTGTATTTAACATCACATAACACAGTATATCTGGAGAGTGCCTCAGCTCTATTCGGCAAGCTCAAGACGGGTCGACACTCTCCCAAATCCCGCCTAAATTTTGTATAATTAAGGTAACGGCGGGACATCAGATATACCGACACGTTATACGAAATTGAAAGTCAGCCCTACCGAAATGTTTTTAATATCTAACTGAAATCAAATTACTATGCCACATGTAAATATTGAAATCAAAGCAAAGTCTAATAATCAAGATGCGATAAGAGAAATCTTAAAATCAAGAAATGCCGACTTTAAAGGTGTTGACCACCAAATTGATACATATTTTAAAGTCAATAACGGAAGATTGAAATTAAGAGAAGGAAAAATTGAAAATCATTTAATTCATTATCAAAGGGAAAACAAAGAAGGACCTAAACAATCTGATGTCACTTTGTTTAAATCTGACCCTAAATCTTCACTAAAAGAAATTTTAACCAAGGCATTAGGAATTTTAGTTGTAGTAGATAAAAAGAGAGAAATTTATTTTATTGATAATGTAAAATTTCATATTGATAACGTGGAAGATTTAGGGACTTTTGTTGAAATTGAAGCTATTGGTAATGATGGCACAATTGGAAAAGATAAATTACTTGAACAATGTCAATTTTTCCTTGATTTATTTAAGATTTCTCAAGAAGATTTGATTTCAGTTTCTTATAGTGACTTATTGTTGCAGAAGTAACGGGCTGACTTTCAACTCAAGGGGACGCTGCGCTTTCGCTCCACTCCGTTCCGCTCACCCTCGTATAACAAGGGATATACGGTTCGGGGCTCGGCTCGGGCTTCACCCAAATTTTGCTCCTTTCAGTCGCGGTAATCACATCAAATAATCTTTTTTCAAAACTCAATCCCATTGAGGCTATTTTTATAAATGCTGATTACTTAGAGGCATTAAAAACAATGCCTGATAATTCAATAGATTTAATTTTCACATCACCCCCCTATGCCGATCAAAGAACAAATACTTATGGAGGAATAAAACCAGATAAATATGTTGAGTGGTTTGCACCAATTTCAAAAGAACTTTTTAGAGTTATCAAACCGAGTGGAACTTTTGTTCTTAATATCAAGGAAAAGGTTGTCGCAAGTGAAAGGCATACATATGTTATGGAATTAATTATTGAAATGAGTAAACATGGTTGGCTTTGGACGGAAGAATTTATTTGGCACAAAAAAATGTTTCCCAGGAAATTGCCCCAAAATTGAGTTAATCCACAACAAAGCCAGTTCTCCTCTCTTATGTAGTTGCTAATTTTACTGCCTAGAATATAGCGTGTAACCAGGGGCTTGACAATAGTTTTCAGCTTGCTAGGATTGGGGAGCGTTCCTAAGACCGCAGGTATCTAAATCCTGTCGAGGATAGCTTATAGAAAAGCCTTTTTATCCTGCGGTTTCGAGCAGGTTTTTTATTTTTAATCGCAAAGAATAATGTAACCATGAAAACTAAAGAACAAAAAAAGGAAGAATTAAAAAGGGGTGACGAACTTTTTGCCAAGAACAAGGCTGTTATTTTGGCCGATTTTTCAAAAGTTAAGGCCGAGGACTTAAGGCAATTAAGAACAGCGCTTCGGCAAATCGGCGCCGAATTTTTTGTTATTAAAAAGAGACTGCTTAACCTGATTTTAAAGAAAAAAGGAATTGATTTTGATAGTGGCAAGATTAAAGTTTCTTTAGGTGCCATTTTTGCACCCGAGGGATTAGACGAGGCGAGTACGCCGGTAGTTAAGTTCTTTTCTAATCTTGATGACATAAAAGTTGGTGAGAAAATACTTGGGGCGTATGACCTGATCGATAAGAGTTTCGTCGACTCCGAACGAATAGTTTTCTTGGGCAATCTGCCGCCTCGGGAAATTATCTTGGCTCAATTCTTTGGTTTACTTAAGTCCCCGGTTCAATCGTTGTTATACATCCTGAAGGAACAAAGTAAAAAGGTCGCATAAAAGCGGAAAAAATAATCAAATCGTTTATAAAATGGATCAGAAATTAACTGATATAATTTCAAAAATAGAATCATTGAACACCGTCGAGCTTGCCGAGTTGGTTAAGGCGCTTGAAGAAAAATTCGGTATTGCGGCTGCCGCTCCTGTTGCTGCCGGGGGAGGCGCGGCTCCAGCCGAAGAGAAAGACGAATTTAATGTAATGCTCAAAGCGGCCGGTGGCCAAAAAATTAATGTCATCAAGGCAATCAGGGAAGTTACTGAGCTTGGCCTTAAAGAGGCAAAAGATTTAGTTGATGGCGCCCCCAAAGTTGTTAAGGAAAATGTTAAAAAAGAAGAAGCGGAAGCGATGAAGAAAAAACTCGAAGAAGCAGGTGCGACAGTTGAACTTCAATAATCAAGGATATTGTTTATTTATAAAATAACGCAAGTTCTACATTTACAGAGTTTGCGTTATTTTTTATGATATTCGTGGTCTGGACGGCTAGCTCAGTTGGTTAGAGCGCTGCATTCACATTGCAGAGGTCACAGGTTCGAATCCCGTGCCGTCCACCAGCACTATTTTGTTGTGCTTAGCCATGATGGGGTATAATCTTGATTGTGATTATTTATTTCGTTAGACACGGAGAAACTAATGCGAATAGCGAGGGCAAAATACAAGGTCAGGTAATTGATGAGGGTCTTAATGAGAATGGAGTTAAACAAGTAAGAGATATATTACCCGATTTACCGGATTTTGACTTGCTTTTTTCCTCACCCCTTAGGCGAGCCAAACAATCGGCTGAGATTATTTCTCAACACACTGGGAAAAACATAATATTCCGGAAGGACATTATGGAAAGGGATTTCGGATCTTTTTCTGGCAAGCTATGGAGCGAGACACCTCTTAAAAAAATAGATATAACAAATCTTATTTCTTATCCATTGGAGGAAATCGGAGGAGAATCATTTGTAAATTTCAGGGAGAGGATAAGATCTTTTTTAAATTATCTAAAAAAAGAATATTCAAATAAAACACTCTTGGTAGTTGCTCATGGGGGAGTTATAATAGCTGTTCACGATATGTATCCCAAAAAGGAAATCTTAGAGGGGCATAATGCCTCAATTCATGAATTTGAGATTTAGCAGAGTTGCCTAAACATTGTTCGTCTCTGCCCACCCCATTAGAGTTTTATCTCCAACGAAGTGAACAACCTGTGAATATCTAGAAGTCTATTAGTGGAAATCCCTTTATTTTGTGGGATTTTTCTTTTTGGCTCTAATTTTTTGACTTTCTTTGTCTTTGTGGGGTATCCTTAAATTCAAGTGGGGGATTGTGGATAATTATGGGGATAAACCCTACTTTCTGGGGAGAAAATGCTTTTAGGGGAATTTAAACACAATTTAGATATCAAAGGTCGGATGGCGATACCGGCTAAGTTCCGCGACAAACTTTCGGCCGGGGCCATTATCACTCGCGGACTTGATAATTGTTTATTTATATTTGCCACTAAAGAATGGGAGATATTAGCCGAGAAATTGATATCTCTTCCTTTGGCTCAGGCAAATTCCCGGGCGTTTTCTCGATTAATGTTAGCTGGGGCAATGGACGTTGAGCTTGATAGTCAGGGACGGATTTTAGTTCCCGATTATTTAAGAAAATATGCCGGTCTAAAAAAACAAACCATTGTTACTGGACTTTATAATCGAATTGAGGTTTGGGATTCAGAAAATTGGGAGAAGTATAAGCAGAAAACCGAAAATTCTTCTGACGAAATTGCCGAGCAACTGGGAGAGTTAGGAATTTAATGTTCTAAATTGTTGTATACAGCATTTAGATCATGCATCAACCCGTTCTTTTAAAAGAAGTAATAGATTATTTAGACCCAAAGCCAGGGGCGTTCATCATTGACGGAACGATTAATGGTGGAGGACACGCTGAGGAGATTTTCAAAAAAATTTATCCAACCGGCCGACTTTTGGGGATTGATCTCGATTCTGAATTGATAGAGAAAGCTAGAAAAAAAAATACCGGAGAGAAGAATATTATTATGGCCGAAGGGAATTATGCTGATCTCCCCGAAATCTTAAAAGAAAATGAATTACCTAGAGCCGACGGATTGATCCTTGATTTAGGGTTTTCTAGTTACCAACTAGAAGGCTCTGGACGAGGTTTTAGTTTTGAGAAAGATGAACCACTAATGATGACTTATCGAAAATCAGATAAGCCGGTTGCCCAGATTATTAGAGAGTTAAAGGAGAATGAATTAGCAGATGTAATTTTTCAACTGAGCGGAGAAAGATATTCTCGAAAGATTGCCAAGGCAATAAAAGAGAGAGAAAAAATAGGTCCCATTTTAAGCAGTCTGGAGTTGGCAGAAATTATAAGAAAATCAGTGCCAAGGCGTTATGAATTAGGCCGAATTAATCCGGCAACCCGAACATTCCAAGCATTAAGGATGTTTGCCAACCAAGAACTTGAAAATTTAAAAAAAATATTAGAGGGGATTGATCTGGTTATAAAATCTGGCGGACGGGTAGTTATTATAAGTTTTCATTCTCTTGAGGATAAATTAGTTAAAGATTGTTTTAGAAAAGGAGAGAAAGAGAATCGATATCAAATTTTAACAAAAAAACCCATTCGCCCCTCAGATGATGAGGTTCGTCAAAATCCAAGGAGTCGTTCTGCTCGACTTAGAGCAATACTAGTTAAGAGTTAATATTTTATGGTTTTTTCTCACCTTGATAAAAAGAAAGGAAATTATTGGAAAATTATTGCTGTTTTTGCGATTCCTTTTGTGGCGGGAATTGTTTGGTTAATTATTATCTACAATAATGTCGTTACTATGGAACATGAAATTGATGGCATGAAGACAGGCATTCAAAAAATCCAGACAGAGAGTGCCGATATGGGGGAGCAAATCTTTAGTTTTCTTGATGGCAGTAATCTGGAAAGTTTTATGAGGGAGAGAAATCTAATTAAAGATAAAAGTCCGGATTATTTTAAGATTAGCCAAAGATGAAATCGAGATTATTGGTTGTCGGATTAATTTTTGGGCTGGCTTATTCCTTTTTGCTGTTTAATTTGTACAAACTCCAGATAGCCGACGGCCAAATATATTCAGTTAAAGCGGAAACTCAAAATCGACTGTCTGATGATTACAAAATAAAAAGGGGATTAATTTATTTTACCTATAAAGATGGAGAAAATTTTCCGGTTGTCCTCAATAAGGAGTTTCCAGTTATCTTTGCAGTTCCAAAAGAAATTGACGATGCGGCAGAAGTGACTAATCGTCTCAATCTGGCTATTGAGGGATTACCCGATAATCTAGGGGAAAGATTAAGCCAAAAGGAGGATCAGTATGAGCTTTTAGTAAGAAAAGCTGATTCTGAAATGGTAAAAGCCATCAATGAGTTGGGAATAAAAGGTGTTTACGTAGATTTCCAGCCTGATCGTTTTTATCCTTTCGGCGATCTGGGGGCTAGTGTTCTGGGATTTGTCGGCCAGTCTAATGAATCGGGGGGAATCAGCGGCAAATATGGGATTGAAAGTTTCTATGAAGATAAATTATCAGGACAGTCGAGTAAGGAAAATACTAAGGATGGCGAATTGATAGTCGGAGAAAATGTAATCCTAACCATTGAACCCAATATCCAAAAAGAAGCCCAAAGGATAATTTCTTCTCTGGTTGATGAGTATAACGCTTCCGGGGGGAGTGTTATTGTTCAAGAGCCATCGACGGGGAGAATATTAGCGATGGAAAATTATCCCAGTTTCGATCCTAATAATTACGGCAGATTTAATTTTGGGAGATTTTTGAATCCCTTGGTTCAGGGAATATATGAGCCTGGGTCGGTTTTCAAGGTAATAACAATGGCGGCCGGAATTGACTCTGGCAAGATATCGCCTGAAACAACTTATACCGATTATGGATCGCTTGTAATAAGTGGCAGAACAATCAGGAATTGGGATTTAAAGGCCCACGGCGTGGCAACAATGACAAATGTCTTAGAGGGATCCATAAATACCGGGGCTGTCTTTGCGGAACAACAGACAGGAAACAGTATTTTTAAAAGTTATCTTGAAAATTTTGGTTTTAACGAGAGGAGTGGGATAGACTTGCCTGGCGAGGTTGAAGGAGATTTAGAGCGCCTTCAATCCAATGCTCCGGAGATTGCTTTCGCTACTGCTTCGTTCGGCCAGGGAGTGGCGGTTACCCCAATTGAGATGATTAACGCTTTTTCAACAATTGCTAATGGTGGCCTAATGATGAGGCCTTATGTTAATTCCGAACTAGGGCCAAAGGAAATTCGATCGGTTATAAGTTCGGATACTGCTAAAAAAGTTACCCAAATGATGGTCTCGGCAGTTGATAAAGCCCAGGTCGGTCGAGTTAACGGTTATTCTATCGCCGGCAAGACCGGAACAGCTCAAATCCCCGATTTTAATAATGGCGGATATACCGATAAGGTTATCAATACTTATATTGGTTTTGGCCCAACTGCCGATCCAAAATTCGTTATTTTAATTAAACTTAATGAACCGGCCGGAGCTCCTTTGGCCGGATTGACAGTTGTCCCGGCCTTCAGGGAATTAGCTCAATTTATTCTTAATTACTACAACATTCCGCCGGATAGAATATAATTTGAGCCTTATAATAATTTTCTTGCATGAAGTCTCAATTTGTAAAAAATTTGAAAAAAATCTTAAGAAAGTTAGCCCAGTGGACAATTAATAAATATCGTCCGGGGATTATTGGGATAACTGGTAGTGTTGGCAAAACCTCTTCCAAAATTGCCATTCTAAGTGTTTTAGAGGAGGCTCGCAGACTGAGGTCCGCTTCGGGGAATTTTAATAACGAAATAGGGCTACCTCTTACTATTCTTGGTAGTTGGTCTAAAGTTGGGGGATTTTCGTTTTGGCTCAAAGTTGTAATAACTTCCTTTTTAAAAATTATTTTCCCCAAGTGGCTGATGGGGGATTATCCGGAATTGCTTGTTTTAGAATATGCCGCTGATCGACCCGGGGACATAAAATACCTTCTTTCCATTGCCCGACCGAATATTAGTGTTATTACCGCCATTGGCGACATTCCCGTTCACGTTGAATTCTTTTCCGGACCGGAAGAAGTTACTCGGGAGAAATCTAGATTGGTCGAACATCTTCCAGCCGCCGGCTTTGCTGTATTGAATCAAGACGATGAGGTGGTGGCTAGTTTAAAAGAAAAAACGAGAGCTCACGTGATAACTTTTGGTTTTAGTAAGGCGGCCGAGGTTCGGATTACCGGTTTTGAAACAAGAGTCGATAAAAATAAGCCTATCGGAATTTCCTTCAAGCTGGAATATGGGGGAAATTTCGTACCCATTAAGGTAGATGGAGTTTTTGGAAGATCTCACGCGTACTCTCTGGCCTCGGCAGCCTGTATTGGGTTAATATTCGGTCTTAATTTAGTGAAAATAGCCGAATCTCTTAGGGATTATCATCCTCCGAAAGGAAGGATGAATTTGATTGAGGGAATAAAGGACACCTGGATAATTGACGACACCTATAACGCTAGCCCACTTTCTATGTATGCGGCGTTAGACACCCTGAACGATCTTCCCGGAAAGAGAAAAATCGCGGTCTTGGGTGATATGACAGAGATTGGAAAATATGCCATGGATGCGCACGGGGAGGTAGGAAGGATTGCTAGTAACACCGCCGATAAGCTTGTCACTATCGGCCCCAGGGCAAAGTTTATCGCTGAGGGCGCCGTCGAGAATGGTTTTAAGAGAAAAGATATTTTAAGTTTTGACGTGGTTGATGACGCCAGAATTCCAGTCCAGGAATTGATTCAAAAAGGAGATCTTATTCTAATAAAAGCATCTCGGGTTATGGGTTTGGAAAAAATAGTTGAAGAAATTAAATCTCTAAGGGAGCTTGAAATGGACAGGAAAGGGTAATATAGTTTGTTTGATATTTTTGACTTTGGCGCGTTCGTCTAGTCTGGTCTAGGACGCCAGGTTCTCATCCTGGTAACACGGGTTCGAATCCCGTACGCGCTGCGAATAAAAAAAATAGCGCCGCAAGATTGAACTTGCGGCGCTCGTGTTATTGGAGGGGTGCAGTGATTAAGCAGATTTCACACCAAGGAACCAGGTGCCTATTTGCCAGCCCGCATCCCAAAAGCCACGGCACCCATACTCTCTTGAAGTGCCAATGTCAACGTGGCATTTCACGCGAACTTTGCCTTCTTCATCGATTTCCTTGGCTAGAAAAACAACATCTGCCCCCCTAAGATCATCCGGAAAGTGAATCATTAGACAGTGGTAGCAGTGGTGGGCGGCAACGGGCAAGAATCCTAAGCTGATAATCTTCTTCTCGGCTTCTTCGCACATCGTGCCGCCTTCTTTACTGACCATTAGAAAAGTTTTATTGCCTGCTTTTATCTCTCGAACATTCCAATGTCCAGCAATAACCGAAGCGGTTTCTCCCAAAATTAGTTTACCGCCCTCCTTAATGAGACGCAGAATGCAATTTGCATTACCTCCCGCCTCGCCAACAGCATCGCAAATGGCCTTAAGAATTTCTGACCCCTGCCCGTGACTGATCTGGCTGTAAATACTCTTCTCCGACATAACAAAACCTCCGTATTTTGGCGTACCTCGTACCCGGACACTATGTCTAGGCGTAAGGCGTACCAGTTCAAGATTCTGGCCGAATTATAGCATACTGATATAAAATGTCAAGCAGATAGTTGATAAATAAAACCCCAACTCTTCTTGAGTTGGGGTCTTGTTGTTTTTTCCACCCGAGTAATTCTCGATTAAAAGCAGTCTAACTACTAATGACCGTGACCCGGTTTTCGTCTACTGGCTTCGGACCTGCCCGATCTGAAATGGAATCTCCCAGGCTGGAAATATCTATCCCCCCAACTATTCGCACCGCTTCGAGGTAGCTTTCTTTTTTCCCCATCGCGGTCAAAGATTCCTGGAGCCGAGAATAGAACCCTCCGATTGCTACCATCGCTCTTGCTTTTGCCTGCCATACTCATTCCTCTCTTGTAGTAGTTCGCCAAGTTGTTACGGGTGGAATCTGCATTGGTTTGCAGGTGAATATAATACCAAGTTTCCTTCGACATTTCAAGATTTTAAGGAGAATTTTATCTTTTAATTAAGTTTCGTGATAAAATTTTAATACCGATGAAAAAGATTTTGGTAGCTAATTGGAAAATGAATCCCCAGGATTCCGGCGAGGCCGGTAAGTTATTTTCCCTCGAGGGAAATACTAAAAGTAGGGAAATCGAGGTTGTTATTTGCCCCCCTTTTCAACTTTTGTTTTTGGGAAGAAAAATTAAAGCAAAACTTGGCGCTCAGGATGTTTTTTGGGAAGAATCAGGCGCTTATACCGGTGAGGTTTCGCCGATTATGCTAAAAAAGATGGGGATTAGCTATGTCATCGTTGGCCACTCGGAGAGGAGGAAGTATCTGGCTGAAAACGATGAGATGGTAAACAAAAAAGTTTTAGCGGCCGCTAAGGCCGGCCTTAAAGTTATTCTATGTGTCGGAGAGCCATTGTCGATAAGAAAGAAAGGCCTGTCGTTCGCAAAACGGTTTGTCGGTGATCAACTATCTAGGGATCTAAGGGGGGTTCGTGGTTCTTTGATCATCGCTTACGAGCCAATTTGGGCTATAAGTCGGGGTAGGACTGACAGCGTCACCGATAGCCCCCTGGATGCTCAAGTAATGGCCAGGTATATTTTGTTCTTGTCGGTAGTAAAAAAGTTAGAGAGAAATAAAGTTAAGGTTATTTATGGCGGCTCGGTTACTTCAAAAAATATAGCCGATTTTGTACAATATAATGAAATTTCTGGCGCTCTGGTCGGGGGAGCCAGCCTAAAGGGCGAAGAATTTAAAAAAATGGTTAAAATAACATCACAATATGCCAAATAATAATAAAACTAGGACTAGAATAGAAAATGTGTTGACCATAGGGCAGAAAGAATTTTTATGGGCGATTCTTAATCTTGTTCTGGCCGCTTCCTTTATCGCTTTGGTGTTTTTCTTGATGCCGATGATGAAAAATATAAGTGATTCAAGATACCCAGCTTCGACTTTTGCTGTTTCCGCCGAGGGTAAAACTACGATTACTCCAGACTTGGCTGAGTTTTCTTTTTCAGTCGTGACCGAAGGGGCTGATGCCACTGTTATATCAGACAATAATAATAGGATAATGAATGGGGCGATTGATTTTATTAAATCGAAAGGAATTAACGCCAAGGACATTAAAACTACTCGGTACAACCTTAATCCGAAGTATGAATATGACAGAAACAGGAATCAATCTTACATTATTGGTTACGAGCTAACTCAATCAGTTTTTGTTAAAGTCAGAGACTTTGATAAATTAGCCGGAATTTTGGGAAGCTTGCCGGAGCTGGGCGTTAATCAAATAAGCAGTATAAATTTTACGGTTGAAAATCAGGAACAAGCGTTAAGTGATGCTCGGGGGCAAGCTTTTGCCCGGGCTCAGGAAAAAGCAAGAACAATTGCCGATCAAAATAATGTCCGTCTTGGTCGATTAGTTAATATTAGTGAGTACCAAAATCAGCCATATCCGGTTTATAAGTCAGCTTATGATGCTTATGGGCTTGGCGGTGAGTCGTTAGCTGTTCCTCCCTCAATTGAATCCGGAACGGAAGAGATTACGGTTATGGTTAATTTGACTTACGAAATTCTGGAGTAGATGTTTAAGTCTTAATTATTATTGACTTTCTAGTTATTGTTTGTTATCATCGGGGAGAATGAGTGTGAGTAGTTCTTGGGGTTTTCCGAGAACTGCCCTATCAAGTCTGTCCGATCAAACCCCCATCTGCCAACTGGCGGATCGGGGGTTTGGTTTTTTAATTGAATTAGCATTACTATTAAATTAGTCTTAGTCCGCCTAGGCGGCTGCGAGTAGAGCACTCATTCAACTGGACAGTTTGGAGGTTACCTCTCGCAGCCACTTAGGCGGACTAGGAGAGTTGATTTTATGGAGATAACTCCCCGAAAAAACGTAATTTTAGCTGATTTCAGCAGTTATAAAATCGGTGGTCCGGCCGAATATTTTTTTGAGGCTAAGGATTGGTATGAAGCGGAAGAGTCTCTTCGTTGGAGTAAAGACAATAACTCTCCAATTTTTATTTTGGGGGGCGGGACAAACATTCTTATTCCAGATGATGGTATAAGGGGCTTAGTGTTGAAACCCTTAATTGATACCCTAGAATTTAACGACAATGTTGTTCTGGTTGGGGCTGGAATTCTTATGGCTGACTTAGTTTATGCGGTTGCCGATTTAGGATTGAGCGGATTGGAATGGGCCGGAGGATTGCCAGGGACGGTTGGCGGAGCCGTTCGGGGGAACGCCGGTGCTTTTGGGGGCGAAATGAAAGACGCTGTTGAATATGTTGAATCTATTGATGAGAAAAGCTTCAAAAAAAATACCAGAGACAATAGCGGGTGCGAATTTGATTATCGTAATAGTATTTTTAAGAAGAATAATCGCGAGATTGTCTTGCAGATAGCATTGAAACTAGATAGGGGAAGTCCCGAGCAAATAAAGAAATCTATAGAAGAGAAAATCCAATACCGAAAAGATCGACACCCAATGGAATACCCCAATATCGGGAGCATGTTTAAGAATGTTGATGCGAAAAAAGCTTCGTCAGAATTAATTAAAGAAGCTAGGGAAGTAATAAAAACAGATCCATTCCCGGTTATCCCCGCGGCTTACCTCATTTCTGAAGCTGGCCTTAAGGGAGTTAGTTTTGGTGGAGCGATGATTTCTCAAAAACATCCCAATTTTATAGTTAATATTTCAAAAGCCAAGTCGTCAGATGTAAAAGAATTAATAAGCTTAGCTAAGGAAGAGGTTAGAAAAAAATTTGGCGTGACTCTTGAAGAAGAAGTTTTGATTCTTAAGTAATAAATTATTTTTTCTCGTTTCAACTTTTTTGTTTTTTCATCTTAGCTAATCTTTTCCACAGTTTCGGTACTTTTTTTCTGTTCACGTGATAAAATTAAAACGTAGTTTGATTTTTGTTTTCAATTTTTGTTTTTATAACTAAAAGGTCGAAAGAAATTAATTTCATTCATGGCCACAAAAAGAAAAAGAAAAGTAGCCGCCACGAAAACGACAACCAAGAGGAGAAAAACAACTAGGCGAAAAGTTGCTACTAAGAAAACCACCGCCAAGAAGACAACTCGAAGAAGAGTGGTGAGGAGAAAGACTACTAAGAAAGCGACTCCAAAAAGAAGGACTACCCGAAGGAGGGCTACTACAAAAAAGGCAACCCCGAAGAAGAGAAAAACTACGAAGAGAAGAGTTGCCAAGAAGACGGCTCCGAAGAGGAGAACCAGTAAAAGAAAAACTGCTACCAAGAAAAGGACTGCAAGAAGAAGGAGATAGATTGATTTTTATAAAACCCCCATCCATTGATATTCCGTTTGGATGGGGGTTTTATATTTCTAAAAAATATGTATAATTCGGTTGTTAAGGCGAAGAAATTAAAAAAAATCACATAATGAATATAGATATAAAATCAACGAGTTTTGAATTAACTCCCAGTTTGAAAGTTTATATTAATAAGAAATTAGTTGATAGTTTATCGAAAATGATTAGAAAATACGATAACGAAGGCGGAGTTGAGATGAAAATTGAGGTAGCTAGAACAACCAAACATCATTACAAGGGGCAAGTATACATGGCGGAGGTTAATCTGATTTTGCCGGGGAAAAGCATCAGGGTTGTCGAGAGGAGCGATGACATAAGAAAAGCCATTGATTTAACAAAAAAAGTTCTTAAATTGAAATTAGAACAGCACAAAGAGAAAATTACCCCTTAGTCATTTTTGCTTTCTACCTAGCTCTCTGATTACGCCCACTAGCTGGCATAATTATTTGTTATGAAATTCACTAAAAATTTTTTTCACGACCGACAACTTAAAAAACTCGTGGCAGAGATAGAAAGAATTAATGATCTAGAAAAAGAATTCGCTGATTTTTCTTTAGAAAAACTCAAAGAAGAAAGCGAGTTATTAAAAAAGTCAGTCAAAGAAAGCGGTGATTTAGAATCAGTTCTATCACGAGCTTTTGCCTTGGTTAGGGAAGCTGCTAAAAGAACGCTTAACCAGCGGCCATTTGATGTTCAGCTTATGGGCGGGATTGTTATCCACCAAGGAGGGATTGCCGAGATGGTTACTGGAGAGGGGAAAACTCTGTCAGCGGTTGCCCCCGTTTATTTGAACGCTCTCTCTGGCAAAGGGGTTCATGTTGTCACAGTTAACGATTATCTTGCTCGTCGAGACGCCGTTTGGATGGGGCAAATTTATTATTTTCTCGGTCTTAAGATTTCTTGTTTGGTGCCAAACGGGGCTTTTATTTATGATCCTGATTGGAAGATTCCGACTGAAGAAAAGGAGGTGACCGACGAGGAAAGGGATGAAGTTGGCAGTTTTTTAGTAAAGGCTGATTTCCTTCGTCCGGTTTCCAGGAAAGAGGCTTATGGGGCCGATATTGTCTACGGGCCTAATCATGAGTTTGGTTTTGATTATCTTAGGGACAATCTGGCCTACAACGAAGAAGGACAGGTTCAGAGAGATCATTACTTCGCTATCATCGACGAGGTCGACAGCATTTTGATTGATGAAGCGAGAACACCCCTTATCATCGCCGCTCCCGATCAGCAATCAAGTCAGTTTTATCGAACTTTTGCTCAAATAGTTCAAAAGCTAAAACCAGATGAGGATTATGAAGTTGATGAAAAACATCGATCGGTAAGCATTACAAATGAGGGGATAGAGAAAGTGGAAAAAATGATTAGTATAGATAATATTTACGCCCCCCAAAATCTAAGACTAGTTCATTATCTTGAAGAAAGCTTGCGGGCCAGAGCTATTTTTAAACGAGATAAAAATTATGTGGTTAAGGGGGATGAGGTTTTTATTGTTGACGAATTTACCGGAAGGCTATTGCATGGCCGGAGATATTCCGGGGGGCTTCATCAGGCAATTGAGGCAAAAGAAAGAGTGTCTATCCGAGAAGAATCTCGGACTTATGCCAAAATATCGATTCAGAATTATTTTCGACTTTATGACAAAATTTCCGGAATGACGGGGACTGCCCAAACTTCGGCCGAGGAATTTTTTAAAGTTTATAATCTTAATGTAGCTAGTATTCCCACCAATCGCCCGCTTGTCAGAAAAGATTTGCCGGATGTCATCTATAAGAGTCAGGAAGCAAAGTGGGAGGCAGTTGTAAGTGAGGTAAAAGAAAAAAATAAGGATGGTCGGCCAGTTCTTTTAGGGACGACTTCAATTGAAAAAAATGAACTCATCTCGGCTTTGTTGAGTAGGGCTAATATTCCCCACGAGGTATTAAATGCTAAGAATAATGAACAAGAAGGATCAATTATTGCCCAGGCGGGTCGGGTCGGAGCCGTCACTGTGGCAACCAATATGGCTGGTCGGGGAGTCGACATTATTCTTGGTGGTAATCCTCCAGTGTCGGGCGAAGCTAAAAAAGTTAAGGAGTTAGGGGGACTCCATGTTATTGGCACCGAGCGTCACGAGGCCAGGAGGATTGACGATCAATTAAGGGGTCGGACTGGCCGACAGGGAGATCCGGGATCTTCTCAATTCTTCTTGTCTCTTGATGATGATCTTGTCAGGGTCTTTGGGGGCGACCGAATAAAGGAACTTATGGAAAAATTCAAACTACCGGAGGATACTCCAATTGAGGTTGGCTTGGTTTCAAAAGCGGTGGCTAGTGCTCAGGCAAAAGTTGAGGGTTTCAACTTTGATATTCGAAAACATCTTTTGGATTATGACGATGTTCTCAATCGCCACCGAACTAATGTTTATAATAAACGCAAGGGAATCCTCGACGACTATAGGGAGGATAAATTAGCTGATTTTCTCAATGAGACGGCTCTAGAATATCTGGATATTGTTATCAGTCAACCATCGGAATTTTTCGGGGATGAGCAGGCCGGAGATCCGAAACCAAAAGATAAAACAGAAAATCTTAAACTGATTTTCAAAAAATCCGGCATCACAAGTGAAGATCGGCCGTTTCCTGACGATCCTAGCAAGGAAAATCTGGCTAAATTAATTAAGGCGAGAAGTAATGAGGTTGGGAAGGATCGCCAAACTATGAATCGGGCCTTGGGAATCCTTGATACTCTCTGGATGTATCACTTAGAAAATTTAGAGGCAATTCAAGAGTCGGTTCGTCTCCGCGCCTATGGCCAGAAAGATCCTCTGTCAGAATATCGAGAAGAAAGCCGCCGGGCTTTTCGAGATTTTTGGCACAATTTCAATGCCTGGATATTCCTTAACGTCTTTAAATCAGAAGACCAAGTTGCCGCCCATCAAAGGGTGGTGACAGTCCAAAATCAAGGAGGGGATAATAAAAAAGGGAAAGTTGGCCGTAACGATCCCTGTCCTTGCGGCTCGGGAAAGAAATATAAGAAGTGTCATGGGCAATGAGGATAAAAAATTCTGGGCGGGAGGATTTCTGTATAATCCAGAAACAAATTCGGTTTTGCTTCACAAACGAGATTCAAAAGCTAAAATAAATCCTAATCAGTGGGCGTTTTTCGGAGGATTGAACGAGGGAAACGAAACGCCCAAGCAAACCCTGATTAGAGAACTGCAAGAGGAATTGACCACAGAAATTCCAGAATCGGAAGTTAAATCCTTATGCGATTATTTTAACGAAGAATTACAGACATATCGGTACGTGTTCTTTGTCGAAAGCAAATCACAGAAGTCAGAAATGCAGCTTACTGAAGGTGAAGGATTTGACTGGATATCGCTTGAAAAAGCACTCGATTACGATTTAACCAAGAAAACCACTCGTGATTTAAAAACTTTCATGCGGTTGCGGCAATAATTATATGAAGCGTCATGGAAAATAATAAAAACACCCCTGATTTTTTCAAAAATCTTAAGGAATCTGATTGGCGGATTCCGGTTACTAAAAAATGGAAGGTGAAAGACGTACTTTCCCATCTGATTGGATGGGAAAGAGAATGCGCAAAAGAATTGGTAAAAGTTTTTGAAACCAGAAGCAAGCCCTGGTTTATGGCGACTGATAATTACGATGAATTCAATGAAAAAATTTACCAGGAATTTAAGGATTATTCTCCCAGGGTCCTTATATCTGAATTGGAAAAGTGGCAGGGAATACTAGAAGATGGAATCAAAAAATTTGGTGAAGATAAAATTAGGCAAATGTCCGATATGGGCTGGGTATTTGATGAAGGAGACGATCCTCATTTTGAGCATCACTTAAGTCAAATTAAAAAAGCGCTAAAAGAATGAAATTCAAACCAGAACCAGGACAAGTTGATTATACTAATGCGCGTTGGGCGCCAGTGGTGAATTGTGTTTTGCGGCACAAAGGAAGAATTCTACTTGTTCGTCGAAGTAATGATTTGAATTTCTATCCCGGTTATTGGAATGGCATATCGGGATTCTTAGATGATCACTGTAGCTTAGAGGAGAAAGTGGCGGCCGAAATTAGGGAAGAGCTGGGAATTCCAAAAAGTAAAATAAAAAGAATTCAACTAGGCCAAATTTTTGATCAAGGGGAACCAAAATATAAAAAGACCTGGATTGTCCACCCAGTTTTAGTTGAGGAGGTTGGATTGGGAGTCCGGTGACTATAGATGGGTTGCCCCACAAGATATAAAAAAGTTAAAATTGTTACCTGGATTTGTAAAGGTAATCAAAAGTTTGCCTCTGTTTGGTAAATAATGAAATAAAACAATGGTTGTAAAATAAATTAACGTATATGAACAAAATATTAATTGCAATAGTAGTAATAATCATTCTGGCGGGAATTATTATTTTTGGCGGATTTTTCTCCAATAACAGTAACGATAGTAACAATATGGATTCTAGATCGCTAAAAGTGGCGGCAACTATTTTTCCTCTTTGCGACATCGTCAAAAATATTGGTGGTGATAATATTGATGTTAAGTGTATTCTTCCGCCGGGAGCTTCTCCTCATTATTTTGAATTTACTCCAAAGAAAATTAAAGAACTTGGCGGAGTTATGGTAGTTTTTTCCATTGGTCACGGAGTGGATGATTGGGCCGCTGATATTGCAAAAACATTAGGTTCTGCAGAAAGTTTTGTTGCTACGGAGGTTGTGGATTCCGGAATTACTCTAAGAAAATCAACAAATGAAGAGGAAGGACTGGACGATCCCCATTATTGGCTTAATTTTAATAATGCCAAAATAATAGTTGATAATGTCGAGCGAGCGCTTTCCGGTTTTGATCCTTCAAACGAGGAAAAATATCAAAATAACGCCCTAGAGTATAAGGCCAAACTTGATTCCCAGGAGCAAGAATCAAAAGACGTATTGAGTTCTTTGGCGAACAGAAACATCGTTACCCTTCATGACGCCTGGTATTATTTTGCCGATAATTTCAACCTCAATATCATTGGAACTTTTGAGCCGTCCGCTGGTGAGGAGCCATCTCCTCAATATCTAGCTCAATTGAGAAAAGCGGTGATGGATAATGAGGTAAAAATTATTTTCAGCGAGCCCCAGCTGTCTTCTGTTGGTATTCAGTCGTTGGTGGAAGATTTGAGTTTGGGGGTAGCAAATTTAGATCCACTTGGAGGAGTTACCGGGCGAGAAAGTTTTTTGGAGCTTATGTCTTATAACGTTCATTCTGTCTTTGATGCCCTAAATGCGAACTCAGGTGATAAATGACAAGCAAAGTTATCGAAGCAAAAGATATTTCCGTCTCAATTGAGGGGAATAAGATATTAGAGAACATAACCTTCTCAGTGGACAGGGGAGCGGTTACGGCAATAATTGGACCTAATGGTTCCGGAAAAACAACTTTGTTAAGAACTCTTATTGGATTACTCCCTTTTCAACCAGGAGGGAGGATAGTGGTTTTAGGAAAGAAGCCCAGGGAGTCGCGACCAAAAGTAGGATATGTTCCCCAGCGATTTACTTTTGATCGATCTTTTCCGATTACGGTCAGGGAATTTTTGAGGTTTTCGTGTCCGGGGTGTGACGAATTAAAACTTAAAAAATATCTCAGTCACTTTCAGATGGATGAGAAAGAAAACGATCAATTGGGAAATCTTTCTGGTGGGCAACTGCAGCGCGTTTTGATTGTTCGGGAACTTATTCGGGATCCCTTGATTCTTTATCTCGATGAGCCGGCCAGCGGTATTGATGTAAGCGGGGAGATGAATTTTTATGATATTATTCGACATATTTCCGGCGATCACGGAACAACAGTCGTTATGGTATCTCACGAAATGGATATAGTTTATCAGTTTGCTACTCAAGTTTTGTGTCTCAATAAAACCCTTTGTTGCGCCGGGTTGCCGTCGAAAGTCTTGACCAGTGATGTTTTAGAGAAACTTTATGGTAAAGATGTTGCCCTATATCGCCACGCTAAAAAATAATTAATTATGATTGAAATTTTATCGTTGCCGTTTATGCAAAAAGCTTTCATTGCCGGAATTATGCTGGCGGCACCATTGGCTTTTTTGGGAGTTTATTCAACTCTTAAAAAAGCTTCATTTTTCGGTGACGGAGTGGCTCATGCCTCTCTTTCTGGTATTGCCTTGGGTATCTTAACCGGAGTGAGTCCTTTTGGTATGGCAATTATAGTCGGAGCTTTATTTGGAGCCGGAGTTTATTTTCTTGAACGAAAGACCTCGGTTTCGTCCGACTCAATAATCGGAATTCTTTTCACCGGCGGCATGGCCCTGGGAATCATTCTTTTAAATTTAAAGCAGGGCTATCAACCAGAATTAATAAGTTTTCTTTTTGGCAATATTTTAACAATTCACGCCAGCGATCTTGTTTTAATAATCGGCTTGGGAGTTGGAATAATTGTTTTCCTCTCTATTGTTTACCGCCGACTAGCACTCCTTGTTTTAGACAAAGATGAGGCTTGGTTAACAGGAATTCCAACTTCCGGACTTGAGCTTGTTTTTTATGTTGTTCTTTCTATTAGTATTGTTCTGGGCGTTAAACTATTAGGGATTATTCTTGTCAGCGCCTTATTGATTATTCCAGCCGCTAGCGCGAAGCTTTTGAGTAAGTCTTTCCGAAAACTTGTGTTGTTGAGTATTTTAATCGGTGAAATTGTCGTTATTGGCGGTTTGATATTATCGTATTATTTAGATTTTCCTTCCGGGGCGGTAATTATTTTAACGGGCGTAGGGTTGTTTTGTTTGATTGCGGCCTGGGACGGATTCAGAAAAATAACCAAAGAAAAATCCTAGAGCTTCGATTCGTTTTGAGGTACAATTAGACAAATGAAAATTTTTAGAAAATGGTGGTTTTTAGCGATTTTGGCGATTGTAATAATCGTCATTGTTATCGTTGTTGTTGACGGAAATTCATCCGGTCGTAAGTTTGTCGTTGCCGAAAGAACCTCTTTGAGTCAGGGAGTTAGTGTTACTGGTCGGGTAAAACCCGCCGAGGACGCCAGTTTGGCCTTTGAAAAAACCGGAAAAATTGCCAGAGTTTATTATGACGTTAGCGACCAGGTTGAGGCCGGAGATGTTATTGTGAGTTTAGAAAATTCTGAACTCTTTGCTCAGTTAGCCGAGGCTGAGGCAGTAGTTGCCTTGGAAAATGCAAAACTTCAAGAACTTCAAAAAGGAACTCGCCCTGAAGAGATAACGATCCAGGAAACAAAAGTTGAAAATGCCGAAGTAGCTCTAGGGGAGACAAGAAAGAATATGATCGATAAGTTAGGCGACGCCTACACTAAATCGGACGATGCCATTAGGGGAAAGGCTGATCAGTTATTTGTTAACCCATCAGCCAGTGCCCCGGAGTTTAATTTTTCCGGAGGCGATCCGGTTTTAAGGAACGAGGTTTCTGGAGGTAGAAGAACCATAGAATCTATTCTTCTGTCATGGAAAGATTCGCTTAATAGTTTTTCTGCTAATGATGACTATTTAAATTTCATCAATACTACGAAAAATAATTTGCAACAAATAAAATCGTTTTTAAGCGAAGCTTCGGTTTTAATTAGCGGGATTGGGCCCAGCTCTAATCTTTCTCAGGCTACCATTGACGGCTGGAAGTCTGGTTTAGCTACTGGTCGGAGTAATGTTAACGTGGCGATCGAGAATGTTACGGCCGCCGAAGAGAAAATCAAAAATGCCGAGTCGGCCCTGACTCTTGAGAAGGACACTCTTTTTCTCAAAAAGGCTGGTACCGTTCCGGAACAGCTAATTGCCCAGGAGGCGTCCCTTAATAAAGCAAAAGCTAGCGTTCAAAATATTAACGCCCAGATAGGCAAAACTGTAATCCGAGCCCCAATAAGCGGGGTCGTGGCTAAGCAAGAGGCTAAGACTGGGGAGATTGTTTCTGCGGGCAGTGAGATAGTTTCTATCATCTCGGATGCTAATTATGAGATTGAATCTAATGTTCCTGAAGCTGACTTGGCTAAAATAAAAATTGGTGACGTGGCTAATGTTACTCTCGATGCCTATGGTGAAGATATTTTATTCCAGGCCAGTATTGCTTCTATTGATCCGGCTGAAACAATTATCGGAGGAATACCAACTTACAAGACAACGCTTGAATTTATGGAAGAAGATAATCGAATAAGGTCTGGAATGACTGCTAACATTGATATTCTTACTGCTCAACTTGAAAATGTGATTGCTGTTCCCGGCCAGTTAATTGCTAAGAAAGACGGGAAAAAATTTGTTCAGATTATTCTAGGAAATCAATTTATTGAAACCGAAGTTGAAACTGGAATTATTGGTTCCGGAGGGAGGGTGGAAATTGTGTCCGGTCTTAGGGAGGGAGATAAAGTTCTTATTCCCTAAGCATTGTTCATGGCTAGAAGAGGCGTTTATTATGTCATCCGCGAATATAAATATTGATAAAGCGAAAAAGGATAAATTATTTTATTTTGTAGCTAACGCCGTTATCTATCGCAGTAGTGATGGGCGATGCCTGATTCTTAAGCGGAGTGATAAGGAAAAAGTCCACCCCGGAAAGTATTGTGTTCCTGGTGGAAAAATGGAGTGGGGGATGTTGAATCTCGAAGAGCCGAGCAGAGTTAATGGTGATGTTTTAGATTTTGAAGATGTCGTTGAGGACTTATTAATTAAAGAGACAAAAGAAGAGGCGGGAATTTCTATTAGTAGGGAACTAAAATA
>Ga0210057_1003046_pt1 | contig 23383 bp, 23 predicted proteins | sample CryGeyCG2114_010_2_FD_183968 | JGI IMG/M metagenome (GOLD analysis project Ga0210057, IMG submission 183968) | Groundwater microbial communities from aquifer - Crystal Geyser CG10_big_fil_rev_8/21/14_0.10 (SPAdes) (version 2) | ecosystem: Environmental > Aquatic > Deep subsurface > Groundwater ...
AATTTGGAAAGATGAATCTCGGCGTTTTTCTTGAATTGATTTTCCAACTCGGCAAGCCGAACGTTGTTTAATTCCGGCTCGCTGAATTTTTTAGCCATCGCTGAATGATAACTATACCAGCCGAGCAAAGAACGATGAAGCGAAACCATTTCAAAATTTACAGGCATGTTTTTTAATTTTATCAAAACTCTTTCATCAAGATTTTGCCAGCCTGAAAAAGAACTTTTCAAAACCGCTAAATCGCCTCCTGAAACCGCTTCCTCAATTAATTCTTCCAAAGAAAAAATTCTGCCGCTTAAATCTTTTTTCATTGCCCCTGCCTCTTCATCGGTAAAAGTTATTTCTTTTAACGAATCAACAAAATTTTCGTAGTACTGACTAGGAGTTTTTGGGCCGGCTGACTGAATGTTCATTTCGCTATCAGGAATAAAAGGAATATCTGATTCGACCCCATTAGAAATGAGATTTCTAACGGGGTTAACCGCATCGGGGATAGGCGGCGTGATTGAAGCGATTATTTGCTGCCACACAGAATACATTTTATTCTTTGCTTTATTTATAAAAATGATATTATCCCGAATAACTTTGTTTTTATTATCAACTTTTTTATTCTCTGCCTTGCTTTCAATTTTCTCGGGTTCGTTTTTAATCCATTGAAGAGGAGGCTTATCAAGAAATTTATTAGATGATTTATTAAGAGAGCTGGTTGGCGCTGAAACGACTTCTTGAAATTCATTCTGCGGGATTAAAAAATTCTTGACAGTCAGATATAATCCGGCAGAGCCGGTTATCAAAGCCAAAATTAGACCCGCGATAATAATATGAGGATTCATTATTCTTATTATATCGGCTTTAATAAATCAAAACAAGTTTTTTTATTTGTTGAATTGATAAATCCTGCGGCCGAGCATTAGGATTGATGCCGAGTTTATCCAATTTTTCTTTAATTTTTTCTTTTCTGTCAACTTTTCTGTCAATCTGCGTTAATCTACGTTCAAATCCGCATAAATCCGCGTTAATTAAATTATTTAATATCGTTTTTCTCGGCTGTTTAAAGAGAATTTTTATTAAACGATAATAGGGTTTAACGTTTAGGGTGGAGGGTTTAGGGGTTAATTTAATTATGGCTGAATCTACCTTTGGCCTTGGTTGAAAATCTCTCTTGGAAATATAGTCAACAATTTTCGGCTCGGCCCAAAACTGAACACTGGCGGCCAATAAGTTCATTTTTGGCGGTGCGCCGCAAATTCTTTCCGCCACTTCTTTTTGAACAGTTAGAACAATCAATAACGGCTTATTTTCCAATTCGCCTAAAATCCGCAAAAGATAACCGGTAATATAATAAGGAATGTTGCCGACAATTTTATATCCCCGAATTATGAATGATGAATTATGAATTATGGAAGGTAAAATTTTTAAAACATCGGCGTGAATAATTTTAATGTTTTTGTTTCCAGAAAATTTTTCTTTTAAGGAATCCGCCAATTTTTTATCCTTCTCAATCGCAATTATCCTTAATTCATTATTCTTAATTCTTAATTCATCCGTTAATTCTCCATGCCCCGGACCGATTTCAATCACTGCGTCGCCCGACTTCAATTCCAACGTTTCAACAATTTCCCGCAACTTATCTTTATTAATCAAAAAATGCTGACCCAGATATTTCCCCATACCCAGTTAATTCAACTTGATTGTGATTTATTAATTTAATCAATCATTATCAAGTGGACTCCAATTTATTAGCCCAGTAATTCAAAATAGCCGGCAACGATGTTTTCTTTCATTAACTCCTCCATTTTCTCCTCGCCGAGATATTCGGTAAAAATTTTATTCCACAGCGCTTCTTGATGGTGATAAAGATATTTTATTAATTCTTTTTCCTTAACCAGCGACATCGCCGTGTCCACCAAATTAAAACTCGTCAAAACTTCGATGCCTGTCTCTGTTTTGAAATAATCGCCTACCCAGTTTAAATTCTGCCAGAAAGAAAGGTCTGCCGAAAAATGGTTTAATTTTCCCCCTGCTTTCACCAACAACCTTTCCGCTTTTTCCCAATGAAGCGCCTCGGGGCTTATGCGCGGTTCAAACAGGCGCCAATCATTTTCGTCGTCTTTGGCTAAATAACGTTGGATAACTAACCACTGAGATTTTTCCGATTTCGGCAGTCTCTCGTCAATGACGTCGCCGCGCAATAAAGAAATTATTTTTTCGGCGAAATCATCATTGTTATTTTCGCCAAATTTTTTAAAAATATCCGAGTAAAATTTTACTTCATTAAAATAGTGAAGAATCAAGCAGAAATTGCGCATGGTCTCGCCCGATATATCCAAAACCAAAGGAATGGTATAAATCAATCCCAATTCTTTTAAATGGCTGATGTTATGATATTTGCGCTCTATAAATTTTTTGGCGATTTTCGCCCATCTTGCCGACAAAGCCAAAACTTTAACGTCTCTCTCTTCAAAATCGCCCGGCTCAAGATTCTCGTATTGCTTGAAAAAAACTTCATTCAGCCAATCCCCTCCTTCAACAAATCTTAAAGCGCTGTAAATTTCAAAAACATCTTCCTTTTGAATCAATTCGTCAATATCTTTATAATTTAAAATTTTAAGAATGTTCGGCGGCGGCTGTTTTTTCAGAAACTCAACCGCTTTGGTTTTTTTTAGAAAAAATCCTTTAGGCTTGGCGGAGATGTCAAAAGCAATTTCTAAAACCCTCTGCCAACATTCGGACGAAGCCGCCGAGGGCCGTCCCAGAGATTCAAATAATTGACTGTCATCCGCCTCAATTTTGCTGATTAAGCCGTCATAGATTTCTTTGGCAAAAATCTGCCGGCCCAGTCCCAAAAAATCAAGCCGCTTTCTGATTTGCGCCTCGTTTTCTTCAACTATTTTGTCCATTACCTTTTTTTTGCCGGTTAAAGCCGCCATCTTCTCCTCAAGAACGCGGATGGTGTCTTTATCGATGCGAAGGATTTTGGCTATTTTTTCGCAGGAATTCATAATAAAAAATTTTAAATTTTTATGATATTAATCGGTAAATGTTTCCAGCGGTTTGATTTTTCAAATTCTCTCTTTGTTAAAATTCCCGCTTTGGCGCCGATTTTTTCTATCACCGAAGTCGCATTAGCCGAACCAAGACGAATGGCATATTCAATATTCCGAGGATTACATAATCCTTTATCGCATTTTTCTTTTTTCCGAATCAAGCCAGCCACGAATCCTGAAGCGAAAGCGTCGCCGGCGCCGGTCCTATCAACAAGTTTTTTTTCCTTAAAAACTCCGGCCCGATAGATATTAAACCCGTCAGAAATCATCGCTCCTTTTTTGTCGTCCGTCACCGCGACAATGCCGTCCACTAATTCGTCCATTTTTTTGAAAATCTCGCTTCCTTTTGAATAATTAACGCCTGTTAATTTCGCCGCTTCTCCGCGATTTAAAAAAACGACTTTTGCTTTGTTTAAAAGCGGTTTTAATTTTTCTCCCATCTCAATAAAATATTCCGAAGGATTAAAAGCTATTGGGGTTTTATTTTTTGAAAAATGATTGAATATCTTCTCTATTATCGGAAACGGAATTTTGCCCGGCGAAACATAAACCCAGCCCGCCTTAAGTTTCTTAAAAGGAATTTCTTTTATTTTTAAATTTTCAGAAGCGCCGCGATGAATCAAAATCGTTCGCTCTCCCGAAGGAGCCAAAAGAATGGTTGAATAAGCCGTTGGAACTTTTTTCTCTTTAATAACGAAGGGCTCGATTTTTTCTTTTTTTAATTCGTTTAAAATCGCCTCGCCGGGCCTGTCGCTTCCTATTTTAATCAAGGCGGCGGCTTTCAGCGCCTGACGGGAAAAACTGACGGCCGCGTTGGTGGCGCCGCCGCCTGTGGCGAATATTAAAGGTCCAATTTCAATTTTTCCGCCCAAAGCAAAACACTGAGCTTCGCCGCCTTCAAAACCGATTTTTTTAAGATGTTCGGGGTCGCGCAAAACTTTAAAAAGCGGGCTGGTTAAAAAAATATCTCTGGTCGCCGAACCGATGGCAATAATATCGTACATTGTATTTATATTATATCATATTTTCCCTTTTTCAATATCACCCCTGATTTTCTCCACAAAACGGGGCTTGCAAAATCAGACAGGATGTGATACATTAAAATTAGTTTTTATAAAATAAAATATAATATAGAAGGGAGGTGAAAGAAATGAAAACAATCGTTGCGGCAGCGGTTATTATGATTAGCTTGGTCTGAAGAAGAATTGCTCGTTTTATTTCAAGAACAAGAACGATTGATTGCGAAGTTGGGAAGCCTGATAAAAAATGATAGAATCAAAGAAATAAAAGAAAGACGGGCAGAAATAGAAAAAGAAATCATCAAAGAAATAGAATTGCCTGTTGAGACGCAACATGAGATGCAACAAAAGATTGATAGACTATTAATTTACATCGGGGAGCTACGCGAACATAATAAGAGGTTGGCGATAAAAATGGAGATAAAACTAAAAAGACAAGAAAACCAAGAATATTTAATCTAAAGACACAGAGTAAGGGCAGAAACTAAGTTTCTGCCCTTTATTTTAGAAAATCTTTTCTAAAAATCTAAAAATTTTCTTGATATTCTTTTTCATCTCTGATATTGGCGACGGCCTTCAACAAATTCAAACGTTGTTGAAATTAAAATAAATTTTTGATATCGTGGTAATTATTATGCCCAGTATGAATAAAGTTATTTTGGAAATTCGCGCCGGGACTGGCGGCGAGGAAGCCGCTATTTTTGCCGGCGATTTAAGCCGAATGTATCAGAAATACTCCGCCAAAAAACGATGGAGGTTTTCTATTTTAGATTTTAATCGGACATCTCTCAACGGCTATAAAACTTTTGTCGCCGAGATTAAGGGCGAAGGGTGTTATGATGAATTGAAAAATGAATCCGGCGTTCACCGTATTCAACGCGTTCCCAAAACGGAAAAGTCTGGCCGCATTCATACTTCAACCGCTTCGGTAGCTATCCTGCCAGCGGCTGAAGGAAAACAAGCAGAAATTAAAGACAGCGATCTTGAAGTTTCGTTTTGCCGCGCCGGCGGTCCGGGCGGCCAAAATGTCAATAAAGTTGAAACCGCAGTTCGAATTCTTCATAAACCAACCGGTTTTGTTGTTTCTTCGCGCGCCGAAAGGTCCCAGCACGCCAATCGCGAAGCAGCTCTTTCAATTTTAAGAGCTAAATTGTATGAAATTCAACGGCAAATAAAAACTCAAGAATTAGGGGCCAATAGAAGAGAACAAATCGGCACGGCCGAACGAGCGGAAAAAATCAGAACCTACAATTTTCCGGATGACCGAATTACTGACCACCGGATTAATAAAAAGTGGCACAATATTGAACGCATTTTGGATGGAGAATTAGAACCGATTATTAAGGCCTTTACTAAACAATAAAGATGACAATGACGATGACGAATGACAGAATAAATGTCATAGTCGAAAGTCATAGTCATAGTCCGCTATTTTGAGTTCTTAGGAACTCAAAATAGCTATGTCTTCTTCAAACTTCTGGGCTTGAGTAATAACCCGGCCGCCATAAGTCCATAGATAGTTGCTCCAACGCGAACCAGCGTAATATTTGGCAGCGGCTTTTCTTTCATCAGCCAAAGAAGCGCCTTGACCCGCGCCGGCATCTTTTAAGTATAAGGCGGTAGCCACAAAAGCATCGGCGTTGTTCCAGGGCGAAGAAGGATTATTGCCGGTAATTTCCGCTATCCTATGTTTATAAATTTTCCAAGTAGAAGGAATAAACTGGGCCGGTCCCATTGCTCCGCCATAAGCGCCGTCGGCATTGGGGCAAGAAACTTTTATTATTCCCGCTTCTAAATCCTTTTCTAAATTTAATTCTTTAATTATTTGCAGAAATACCGGTCTATCTCGGGTGGGGTGCATAGCGGTTTTATAATCGCAACGACCGACATTTTTGCCTAAAGCCGATTCTCTGTCCAAAACCGCTAAAATCAGAGCGGCTCGGACGCCGGTGGCTTTTTCGGTAAATTGGACTAATTTGTAAGCTTCTTCAAATTTCAACTCGCCGCCGCCCAAAAATTTAAAAATCTGTTTTCTGATTTCGGCCGCGGTTTTCTTTGTTTCAACTAAAATCTTCTGATACTCCACCTCTTTGCCTTTAGTCGTTTTAAGAAGCCCGTTTTTGCTTGTTTTATTTTTTTGAATGTTTGTCCTCTGAGCGTCTTGGTAATCTTTCAAAGACTGAACGTCTGACCGTTCTAATGCCAATATTTCTTTCTGGTCAACCAGTTTCTGGCGCGCCTTAATAATTTCGTCCGTAACAATCCTTAAGTTGCTTTGAACATTCATTAAATCGTTTAAGTCGCCGAAAAAATCGGAAAGTTGAGGATTTTTAAAAATAATCTCAAGTAAAGATTTATTGCCGTTTTCGTACAGAAGCTGAAGCAGTTGAGATAAATTTTTCTTATTTAAATCAATCTCGTCTTCTGTTTGGACTATTTGTTTTTGAGCGAGAACAATCTCAACGTCAAGCTTGCTTAAATTTAAATTGATTGCTTTTATTTGAAGATTGAATTTGGCAATTTGAGCTTCCAGTCTTTTTATTTCCGCTTGAAGATTTTTGCCCCGGGTCTTATATTGAACAATTATATCCTCCTGCTTGGAAATTTGATTTTCCAATTCAACCAATTGAGTTTCTAAAACTTTTCTTTCTTCTTCGCTTTCGGTGTTTTGGGCGGCAGTGTTTTGGGCGGCGGAAGCGATTGTTAAGCCAAAAACAAAATACAAAAAAACCGACAAAACAAGAATTGTCTTGGTTGAAATCCTAAAAGGAATAATAATTCCGACAATTTTAGAGCCCATTTTAAAGTTTGAACTTTAATAATAAATTTCGGCTCAGCTAAAGAATCGTTAGTTTGTAAAGCGAACTGACTACTTGACTTCTTCCTTCTTTTCTTCTTTTTTCTTCTCTTCTCCCCCTACCTTAACCTCTTCAACGTTTATGGGCGCTATTTCAATTTCTTCTTTGCCCGGCTCAGTAACCACGGCGACGACAGTTTCTAAATTGATTAAAAACTTTACTCCTTGACCGATTTTTAAATCTTTGACGCGGATATTCATTCCAATTTCTGAAAGTCCGTTCAAGTCCGCTTCAATCTGGCGAGGCAAATCAGCCGGCAAGGCTTCAACCTTAATTTCCGACATTAATTTCACTAAAATTCCTCCTTTTTCTTTGACGGCCGGCGCTTCGCCGATAAAAACCAAAGACGCCGAAGAAGTGATTTTTTTATCCATCCTGACTCTATAAAAATCAATGTGAGAGATTTCGTCAGTCAAAGCATTCTTTTGTAAATCGTGGATTAGAACGTTAAATTCTTTGTTTTTCGATTCCCCATCTTTAACTTTTAACTTTATTATGGCGCCTTCGCCGGCTTCTTTAAAAATCCGCAAAAAATCCTTAGCCGGCGCGTTTAAATGAAAATTTTCAAAACCCTGGCCGTAAAGTTCGGCCGGAATTATGCCCTGCTTTCTTAGGGTCTTCACTTTTTTACCTAATATCTCGCGTTTTTGAACTGTAAGTTCCATAATGCATCAACTATTCGTTAATTTTATTAAACAATTTTAATCTATTATAAACTACTTTTTTAATTTCTTCAACTGCAAACGGCAAAATCTTGTAAGGAATGATTTCTTCGGGTTTTTCTTGAAAAATTTTTTCCATTCCTTTTCTCCAAGCCAAACGGAGTTCGGTATTGATATGAATAATTGAAATGCCGGCATCAATGGCTTTTAGGAATTCTTCTTTTTTAATCCCGGAACCGCCGTGAAGCACCAAGGGAGCGCTACTGACTGATTTTATTTTTTTGATTCTCTCAATGTCAAGTTTAGGATTTCCGGCGGCAATCACGCCGTGAATATTCCCCACCGCCGCAGCTAAAAAATCAATGCCGGTTTCTTTGATAAATTGCGCCGCCTCTTCTGGTTTTGCCAAATCCCCTTCTTTAATATTATCGACGTCCGACGTCGATAATATAATAGAGCTTCCTTTTATAGCGCCTAGCTCGGCTTCCACTAAAATTTTTGTTTGCGGACCCGCAGATGCATTTTTTACATACTCAACCACTTCTTTGGTTTTTTTAATATTTTCCTTTAAAGGCAATCCGCTGGCGTCAAACATTATCGCGTCAAAACCGGCTTCAACCGCTTGTTTAATTTTCTCCAAAGATTTCGTATGGTCGGCGTTGATAAAAATCGGAAAATTATATTCTTCTCTCAAACTTTTCACCAATAAAGCCGCCTGCTTGACGCCGATAAATTCCCGCTCACCTTCGGAAACGCCGATGATGACAGGCAGCTGAAGCTCGCGAGCCGCTTCAAAAACCGCCTTCAACCCAACCAAATCTGAAACATTAAAATGCCCGATCGCAACTTTTTTCTTCTCGGCTTCTAAAATAAATTCTTTAAGACTTTTCATTTATTTACATTATAAAGCGCTTAAGCGCCATTTGATAGTCAGCTACTGCAAAGCCAGATTTATACAGGTTAGTTTTATTTTCTCCTTTCTATTTTCTCCTTTCTATTTTCTATTTCGTGGCGTTGTATATGGCGGCAATTTAAATGTAAGATTTCATAGCGTTGTTTACAGTGAGGTTGTTAATTATTCTATTCCCACTTTTATCCGTTTAATATCGTCCGGCGTTTTTTTAACCCAAAACGGCCAAAAAGAAATAATGGTTTTTTGAATGTTGGAAAAGGAGGATATTAAATCTTTTAATTCTTTCTCATTTTTGCCTAAAGTTTTTTGCCGGAACTCGTCAATATTAATCGGCTCTTCAAAGACGCCCTTAAAATTAAGAGCGAAAGAAATTTGGCCTTTTTTGAAATCAGCCCGTCCCGCGCCGTATTCCAATTGATAAGTTTTAATTCTGAATTTTTCTCCTAACTGGCTTTGGCCGGTTTTTTCCATCAAACTTATCAGGTCCGTTTCTCTGAAACCAATTGCCATTGATTCGCCTTCAATAAAAACCGTGAAATTGCCTTTTTCATCGGTTTCGACGCTCACTTCTTCTTTTAAGACATTAAATTGCCTGCCGCCCTCAATCAGTTTAAAGTCCTGAGGAATGTGAAGCGATAAATAAGAATCTGTATAATCTTTTAATTCTTTTTCCGATTTATTTTTGGCTTTTTTAATATCGTCGTCGGTCGGATAAGCCGTTTCGCCTATAAAACCGCCCTTCATTGATTCTTTTGATTCAGCATAAAATCCTTGATATTTCGGCGTTCCCTGAAATCCAGGAATGGAAAAATGATTTATCGGACCAATGTTGTATTGCGCTCCGGGTTGGTCTGCCGCCACCCCCGCCTCAATACTTGAAGGAACAATTTTTCCTTCATTGATTTTGGCGCCGGGGACAACAGTCTTTTCGGTCAAGCGAAAAATCTTATTGTCCGGCGTCTGAAAACGGGTGCCGGCGACAAGAGTTTGATTGCCGGAACTGTAAACGTTATAAACAACGACTTTGCCAAACGCTTTTTTTTCAATCTGCTTTTTGCCGGTCGCCGGAAAGGAAAAGTTAAAATTTTTCTTATCGCTTGAAAAAATCTCGGCCGACAGCTGTTCTCCTTTTTTATCGGCGATTACCGAATCGTTATAAGCCCACTCGCTTTTTTTGACGATAATTTTAATCGTCGCTTTCGGCAAAAACTCAACAGCCGCATAAGCCGCTCCGCCGGACAAAAGCAGAAATAAAATTAATAAAACATAAACGCGGATGGAAAATTTTCTTCTTTTCGCTTTTCCCGGCTTTTCTTCTTTTCTAAACCGCACTTCTTCTTTTTCCTCAAACTCTTCAATTTTCTTTTCCAGTTTTTTCCCGATTTGCACGTCTAATTTTTTAAAATCATCAACAAGCGCAACCGGCCGGGAAACGTCAACTACTTTCTTTTTTTGCATAGAATAAGTATCGCATTTATTGTAATAAAAATCAAAATTCAATTTCCGCTCTAATCCTTCTTAGTCCGGCGCCAAGAGCCTCTTCTTTAAGTATTTTAAATTCGCCTATTTCTGAAGTTTTCTCCACATGGGGGCCAGCGCAAAACTCGGCGCTTATGGGTCCTATAAAATAAACTTTAACAATTTCCGGATATTTTTGCTTGAAAAAATGAAGGGCGCCTGTTTTTTCCGCTTCAACTTTCGGCATTTCTTTAAAATAAACCGGCAAATCTTCTTTGATTTTTTGATTTACCAAATTTTCTATTTTTTTGACCTCTTCTGATGTCATTTTGCGGTTAAAAGAAAAGTCAAAACGCAACCGTTCAGAATTAATATCTGAACCCATTTGTCTGACGTCTCCGTCTAAAACTTCTCGCAGCGCCCAATGAAGCAAATGGGTGGCGGTATGAAGACGAATAACCTTTAATTCCCCTGTGTTTAAAAGCAAACCGTGACCGCCAAATTTTTTTTTCGCGCCGGCCCGGGAAATTTCCTGATGTTTTTCAAATTCTTTGTCAAAATCTTGTTTAAAATGGGCTGTTTTATTCCTGATTAATTCTTGAGAAATTTCCAGAGGCAAGCCGTATGTTTGATATAAATCAAAAGCCAGCTGTCCAGTCAACTGGACAGATTTTTGGTTTAACTCGTCAATTTTTCTCATACCTTGGGCTATCGCTTCTTGAAACTTCTGCCGTTCCTCCTCTAAAACTTCCAAAATTATTTTGGTTTCTTTGACTTCGGGATAAATTTTGCCGAATTTTTCTTTAATAATCTCGACATTTCCCGGAAATAAATCCGCATGAATGTCATATTTAATTTGATAAGCCAAAATCCGGCGCAGCAAACGTCTTAAAACATAGCCGGCTTCTTTATTGGATGGTCGGACGCTGTCGGCGATTAAAAATATGGAGGCGCGAAGATGGTCAGCCAATATTTTTTTGGCTTTTTCTTCTAAATTCGGGGCTAAGTCATTAATTTTTAACATTAATGGCTGGAAAATATCTGTTTCAAATACGTTTTCAACGTTCTGGACAACCAAAGCCAGTCTTTCTAAGCCGGCGCCGGTGTCAACGGTTCTTAAAGCAAGTTTCTCGTAGGAACCGTCCGGAGTTTTATTATATTCCATAAAAACCAAGTTCCAAATTTCTAAAAATCGATCACACTCGCAACCAGGCTTGCAATTTTTATCTTTACAACCCACCCGCTCTCCTCTCCGCTTTCCTCTGTCATAATAAATTTCCGTACACGGTCCGCAAGGACCCGCATCGCCCGCAATCCAAAAATTATCATCGCGGCCGAGAGAAACAATCTTTTCCGCGCCAATTCCTTTTTCTAACCAAATCCTCTTAGTTTCTTCGTCAAAAGAAATTTCATTATCACCCTTAAAAATGGTAACCCAAAGTTTTGAAGGATTAATTTTTAATTCTTTAATTAAAAACTCCCAAGCATAATTAATCGTTTCTTTTTTCCAATAATCGCCTATGGACCAATTGCCCAGCATTTCAAAAAAAGTAAGCGAACGATCATTGGTTCCCACTTTTTCCATATCAACCGTTCTAAAAGATTTCTGACAATTAACCAATCGTTTTGAAGGAGGAGAGGCGGCGCCTAAAATATATGGCTTAAGCGGCACCATTCCGGCGCTTACAAACAAAAGCGTCGGATCTTCGGATAACAATCTCGCCGATGGAATTTGCCGATGTCCTCGTTTTATAAAAAAATCAATAAATTTTCCGCGAATTTCTTCGGAATTCATTGCTATTGAGCTTCCGGTGTTGTCGTAGCTGGGCATTTCTCAACTTTTTGCCATCCTGATGGTACGTCGCAAGGCGTTGAAAATTCTTTACAAACGCCTTCAGGAGAAACAGCCGGAGTGATTATCTGGATACAAAGCCTCGGCAAAACGCATCGCGGCGGCAACAAACAACCCTGTTTATCTTTTTCAACGCGCAATTCGCCTTCGGCTTTTAAACATCTGTCTTTGGCTTCCGGAAAGATTGGCGCGTATTGAGGGCAATTAATAATCGTATCTAAAACTTCATCCTTGACTCTTTCAATTTTTTCTCTAATTTCCGGCGTCAAAATCATTCTTTGTTCCGCTTCTTTCATTTTTTCTATCCGATTTTCAAATTTATTAATTAACTCATCTTTTAATTCCTGAATTTTTTCCTGTCCCTCTTCCGACAATTTTTCTTTAAGCCCATCGATTATTTCAATCGCCCTTAATTCTCCAAATATCCTCTTCTGCCCGGCATCTATTCTGTTTTCCAGCCTTTCTTTAAATCTATCAATGTCTTCAAATTTTTCCGGAATCTTTGCCATTATCTCATTGATTTTGCCCCGACTTGCCTCAATACTATCTTTCAATTCCTGATTAATCTCAAATTTCTTCTCCAAATTATCAAAAAGCTCCTGATGCTGGAAACTTTTTTCAACTAATTTATCCAGAAATTCATTGATGTTCGGATTCTGGCTGGTTTCTTTCAATCCCTCAACCCGATTTTTTAAACGTTCAACATTTCTCTGATAATTAGAGGCCGCCTTATTAATGGCGTTAATGTTCTGAGGAGCGATTTCTTCCATCTTTTTAATCTCGGCCAGCCGCTCGCTAATTTCTTTTAATTCCAGCTCCGCTTTTTTCACCGGGTTAAAAGAGAAAAACTTTCTGATATTTCTTCGCCACTCTTTCAAGAAATAAAACGGGCTGGTTGGAAGCATCCCCTGTCCTTCCATTTCCAATTCATTAAAAGATTCCTCTTCCTGCTGAATAATTACCTCCGCCAAATTTGACGGTGTTGCAACGACCTCTTGGCCGCTTGCCGAAAAAGCCGCCGCGTAAAAACTTATCGCTAAAAACAACGCAAACGTTATGGTTTTATTCATATATTATATAGTAATCATCTATTGTTAATTGTCAATCGTTTTTAATACTCCTCCAGCGCTTTTATTTTTTTATGGGCTTTTATCTTTATCAAAGACTTGGCTTCAATTTGCCTGATTCTTTCGCGAGTAACGTTAAATTTTTTGCCGACTTCCTCAAGCGTATGAGTGATGCCGTCTTCCAAGCCAAACCTCATTCTCAAAATTTCCTGCTCGCGCGGCATTAAGTCGACTAAAATTTCTCTAATCTGATTTTTAAGCAAAGCCTTTGCCGCCAGCTGAGCCGGCGTCAAACTTTTTTCGTCCCGGATAAATTCCGATAAGGTTGACTCATCGTCTTTTTCGCCAATCGGCGATTCAAGCGATAAAATTTCCTGAGAAATTCTCTGAACGTGTCTGATTTTTTCGGGGGCTACTCCCATTTCAATGGCAATTTCTTCGGTTAGCGGTTCGCGACCGAGCTCCTGAGACATCGCTTTTTTTGTTTGAGTATATTTAGAAATCGCCTCAACGGCGTGCACCGGAATCCTGATGGTCCGGGATTGGTCGGCTAAAGCTCGAGTGACCGCCTGCCTAATCCACCAGGTCGCGTAAGTGGAAAATTTGAAACCTCTGCGATAATCAAATTTTTCAACCGCTCGGAAAAGTCCGATATTCCCTTCTTGAATTAAATCCAAGATATTTAAATTATGACTGCGATAAATATAACGTTTGGCTATTGAAACCACCAGCCTAAGATTTGCCCGAATCAAGTGCTGTCTGGCTTCTTCGTCTCCTTTTTCGGCTCGTTTAGCTAAATCTCGTTCCTGATAAACCGTCAAAAGCGGAGTTTTACCGATTTCTTTAAGATACACCTGCGCCGCGTCAGGCAATTCTGTGCTTTCTATTTTAACCGCTTCTTTCAATTCCTTTTCGCTTACTTCTTGTTTATCGTCCACTTCTATTAATTGATTGGCCACAATTACTTTAATATTGGCTTTTTCCAGACGGCTGTAGATCATTTCCAAAAAAGCCACATCATCTTCTATGTGCGGAAAATAGGAGAGAATTTCCGTATCCGCGACAAAGCCCCGGGGACGACCGGACTTAATTAACTCCTCTACCGCCATCTCGTCAATCTTAAGCTTCTTGAACTTCTTGGCGGCTTTTTTCTTAAAATTCTTGCGGGCTTTCCGACCTTGACGATTTTTTTTATTCTTCTTCGCCGAATGCCCCGCGGCTCTGCCGGCCGGAGCTTTGTTTTTTTTCTTTTTTAAATTTTTCCGCTTTTTTAAATTTTTCTTTCGCATAATAGTGAATTTAAAATTTTAAACTATTGTATATTATGCAAGACTTTTGAAATTTCGTCAAATTCTTTCAGCGCCGAAGCTATTTTCTCTTTTTCTCCGCTTTTCTCGGCCTGTTTTATTAAATTGACCAAGTCCTGTCTTTTTCTTTTTAAATGTTCCAGTTTAAGCTGTTTTAAAAGTTCGTAAAACTCAATTTTTATTTCTTCTTTGTCAATAACCGAAGATTCAAGAGACGAACGGAGAGAAATTAAATTCAACAAGTTGCTTGATTCTTCATTCTCCGATTTTTCCTCTTTAAGCAGGCTTTTTAAAATCGCTGAATAATTTTCCGGTAAATAATCCCGATGCTCTCTCAGCGGCTCCTGAAAATCTTCCTTGGCCATCGCTAAGATAAATAACCTTTGGGCAATCAATTCCCACCTGCTGAGCGCGGACTCACGCGGACTGGACGCAGACTGACGCTGACTTTTTTCCGTGTAGTTCAACGTCTTTATTTGAGCCATTTCTTCCGCCAATGTTTTTTCTTCAATTTTTGTTCTTAAAGAAAGCTCTTTAAGCCAATGATAACGTTCCACCGGGCTGGCTAAATTTTTAATTTTCGCCAGCACTAATCGGATATTTTTTTTAATTTCCGGAACTAATTGGAAATTGGAAATTGGAAATTGGAAATCTTGGAGGTATCTTCGGAAATAAAATTCTGTCGCTGATTCGGTTTTTTCTAATAATTCCAAAATAGAGCTTGGTGATTTTTGGGCCGCTTCGGCCGGATCTTTATAATCTTTCAAAATTAAAACCCTGATGTTGAAATCATTACTAATGCCTAAATCAATCGCCCGTTCCACCGCCTTTAATCCCGCTTCATCGTTGTCAAAAAATAAAATCAGCCGGTCGGTTAATCGCTTAAAAGTTTTTAAGTGTTCGTTGGTTAAGGCCGTCCCCGAAGCCGCCGCCAAATTTTTAACTCCCTCCTGATAAAGCATTAAAAAATCCATTTGGCCCTCAACCAGCACCGCTGATTTCAACCGACGAATAGCTTCTTTGGTTTTATGAAAGCCGTACAAAAGCCTTGATTTATTGAAAATTAACGTCTCCGGACTATTAACATACTTCCCTATTTCCGGCTTTTCCAAATGAGGAAGAAGGCGTCCGCTGAATCCGACGACCTTGCCGAAGTGATTATAAATTGGAAACATTATCCGTTCTCTAAATCTATCAATATAACTTCCCCTATCGTTTTTATAGTTTAAACCCGCCCTTTCAACGTCTTTAACGTCAAAACCCAGATTAATTAAATAATGCGATAAATTGTCAAAACTGGCCGGCGAAAAACCCAATTCAAATTCTTCAATGGTCTCTTTTTTTAAACCCCTGTCTTTTAGGTATCTTAACGTTTCTTTATTGACTTCTTCCGCCAGCTGACCGACGAAAAATTTTTTAGCCGCTTCGTTGATTTCGTAAAGAACGTTAAACTGTTTATGCTCGGCCGGACTGATTTTTTTCAGTTCTATTCCGGCTTTTTCCGCCAAAATTTTCAAGGCCTCATAAAATTCCAAATTCTCATATTTCATCAAAAACTTAAAAATATCACCGCCCTCGCCGCAGGCGCCAAAACAATGCCAAGTCTGTCTTTCCGGCGAAACCATAAAAGACGGCGTCTTTTCTTTATGGAAAGGACACAGCGCCTTTAAATTCTTGCCGGCCGGCAGAAGCGGAATATATGACCGGATAAAATCTACAATATCCAAACGTTCTTTAATTTCTTGAACTGGAGAGGTCATAGTGGCTTTAAAATTAGGATGGTAAATCATAAAATGCGGAGTTTGCTAAAAAATTCTTTTTGATGTTCCTTAAAATTATTTCTGATAATTTCTTTAACCAATGCCGCATAAAGATGATGCTTGCCAAAACGATTAATTTTTACAGACTGACGCAAGCCGCCGATTTCAAATTTTTGACCGTCAGAAATCTTTTGAATATTTTTTGCCGTAAAATCGGCTCCCTCCTTTAATCCGAAAGTTATTATTCGGCAATTGGCGCGCCTTGCCAGTCCCATTATTCGTTCATCGTCAAAATTCAAAATCGCCAAACCGTTTCTCGGCAAAGCTTTAATCAATCTCCGATACTCCAAAGCAATTTCGTCCAAATCTTCAAAATTTTCCCGATAAATCATCGTCACGGCGGTTAAAACAACTGTTCCGGGCTTAACAATGCTTAATAAATAATTCATATTAGCCGGCCGGTCAATCGCCATTTCCAACACTAAAAATTCGTCGAAGGGCTTTGATTTGAGTTTCGGGCTAAAAACTTTCCGCATCGCCAGCCAAAGAATTTTTATCCAGTTCGAAAAACTGCCCTCGCCGGAAGGAAGGTCCAAAATTGAAAGGGGTAAGCCGATTTCCGCGTTAAAATTTTTTTTATTCGTCCGGACCGAAAAATTTTTTTCTGTCAAAGATTCTTTAACCGCTTCTTTAATCCAATGACGGCCAACAGTTCCGGCGACCACAATGACATACGGCTTTATCCGCCAAAGATAAATTTTAGCAAACCATTTTAATTTAAATTGAACAACCCGCTTAAAAATATCAGTCATGTTTAAAAAATTCTTTTATCCTCCTCATTGCCTCATTGATGTCTTTTTCGCTTCGGCCAAAAGATATTCTGATATGGCTCTCGCCGCTCGGACCGAAAGCGACGCCGGGCACAACCGCCACGCGCGCTTTTTCCAGCAAATCCAACGCAAATTGCCAAGAATTCCTTTTTGGCAATAATTTCAAGAAAACAAAATAAGAACTATTGGGTTTTTGATAAGAAAAGAAGTCGGATAAATCGTCTAAATGCCGGCAAATTAAATCGCGGCGCTCTTGAAACTCCCGACAAAATCTTTTAACTTCTGAATCGGCGAAGTCTAAAGCCGCTATTGCCGCATATTGCGAAATCACCGGCGCGCAAGTTACCAAGGAGTCGTGAACTTTTAAAATTTCTTTGACATTTTCTTCATCGCTGTGTAAAAATCCTATTCGCCAGCCAGTCATCGCATAAGCCTTAGATAGACTGAAAATTCTAATTACTTTTTTACGCAGTTCCGGAATTTGGGCCAGAGAAAATAAGCGGCCCGAAAAATCATTAGAGTCGCTATAAATGAAATCCTTGTAAATTTCATCTGAAATAATGAAAAATTTTTTCTTTTCCGCCAAATCGGCGATTTTCAATAAATCTTTTCTTGAAAAAATCGTGCCTGTTGGATTGTTGGGATTGCAGAATAAAATAGCCGCGGTTTTTGAATTGATTTTCCCGACTAAACTCTTAAAATCAATTTGCCAGCCGTTTTCTTCCGTTAAATTAACAAAAACCGGCTTGCCGCCGGCGACTTTTACGGCTTCGGCGTACGAAGCGTAGCTCGGCGAAAACAAAATAATCTCGTTTTTCTTGCCGCTAATAATCGTAATCAGGGACGCGGTAATCGCCTCAATTGAACCGGCAACGACGATGATTTCTTTTTCAAAATCATAATACATTCCTTCCTCTGCCAATTTCTGTTCAATGGTTTCACGAAGCTCCGGCAAACCGTAAGTCAAAGAATATTTTGCCACCACTCCTCTATTTAAAGCCTTAATCGCCGCTTTTTTGACAACGGCCGGGGTATCAAAAGACGGAATTCCTTGAGCTAAAGAGACCGCGTCCGGAATTTTAGAAGCCAATAATTCAATCTGTTTTATCGGCGAAAGATTAATTTTTTTAGTGCGAAGAAACATTTTTAATTTTTTGGCGCTTTTTAAATAAAACCCGAACTTGGTGTCTTTATACAACTCCGCTCGAACCTATTTTATCAAGAATTCTTAAAAAAATCCAACGTCCGCCGCAGGCGGCGGGCACTGGATTTGGTGGGCTCAAGAGGATTCGAACCTCTGGCTTCTTGCGTGTGATGCAAGCACTCTGCCGCTGAGTTATGAGCCCTCACTGCCTTTCTATTATAAAACAAAAAAGCTAATAAATTCAATCAGCTTCCTTTTTATTTAGTATTATTAGTAAGAATTAGTACATCAGCAGGTATTTTACTGCAATTCCACGGTCGCTCCCACTCCTTCCAATTTTTTCTTCAACTCCTCCGCTTCTTCCTTTTTCATCCCTTGCTTGACCGGTTTCGGCGCCCCTTCAACTAAGTCTTTGGACTCTTTTAATCCAAGATTAGCCGCTTCTTTCACGATTTTAATTACGTTGATTTTTTGTCCGCCGGCTGATTTAAGAATAACGTCAAAAGAAGTTTTTTCTTCCTTGGCCGCGGAAGCTTCGGCGGCGCCGGCAGCCATCGGCATTGCCGCGGAAACGCCGAACTTTTCCTCTATGGCTTTGACCAGTTCGGAGAGTTCTAAAGCGGTTAACCCTTCAATTTTTTTAATAATATCGTCAAACTTACTCATAATTTAAAGCGTAAATATCCCGATTACCCGACCTTTTTACTTTGTTCTTGCAATACGCGCATCAGCATCTTTATGGGCGCCAACAATATTCCGACCAACTGTCTTAATAAAACTTCCCTTGCCGGCAATTGTCCGATTTCCTTCATTATTGCGGCGCCAAAAAATTTTCTCTCTGACAGATTATAAGCGCCCAGAATTTTAAATCCTTTTTCTTCCGCTCCTTTTGAAAATCTATAAACCGGTCCGGCGATCTCGGAAATGTCTTTGTCGGAAAAAATCGCGCCAACCTGAGAATCAAATTGTTCTGGATTAAAGTCAAATTTATTTTTTTGAAAAGCGACTCGCAGCAATTTTTTCTTAATTACTTTAAGCCGGGCGCCGACTTCTTTTAAAACTTTTTTCAACTTTCTAAGACTTTCCACTCCGGTTCCGGTAAAATCAATAAAAATTAAATTCCGGCTTTCGGTTAAAAGCTTTCCGGCCATGTCCACTTGTTGAACTTTTTGTTCGCGCGTCAACATAAGAATAAAAAATGCGGCCATAACCGCAGACAAATTATACCAAAGCCCAATGGCTAATTTCATCCTCGAGAGGTCTTAGGCGCCTCTTGTCTGCGGATTATAATTTATATTATACACATCTCAATATTCGTGTCAACTCAATTCCGCTCTAAAATTAATCCTTAATCAAAGGCACGAAGCTGAATCCGAAATATTCCTTCTGAGTGTATTTAATTTTCCCTATTTTATCAATAACGATGATGCTGTTTCCCGCCGGCGCCACAATTCGGCCGCCGATTTTCAATTGTCTTTTCCAATGAACCGGCGTTTCAGTTTCAGCCGCCGCGCCGGCAATAATTTTATCATAGGGCGCTTCTTTTTTATAACCCTTGGAACCGTCAGCGGCAATCACCTGAACAATTTTCTTTTCAACCCCGTTAGAAATCCGCTTTGCTGAAAGCACGGCGGCAGCCGCTTGAAGCGGCTTATTTCTAACGGGGTCAATAAAATTATATTTAGAAATATTTTTTTCCGCCATTTCTTTCAGTTCGGGTATTCTTTCTATGCCAATTACCCTGCCATTTTCACCGACTAATTGAGCCAGGAGCGCCAATGTCCAGCCAGAGCCGGCGCCGATGTCTAAAATTTTTTCTCCTGCTTTCGGTTCCAAAAGTTCCAGCATAAAAGCCACAACCAAAGGCTGAGAAATTGTTTGGCCAAAACCGATTGACAATGGCGCGTTAATATAAGCTTCATTTTTATATTCTTCCGGAACAAAATCTAGCCGGTCAATTGCTTTAAACGCCTCAATAATTTCCGGCGTCTTCAGATAGCCGTCTTTGATTAAAGAATTTATTAAATTTTCGTATTCAGGCTTGACAAAATTCATTTAGTCTTTTATTATTATACCAGAATTTTAAAATAAAGAATAGATATGGAAAGGAGGTGGGAATATTGGAATTAATGTTGGAATTAAGGTGCCCGGTGTGCGCTGGAAAGAATAAGCACGTAATGTTAAATAATCATTTCAACAACGTTGAGTATGGTCAGGGCGGTAAAAATATATACTGCCCGGAGTGTAGAACACTCCTCTGGATAACAATAGATGGAGAGGTAGCGCCTGCTATGATAATGATAGGTAGAAGAAGGAAAAATGGAAATGGTAGAAACGAGATTGATTGTGGAAATTACGACGATATCGGAGTTGAAACAACTCCGCCGCAGAATAGCCTTAACTTAATTGGCTTAAAAAGAAAGTAGAAATAATAGACGCGCCCCGCTAGTCCTTATGGACCAGCGGGTTTTTTTATTTACGCGGGGGCACAAGGAATCGAACCCTGGTCTCTTCTTTTGGAGAGAAGCGGTCTGCCACTGACCTATGCCCCCAGCCCTATTTCTTCGCTTCTTTATGCACCGTGTGCTTCCGGCACCATTTACAATATTTTTTCAATTCCAATTTTCTTTCAAGCGATTTTTTCTTGCGGGTATAATAATTTGCCCGTTTGCACTGAGAACATTTTAATCTTATTAAATTTTCACTGAATTTGGATTTAGGCATCTTTAAGTGATTCTAATATTATCAAGGTTTTATAATAAATCAACATAAAAATTATTTTTATGTGCGCCCTGTAGGGATTGAACCTACGACCTCATGCGTGTCATGCATGCACTCTTCCACTGAGCTAAGGGCGCATAAATTTTTGAGCCGTTGGCCGGATTTGAACCGGCGACCTACTCCTTACCATGGAGTTGCTCTGCCAACTGAGCTACAACGGCAGATAAAATATCCAGAGCCACCTCTCGGATTTGAACCGAGGACCTTCACTTTACAAAAGTGTTGCTCTACCACTGAGCTAAGGTGGCAAATACTATTAGCTGCTCCGGCAAGTTCTGGCGCGCTGTATGGTTTAAGCCGATAATGGGTATAAAATTTTAGCGAGTCTGAAATGTGCGCAGGGAGGGATTCGAACCCCCGTAGCCCAAAGGGCGTCAGATTTACAGTCTGATGCAATTGACCGCTCTGCCACCTGCGCTTATTCTCGCTTTTCCGAATCAAATAAATTCGGTTTTTCTTGGCCGCTCTTGCCGTTATTCTCTGGTTTATATTGTTTAACTCTTTCCAAATAACTATTTGTAATATTATCAAGCTTCATCAGAAATAACTTGATTTTCCTCAATAACTTTTCCAAAAAATTATGTAAAAGAGCGTCGATTTTCTCCAGCCGCAGCCGAACAAATAAACGGTCTAATTTGTTTTTCGGTTGCCCGACAATGTCATCGCCTATTTGGGGCGCTTTTCGGGCAATCAAATAAATCATCGCGCCCAAACTCAACATTATGGCGATTTGAAGAATAAAGTTGTACATGTTTGCTTCGCAAACCCACTAAATACCACTAATATATTCGTGGCCATTCGTTTTATATTGGTGGCCATTAGTGGATTATATCTCATATCTACAAAATCTTTCCACTTTAATATTCTCTCCTAATTTCGCAATCGCTTGTTTGATTAAATTATCAATTATCAACGATTCATCTTTAATATACGTCTGCCTTAACAAATCATCAATATCCCGAGGGTTCATTGCGGCAATCTGCATACAAAGATGATGAGCCAATTCTTTGAATAAAGAATTTTTCCCGACAAAATCTGTTTCGCAGCGAAGCTCCAATAGAACTCCCACTCTTCCATTATGAATGTAGGATTCTAAAATTCCGGCGCCGGTTTTTCTTTCTTTTTTCCCTTCTGCCCTTATTAGGCCTCTTTTGTGAATAAAAACAACTGCTTTGTCAAAATCGCCAGCGGCTTTGTTCAGGGCTTTTTTACATTCCATCATGCCTGCTCCGGTGATTTCTCGAAGTTTTTGAATTTTGTTAAGCATTATGTAGTTAATTTCTCGGTTATTTTATTCATTATCCAATCAATACTCATTTTAGCGTGGTCGTTGGCTGGAATAAAATAATCAACTTGTTCCGGGTCGTCATCGCTGTCAAGAACTGCCACTATCGGAATTTTCATTCTTTTCGCCTCTCTAATGGCTGTTTTGTGGCTTTTTATTGACAAATCAATAATAATAAGAAGATCGGGCAATCTGGTTAAATTTTCCAAGCCGGTGAACATCTTTTTCATTCGCTCAATATTCCGATTAATCATAACCCGTTCTTTTTTGGTATATTTATCAAACCCGCCTTTTTCAAAATCAGACTGAACTTTTTTGAAATATTCAAGCCGCTGAGAAAGAACTTTAAAATTCGTCAATAATCCGCCAACCCAACGCTCGTTGATATAAGCGAAATTAAATTTCTTCGCCAGATTCCTAACTGCTTCCCTGGCGGCGGGTTGAACCGCAACCACCAAAATCAGACTATTGCCGCTGATTTGTTTTTTTAAAAACTCTGCCGCTGAATTTAAAGCGGGCAGGGTTTGGGCCAAATCAATAATTTCCATTCCGTTTCTGGTGGTAAAAATATACGGCTTAAATTTAGGATTGGTTTTGGATTTTTTGTGGCCGTACATCAAGCCGACTTTCATCATCTCCTGAATAATTTTTAAATCCGCCTCGCTGACCGAATCAACCGGAGCGACCGAAGCAATGTTTGAATCTTCTTGTAAATTTTGAGTGTCCATGGTTATAATGATTGATTATACAAACAATCAATCGTCATAGTCAATAGTTGATAAAACGCCCCTGCTTTTTTAAAAATTCTTCTTGAAAATTCTTCTTGAAAATTAAAAAATCCCCGCTTGCGGGGATTTTTTAATTTTCAGCTGATTACCGTCTGAATCCGCGTCCAAATCCTCCTCTGCCGCCGCGGTCGCCGCCGCGGTCAAATCCATCCTGTCTCGGCCGGGATTCTTGCGGTCGGGCTTCATTTACGGTTACGGTTCGTCCGCCAAGCTCTTTGCCATTAAACATTTCAATGGCTTTTTGAGCTTCTTCGTCAGATGACATTTCCACAAAACCGAATCCTTTTGAACGACCAGTCATTCTATCAATGATGATAACCGCTGATTCAACGGCTCCGGCTGCTGAAAATGTTTCTTTTAAAGCGGCTTCATTTGTGTCATAAGACAAGCCGCCGACATATAATTTTTTTGCCATACTATCCTTACATAAATTAATAAGAAGTAAGTCGACCAATCTTATTTATCTCTCAAACTTGCACAAACTACTTACGTACTTATGTAAGGAAAGAAAACAAGAAACTTACGGGTTTATATTAGCTTATAGTTAAAAAATAGTCAACCCCCTTTTAAAGTTTACAACAATATAATTTTGTCCACGGTTCGTCGTAGTCG
>Ga0210057_1003047_pt1 | contig 23380 bp, 23 predicted proteins | sample CryGeyCG2114_010_2_FD_183968 | JGI IMG/M metagenome (GOLD analysis project Ga0210057, IMG submission 183968) | Groundwater microbial communities from aquifer - Crystal Geyser CG10_big_fil_rev_8/21/14_0.10 (SPAdes) (version 2) | ecosystem: Environmental > Aquatic > Deep subsurface > Groundwater ...
ATCATCGAGCCGGTTTGCCGCCGTTTAATTTCACCCGCGTAAGGAGCGAAGCCGGTCACGCGCGACGAACAAATCCCCTCACCATGCGTATCAATTAAAAATTGATTACGATAACCGAGGAGTCCTCGCGTCGGCCCAGTGAAAAAGAGACGCAAAATTTCGCCATGATGGACTAGATTGCTTAAAATAAAACCGCGCCCGCCGAGGCGTTCAATCACAATGCCTTGATACTCCTGATTAATATCAATCACCAATTCTTCAAACGGTTCAAGTTTCTTTCCATCTTCTTCCTTCACAATCACTTGCGGTTGCGAGACCTGCACTTCGTAACCAGCGCGGCGCATATTCTCGAGCAAAATCGCGATGTGGAGTTCACCGCGGCCAGAAACTTGGAAACTGTCGGCCGACGAAAAATCGATTCGCAAACCAACGTTCACTTCGAGCTCCCGTTCAAGATATTCTCGGAGTTGGCGCGAAGTCACATACTTTCCTTCGCGCCCCGCGAAAGGCGAATTGTTGACAAGAAAGGTCAGGCGAATCGTTGGTTCGTCCACAGTGATGGCGTCAAGAGGCGCGGCGGCCGCGTCACTCGTAATCGTCTCGCCGATATCAATGTCGGCGAGTCCCGCGACCATCGCGATGTCGCCCGGGCCTACTTCTTCCACGGCCTTCCGTGTGAGACCTTGGAAGGTAAAAATTTTTGTGATCTTACCCGAACGTGTTTCGCCATTTGGTTTTTTAATGAAAATAGTGGTACCGGTTTTGAGCGTCCCTTCATAGACGCGACCGATCGCGAGCCGTCCAAGGAAATTATCGTAATCGAGATTGAAGGGTTGGAACAGGAGTGGTTTATCAGCCATACCTTCAACTGAAGCCGAGGGAATATGTTCCAAAATAGCGTCAAGAAGGGGGGTTAAATCTTTTGACTCCTCGATTAATTTCCGCTTCGCGATGCCCGCCCGACCAACGGCGTAGACGACCGGAAAGTCGGCTTGATCGTTCGACGCGCCGAGTTCAAGAAATAATTCGAGCACCGCTTCTTCTGCTAGTTCGGGATTCGCCGCTGGTTTATCAATTTTATTAATCACGACGAGTGGTTTCAAACCAAGTTCAAGCGACTTCTTGAGGACGAAGCGCGTTTGCGGCATCGGCCCTTCTTGCGCGTCGACGACGAGTAAAACTGAATCCACCGCGTGCAACACGCGTTCTACTTCGGAGCCGAAGTCGGCGTGGCCGGGCGTGTCCACGATATTTATTTTCGTTCCCTTATAAGTAACTGAAGCATTCTTGGAATAAATCGTGATACCACGTTCTTGCTCAAGTACGTTCGAATCCATCGAGACACCGACCGCCACTGCTCCCGTTTGGGCGAGTAAAGCGTCGGTCAAGGTAGTCTTGCCGTGGTCAACGTGCGCGATAATGGCGATATTTCTAATTTCCATATTGAGGTCTTTTGGTGAGTTCTGCATATACATAATCACGGGGCAAAATAGCTAAAATGCGAACAATGTTTTGAGAGATAACGTAGACAACTCGATGATTACCCGCGCGGAGTGTCCAGTATCCACTATGCGGCCGGCGCAATGGTTTGCCAAATTGGTCCGGGTAAGTGGTCAATTTTGTTTTTATGATATTTTCGATCCGATATTTGTCCGACGCACCAAGACGCGGAATGTCTTCTCGAGCAACGATATTACTATAAACTACTTCATAGACCGCCATGCATTCTTGTGACTGATCCACTTAGTCGTTTTTATTTCACGGCCCCGAGCAAACTCACCAAGTACGAAATCTTCCTCCATTTCGAGAGCGTGTTTAACTAATTCAAGGGTTTTCGCGGCCAATGGCACATCGTCTCGCCGCGCTAAACTTCTAAGCGCCACAAGAACTGGTTTCGGGGCGCTAATATTAATTCGGGTTTTTGTTACAATTGCCATGCGAGCTAGTGTACCAAAATCGTAACACTAATGCAATGGCCTAATTTTTTACTCAAAAATTCTCACGCAGAAAGCCGCCGGCTTGGAGTTCCCAGAGTTTGCGGTAAAGACCATTTTCTAGATTAATCAATTCATCATGACTCCCTATTTCTCGCACACGGCCTTCGTCAATTACTATAATCCGATCCATTTTACGAATCGTGGATAGGCGATGAGCAATCACGATGCTCGTCTTGCCTTTCATCAATTGATCTAGCGCATCTTGAATTAGCATTTCAGAATGGGAATCGAGACTTGAAGTTGCTTCGTCCAGAACTAAAATCGGCGCATTCTTCAAGATCGCGCGGGCGATCGCCACTCGTTGCCGTTCGCCGCCGGAAAGTTTAATCCCCCGTTCGCCGACATAAGTTTCATAATTCAGCGGTTGGGCTTCGACGAACTCGTCGCAATGCGCCGCCCGCGCGGCGATGATTACTTCTTCATTAGTTGCGTCTTTTCGACCATAGCGAATATTTTCGAGCAAAGTGCGATGAAAAAGTACGGCCTCCTGCGGCACCAGCGCAATCTGGTCGCGTAAACTGATCTGTGTTACTTGTTTAATGTCTTGACCGTCAATCAAAATGGTACCATCGGTGAGATCATAAAGTCGCAATAGTAACTTTACAAAAGTTGATTTACCGGCACCCGATGGGCCGATGATCGCCACTCGTTCCCCACCACGAATTTGCAAATTAATCCGATCAAGCACCATTCGTGTTTGGTGAAAATTGAAAATGACCTCGCGAAACTCCACGGCGCCAGTCGTGACTTTAAGCTCACCCGCCGTGGGCAAATCCTTAATCTCGTGTGGCAAAGTTAGAATCTCCACCATCTCTTTCGCGTCCGCTACACCCTGATAAATATTCCGAATAATTTTGCCAAAATTCCATAAACGTTCGCTCAAACCCAAAATGTAAATTTGGAAGAGGACAAAGGTGCCGAGCGTGAGTAAGCCCTGTTGCCAATAATGAACAGCGTAATAGAACATTAGAAATTCGATAATTAAAATGAGGAGGCCTTGCACGGCGTCCACTACCGCTGAGAGATCCCACGCCAAACGTGTCGCCTTGGCCTGATCAGTGGTCACGGTTTTGAAAAATTTGGATTCCGATTCCGCCCCGCCAAACGAAGTGACGGAGTGATGATTGGTGATGGCATCCGAGAGCACACCCGTCGTTCGCGAATCGGCTTCGGCCACTCGGAAATCGTATTTTAATTTCCACAAAGAGAAAATATAATTGAACGCGATAAATACGAGCGCCCAACCTAAAATAATGTAAGCAATCATTGGGCTAGAGAACCAAACCACAATGATCGTGCCAGTAATCTGAATCGCGAGCGGAAATAAATTAAAAATTAAAATATCGGCTAACCCTTCAAACGCACGGCTGAAGCGATTGATCCGTTGCACGAGCGAACCGGTAAAGTTGTTAGCAAAAAATGAATAAGAATGATTGATTAAATAATCGAAAGAAATTTGCCGTAAGCGCGCCATCACGCTTGCTTCAAAATGGTTGACGATAAAAATGCCGCCCCGAAAGAAGAACCAGATCGCGCCGCGCCAAATCACAATGGCGACGAGTAAACTAATTAATTGGGGCGCGAGCGCCAGGCGCTCGCCACCACCCGCCAGTAAGTCAAAAAAACGTTTATAATAAATCGGCACGACGAGTTGGAAAGCCGTAAGTATCGCGAAAGCGAAGATACTCACGAAGAAAGCGACTCGTTCTGGCCTTACACCACGCCAAAACGCGGCCAAAACTTGCCGCGTGGTAATTGATTGACTGGTGATTGTTTTCATTTTCGTCTCTGTGTTATATTGTAGTGGACTATGGAAACGAATCCAAACTTAACCGTTAGTTACTTCACGAAAAGTTTCAACATTGTCCTCGGTTTGGTGCTCATCTGGCGTGGGATTTGGTATGTACTCGATGAAGCGGATCTCTATTTCCTCGGTGGCAGTCATGCTCTGACGGCAATCGGTGGGATTCTCCTCGGCTTCCTTATTCTTTATTTGCCAGATAAAGATTTGAAAGAAATTCAAAAACTCTAAACGATGTTCCCAATGAGGATTAACAAGTATTTGGCGTTCAAGGGTTACGCCACGCGACGTGGCGCGGATGAATTGATTGAGAAAAAGAAAGTTTTTGTGAACGGCGTCCTTGCCGTCCTCGGTGATAAAATTAAAGAAACCGACGTGGTGGAAGTGCGGCAAAAAGTAAAAACTTCAACCGAGTATCATTACGCCGCCTATCACAAGCCCATCAATCTCGTCACTCACGCCGGGGTGGAAACTGAGCCAGATATTACGAGGACCTTACCGAAAGAATTACAATCACTCAAACTTTTCCCGGTCGGTCGTTTGGATAAAAATTCTCACGGTCTGATTATTCTCACCAACGATGGCCGCATCATTGACCGTTTACTCAATCCAAAATACGAACACGAGAAAGAATATGAGGTGACGGTGGTTAAAAATTTACGTGCCAGTTTTAAAAATAAAATGGAGGCTGGAGTGAATATCGAAGGTTATGTAACGAAACCCACTAAAGTAAAAATTATTAATGACCGCCAATTTATTGTAACTTTAACCGAAGGCAAAACCCATCAGATCCGGCGAATGGTGGCAGCATTATTTAACGAAGTAATGGATTTGAAACGAACGAGTATTATGAATGTGAAGCTCGGTGATCTCGCGCCCGGCGCGACGCGAGCGCTCGCGGGCCAAGAACTCGCGGACTTCCTCCACGCGCTCGGGCTGTGATTTAATGTTAAAATAACTTGATGGAGAAAAAATTTGACGAATGGAACGAGTGCAAAAAATCCATAGATAAATGTGAACCTCTGGCTGATTGTCACGAGCGGGAAATTTGGTGGTGTTCAATCGGAGTTAATGTCGGCTCAGAACAACATTCTATGACCGAAGACTTCAGCCGGCCGATACTTGTGGTTAGAAAATTCACCCGTGACATATTCTGGGGCGTACCTCTCACTACAAAAATTAAAAAGGTCGCTTTCAGAATGCGTTTTAATCTTGATGGAATTGAAAATGATTTGCTTATCTTGCAAATGCGCAATTATGATAGAAAACGTTTAATCCGCAAAATTGGAGTGATGCCAAAAGAAGATTTTGGAAAACTTGTCGATGCCATAAAAAATCTCCTTTAACAAGACGAATCCCGCGGTAAAGCGGGATTCTCGGAGGCCGAAGCCAATGTGTTAGTTTAGTATAGCCAACGTCTAACTTCTGTCAAGCGAAAATTATCCACACCCCTACTTGGTGTCAAGGTTAAACCTTGTTATTGGGTGAACCATAATATACGGCTTTAATATACGGCTTTGTAAAACTAAAAATGTAGTTCCTTGTATTATGTTATTTAATATCAGCCCACGCAAAACTAAATATCTCCTCATCATCCTCTATGCCAGTTGGCAAAAAAGAAGCCATTGATGCGTCTGTAAGAAATGTATAGTACTCGCCTACTTTTTCCTCAATAAATTTGATCATCTTATCTATTTCATCATATTGAATGTTGATTGGTTTTCTTTTGTTATCTCTGTGAGCTACCCATTTATCACGAAGAAGTTTTATTTTCGCCGTTTCTTTTAGAAGGTCAAACTTATCAGAATTAATTTTCACCCAAGAAAACCTTTCTTCTCTCTCTTTGATTTGTTGTTGAAAATGGTTTTTAATAAATGCATCGGCTGCTGTTTTACTCATTTCAGCAACTAATTTTTTGTTAAGCTCTCCTGACTGTATAATTTCTTCATAGGAAACAAGTATGTCATTAAGCAATGCTACAAAACTATCTACGGGTTTATCTTCTACCAACCTTGAAACGGCTAGCACTTGGGCTTCTGAATAATTTCTAAAAAAATACTCAACAAAAATATTTCTTTGTTGAAGTTTTGGATTGTTCAATATAATTTCTTTTTGTTTATCAAAGACGTATTTCCTTAAATTCACGTCAATGACTTCATCAACGGAATGTTTGATCATCTTTTGCCACTTCAAAATTTTTTGTTTCATATTTTTATTCCATTATTTCTGGTTTCCACTGGATTATTGGTTTTTCTACTTCGAATCTTGCTTCGCCTTTTAATTCCGGCTTATAGTTAGGATCGGTCATTATTTCATAAGCTTCTTTTTTACATACCATTACCCAGAGTTTAGGCCAAAAACTAGGTAAAAATTTTAGCAGTTTTACTTTGTAATGTTTCTTAGTCCAGAAAATTATTACTTCCTCATTTTCCTTGATTATTTTTTCTTTGAAAGCTATCCATAAATGCAAGAAGTCTACTTTGTGAGTAACAAATCCTTTTATTCTTCCTTGTATTTTCTTACACTCTATCGTTATAGAAGCATAGGGCGTCGAATCGTCTAAGGTTGTGATTTCTCCGTCCTTAACTGAAACCATGGGAGTAAACTCAAGTATCCTGCAAGGTTCGCCATCAATCACACTCCATTCGCTATCTTTAATTAGAGTAATTTCTGAGTCCATTTTTCATATTAATTTTCATTTTTTATCGAGCAAACTGTCAATCAGTTGCTTCATACCTTCGAAGGGGATCGCTCCTTGGAGAGCAATCTTTTTGCCATCAGCCGTAATGACGATCAGGAAAGGCGTGCCGTTACCACCTGACGCGACCGCATCTTGATAGTGGGCTTCAACGACGACCACGGTCGCACCACTCGTCTGACATTGAGTGAAAGCCGTTTGGTCAAGACCGATATCCTTGGCAATAATCGACAGTTGGGCTGGGTCAAGACCATTGTTGGAAGATGTCGTCTCGAAGACTTTGGTAATATAGGCCCAGAATTTATCATTACCGCCAAGATTGAAAGCGCATTCTGAGGCCTCGGCTTCTTTCCGCGCTTTCGAGTGAAGTTGGTCGAGTGGGAAGTGACGATAGACCCAAGCCACTTGGCCATTTGGACCATAATGCTCTATTAATTGAAGCATTGTTTTATGAAAATTTTTGCAGAAAGGACATTCAAGATCAGCAAATTCGATGATTTTAATTAAGGCTTCGGAGTTTCCCAAAATATGGTCTTGGGTTGAGATGGCATTTAAATTCTCTAGTTTAGTATTAACCATTATCTCCGGCACCACCGCTTGGCCAAATGCTGGAGAGATACGATCATCACAGACTCGTGTCTTTAAATTATCGTCTACACCTTTTTCATAACTCCCGAGCCATTCAGTGTATCCTAATGGATTTTGTTTATAAGAGATTTGATCTTTACCAAGTTCAATCGCATAATCAAAATTATAATAAAAACTTAAGGGTTTCTGTTTGTATTCCAATTTTTTGGATTTAAGGGTTTCGGCAAACCAATTAGTTTGGTTCAAGAAAGTTTCTATTTCTCCTTTTTTGGTGGTGAAATATTTTATTTCTTTTTCATTATTTTTACCTTTTTCAACCAGACATTTAAGGAGGGGATCAAAACTTGGAAGCCAGTTTTTTAAACCTTCTATGTCCTCCGCATATTTACTCACTAAAATTGTTAGACCATCAATGTATTCATCTTTTGCGGTTTGTGCTTTTGTGTCGGTGTTTATTTTGATTTGAGTTAGTTCCTGATTTTGTTTGTTTAATTTTTTAATTTCAGCTTGAGCATTTTGTAGACTAATCTTAGCTTTAATTTCTTCGGATGTATCTATGTGTTTAACAGGCGTGATCGTTGGAGCCGTTACTACTTCTGGAGTAAGCGTATCTTGCCGATTGATTATTTTTTGCTCTAGTTCTTTAACGCGATTCTCTAGTGCTTGCGTTTTTACTTCTTGAACCGGTGCTGGTTTAGAGAATAACCAGCTATTAAACCAGCTCAAAGGATTCCACCATGCCGCGAGAGCAAGCTGGGGAACAATGAGGAAAATTAGCCCGACAACGATATATTTTTTCATGCTCTCACTTTAGCACAGGATATTATTAAAAGGTAGAAATTGGATAAAACTTAATATTATTCGACAAAAGTCAGGGCCTTGCCCTTTTTATTACCGCGGCCGGTGCGACCGATGCGATGCACGTAGTCGTCGTAAGTGGCTGGCAGATCGTAGTTAATCACATGAGAAATGTCGGCGATATCGAGACCGCGCGCTGCCAGATCCGTCGCCACGAGCACTTGAACCTGGTTAGCGCGGAAACTGCCGAGCGCGCGCTGACGTTTATAATGATTCTTGTCGCCGTGAATTGATTCTGATTTGAAACCGCGACGCAATAATTCTTTCGATAAATGTTCCGCGCCGTGTTTCGTCCGCGCAAAGATAAGGACTTTGCTAAAATCTTTTTGATTCAAGAGGCTTTCAAGCAAATTAATTTTCGTCCCCAGTTTCGGCACGCGAATCACATCTTGGTCCACATTCTTGGCTGTGTCCCCAGTTTTCACTGAAATGCGAATGGGCTCGTGTAAAAATTCTTTAATCAACTTCTCCACTTCGCCCGTGATGGTGGCGGAGAAGAAGAGGGTTTGCCGTGGTCGTGGCATCAGTGAGACGACGAAACGCATATCGCCGACGAAACCCATATCAAGCATCCGATCAGATTCGTCGAGGACGATCGTTTTAAATTCCGCCAAGTGAATCATTTTTCGTTTGATTAAATCTTTCAGTCGTCCGGGCGTGCCAATGATGAAATTATATTCGCGCCGGAGATCAGAAATTTGCCGCCCGATCCCCGCTCCGCCTACACAACAGACAGAGAAGATCTTCAGCCCCGCGGTAAATTCCTTTAACTCATTATCAATTTGGATTGCGAGTTCACGCGTTGGTACAACGACAAGGACTTGCTCTTTTCGATTGAGCAAAACTTTGTTGATGAGTGGAATGAGGAAAGCCCCCGTTTTGCCGGTGCCAGTGTTTGCCACACCGACGAGATCGGCACCGGTTAAAATATGAGGAATCGTTCGATCTTGGATCGGCGTTGGAGTCGTATAACCCTTGGTCACGATCGCGCGCTTTAAGCGCGCGTCGATTTGAAAATCCGCGAATGAATGTTCGGGGACAAAACGAACTACTTCCTCGGTGATCACCGCCTTGTTCACGAAGCGGGCGGGATTGATCCGCTCGCCGCGATGAAATTTATGAAAAGACCGTTGAACAGGGCCTCGATGACTGAAATGCCGATGATCCATCAGATTCTAATTAAGCTCCTATCTTAAACTAAAATATAGAAGTTGTCAATATCCCCTATTCCTCAAACCAATTACCGCAAGCACGAGAATGTAAATAATATGGTCGTCAATTACAGGATTGTTCGCCGGTGGCAGGGTGGCGAGATACATTAAAAACATCATTAAGCCGCCGGCGAACGCGCCCCATTTGACCAAACGGTTAAAAATGAGCGTTAGTCCAACGGCGAGTAGCCCGATCATAAAGAGCCAATCCACAATCGGCGAATCAGCTAAACTTTTGAAAAATTCCACAAACGGGCCCTTCGTCGCCATGGTGAGAAAGCCGTAGGTCGGTGAACCACCGTTGATCCACGCTTTGGCCGCAGTTGTCGCGAACCCTAGGCCAAACAATTTGTCCAAGAACGCCCAAAGGAAAGTGAACCCCATCGCCAAATGCAAACCAGAAGCTGTATCGTATCTGTGATCTTCAATCACCTAATACTTTGCACCAAGTAGCTTCATTTTTTGAAGTGTCTGCATACACCACTCTATTCGAAACCCTGCCGGATTTTAGGCGGGAGTAATCGCGAATACTCTCGATGTATGGATACTGGATTCGGTAGCGAGAAACCTTGATCACCCGCATATTCACCTACTACCGACTTTATTTTAACACAAAAAGTCGCGTGAAGTGCTAAAGCACCTCACGCGACGGAAGAACTAAGTTCAAAGGATCCAAGGCCAAAGGTCTTAGACCCCAAGTACGACCCCAAGTACTCAGTTATTTGCGAGCAGAGCCGCCGGGTCGCAAGCGCTCCAGTCGTCGCCGAGCCAGTCGACGCCCCAGTGCCACCCAACGCCACCCCAGCAGAGGCAACGAACGTAGAGGTCGCCAACCGAGCTGCGGTAGATGGTCCCCCAGAAGAAAACAAATTTGCCCTTCCACTCTTCTGGGATGAGTTCGGGGTGTTTGAGGAGGAAATCCAGCACATTGGCGTTCAAAACTTTCTGGACCTTGAGCGCCTGACGCAAGGCGTCCCTCTTCATCGACTTGCCGTCCTTCTGACCGTCGGCGAGGTAGAGCGAGATGTTGACGGGGTTCCATTCGAATCGGCCACCCTTCTCGTGCTCCACAACTTGCCAACCATCGGGGATGAAGGGATCGGCATCGAGGTCGATGGGGTGGTTGACTTCCTTCGCCTCCCACGTGCCTTTAAGGACGTTACGAACCCAAGCGAGATTGTCTCCCGTAGAGAGTTGCTTGACCAGTGTAGCATCCCAGCCGCCCACTCGGTTCATCGCCATTTCAAGTTCGTGCGCTTGACCGACACCCATTGCAAAGTCGTTAGTCATGGCTAACTTCTCCTTTCTGGTAGTGAGACTTGTTTGTATAAACTCGTCTCGTTCTCTATTCGTGGCTTAGCACAATGCGTCGCCACAGCAGACAAAGGCCTTCCGCCGGCTGGCGGATTAAGCCATTTTCTGCTATGGCGAATTTAATAATTTACAAAGAACTACCCCTAGTATACACGAAATTACTTTTCTGTCAAGCGCACAAAATTTCGTTCGCATGGCTAGCCTTCGGTTCGATTTCTCAAGCCAATCACGGCCAAAACTAAAATGTAAATAATATGGTCGTCAATTACAGGATTGTTCGCCGGTGGCAGGGCGGCGAGATACATTAAAAACATCATTAAGCCACCGGCGAATGCGCCCCATTTGACCAAACGGTTAAAAATGAGCGTTAGTCCAACGGCGAGTAGCCCGATCATAAAGAGCCAATCCACAATCGGCGAACCAGCTAAACTTTTGAAAAATTCCACAAACGGGCCCTTCGTCGCCATAGTGAGAAAGCCGTAGGTCGGCGAGCCACCATGGATCCACGCTTTGGCCGCAGTTGTCGCGAACCCTAGGCCAAACAATTTGTCCAAGAACGCCCAAAGGAAAGTGAACCCCATCGCCAAACGCAAACCAGAAGCTGTATCGTATCTGTGATCTTCAATCACCTAATACTTTGCACCAAGTAGCTTCATTTTTTGAAGTGTCTGCATACACCACTCTATTCGAAACCCTGCCGGATTTTAGGCGGGAGTAATCGCGAATACTCTCGATGTATGGATACTGGATTCGGTAGCGAGAAACCTTGATCACCCGCATATTCACCTACTACCGACTTTATTTTAACACAAAAAGTCGCGTGAAGTGCTAAAGCACCTCACGCGACGGAAGAACTAAGTTCAAAGGATCCAAGGCCAAAGGTCTTAGACCCCAAGTACGACCCCAAGTACTCAGTTATTTGCGAGCAGAGCCGCCGGGTCGCAAGCGCTCCAGTCGTCGCCGAGCCAGTCGACGCCCCAGTGCCACCCAACGCCACCCCAGCAGAGGCAACGAACGTAGAGGTCGCCAACCGAGCTGCGGTAGATGGTCCCCCAGAAGAAAACAAATTTGCCCTTCCACTCTTCTGGGATGAGTTCGGGGTGTTTGAGGAGGAAATCCAGCACATTGGCGTTCAAAACTTTCTGGACCTTGAGCGCCTGACGCAAGGCGTCCCTCTTCATCGACTTGCCGTCCTTCTGACCGTCGGCGAGGTAGAGCGAGATGTTGACGGGGTTCCATTCGAATCGGCCACCCTTCTCGTGCTCCACAACTTGCCAACCATCGGGGATGAAGGGATCGGCATCGAGGTCGATGGGGTGGTTGACTTCCTTCGCCTCCCACGTGCCTTTAAGGACGTTACGAACCCAAGCGAGATTGTCTCCCGTAGAGAGTTGCTTGACCAGTGTAGCATCCCAGCCGCCCACTCGGTTCATCGCCATTTCAAGTTCGTGCGCTTGACCGACACCCATTGCAAAGTCGTTAGTCATGGCTAACTTCTCCTTTCTGGTAGTGAGACTTGTTTGTATAAACTCGTCTCGTTCTCTATTCGTGGCTTAGCACAATGCGTCGCCACAGCAGACAAAGGCCTTCCGCCGGCTGGCGGATTAAGCCATTTTCTGCTATGGCGAATTTAATAATTTACAAAGAACTACCCCTAGTATACACGAAATTACTTTTCTGTCAAGCGCACAAAATTTCGTTCGCATGGCTAGCCTTCGGTTCGATTTCTCAAGCCAATCACGGCCAAAACTAAAATGTAAATAATATGGTCGTCAATTACAGGATTGTTCGCCGGTGGCAGGGCGGCGAGATACATTAAAAACATCATTAAGCCACCGGCGAATGCGCCCCATTTGACCAAACGGTTAAAAATGAGCGTTAGTCCAACGGCGAGTAGCCCGATCATAAAGAGCCAATCCACAATCGGCGAACCAGCTAAACTTTTGAAAAATTCCACAAACGGGCCCTTCGTCGCCATAGTGAGAAAGCCGTAGGTCGGCGAGCCACCATGGATCCACGCTTTGGCCGCAGTTGTCGCGAACCCTAGGCCAAACAATTTGTCCAAGAACGCCCAAAGGAAAGTGAAACCCATCGCCAAACGCAAACCAGCAAACACAATTTTTCGTAAGTTCATAAAATAAAGTCGCTATTGTTACTACTAATTACTAATAATTTAGACCGAGCAGGCGAAGCACAATGCCCGCCGCCGGGTCAGCCGTTGGACCATAAACCATCACGCCGCCGAGTAGACCAGTAACGACAATGGCGACGAGCCCGACTAAAGCCAAGAAACCAGACAAAATGGGATGCGTGAGATTTTTTTTGGATGGGATAACCAAAGAAATAATCTCGCCTTGTGGCCACCATTTCTTAAGCGGAATGATTTTGATGAACGAGTAAAGGAAGAGCAACGCGATCGGAAAGTGGACAAATAATGGGTGGAGGTTGTAACTCACTATTTATCTATTTATTGATTGGGGTTAACGTCTGGCACCACTGGCGTCCCATTGCCATTACCATTCCATTGATTGATTATAGCACAGGTAAAACAATCTATACCACGTTGCGAATTATTTTGTTGCGTAATATGTAAACAACGCTTTGACGCCGGCAAGATTTTTGTCCCATTCAATCGTCTCGTGCGTGGCCAGTTCCACCGTAATCGCCGGAATGTCGATTGAAGCGAGCCAGTCTTCCGCGGCGCCAGTAACCTTATATTGATCAAACGATTTAATCGCCGGGTAACCTGATGCTTGCGCGTAGATATTCATCATTTCTAAAGTCGCCGGCAAAATGCCGGCGTTACATTCTGACGCAAACACGGCGTTCGCCTGACTGTGCCAAAAAATTACCCCCGCCGGTTTTTGATTGACCAAAAAATTTCGTAACACGTTCGCCTCCGGTTCCGAGAAAGGTTTGGTCCCACCACTGACCGGCGCTCCGCGCCAGGTACTCGTGGCCTGCCACTTGCAATCAAAGTTACGATTGAGATCAACCGTGTGAGCGTTGAAGCGTCCTGCAACCGTGGCGCCATCAGCGGTCGGCACATCCGACACGGCGAAGCGTCCGGTCTTGCCGATAACCTTATACACCCCGTCTGGATTCGCCGACGGGATCACCGTCACTTGTAAACTTTCCGGCACCGCCTGTGGATTGGCCGCGAGATAATCAATTAATTTATACGCCAAGAGCACACTGTTCCACTCATAACCACCATGGATGCCACCGACGAAGAGGAGATGTGTTGACCCGCGACCATAGGTATAACTCTCAATCAGGCGCTTCTCTACCGAGAGGCCAATCGTCTGGCGCGCCATCTTGGCATCAGCCAATTTCGTCGGGGCCGGTGGGGGTGGAATCACTTCGCTTGGCCTACCTAGCCACCAAAAAAGACCCACTCCGATCGTGGCAATCACCAGAATAACAAGAACAGCTTTCTTCACAAAACAATTTTATTTAGCGTAATACTCGAGTAACGCATCCACCCCGGCGCGATTCTTATCCCATTCCACTGCGTCATGGGTTGAGAGTAAAACGCTGATGGCCGGGATTTTCTGCTTGGCAAGCCAATTGACCATGTCACCGGTAATTTCGTAAAAGTTGAAAGTCTCGTACGTTGGATAACCTGAGGCCTTAGCGTAAAGGTTAGTGAGGGTGAGCGTTTCGGGCAACACACCATCATGGCAGTCGGAAGCGAAGACACCACCCGCGGCGCTATACCACACAATCACAGCCGCGGGTTTCGCTCGGTCCACATAATTACGGAGGGCCAAACTTTCGGGCTCCGAGAAAGCAGCCGTGCCCCCACTCACATCTTTACTCTGCCACTTGGCGTTTGGTTGCCAATCACAATCAAAATTGCGATTGAGATCAACTTGGTTGGCATTAAACCGGCCTGGAATTTGGGCGGCGAGTGTCGCTGGCACATCTGACTTGGTGAAGCGGCCGGTCGTCGTGCCAACCACTTTATTTAAACCATCGGGATTCAAAACTGGAATGACTGTCGTTTTAACATTCGCGGGCATAATACTCGGATTGGCTTTCAGATAATCCATCAGTTCGTAAGCCACAAGCGCAGTGTTCCAAGAGTAACCACCGTGAATCCCGCCGACAAATAAAATTTCTTTTTCACCCGCGCCGTAATGGTAAGCTGTAATATTAGCGCCCAAGACAGACTGACCAATCACCGTTTCGGTTTTCGGCGTCGTGGACGCGGGCGGCGGCACACCGTTCGGCGGGGTCACGTCAAGCGTGCCAACCACGCCCGTGGGCGATTCTTGATTTGGCGACACTTTAGAATTTGGCGAAGTGGTGCCTTGGATCAAGAAAAAGGCGCCGAAACCAAGCAAAACCACAATCACAAGCACAATAATTATATTTTTCATATGCCCTCAGTGTAGCACAGGTTTAGGTATTTGCACACACTTGAACAAACTGCCGGGCTTGGATTCGAACCAAGGTAACATGATTCAGAGTCATGTATCCTACCACTAGATGACCCGGCAATGCGCTCATTTAAGCACCTTTCATCGCGCTTTTCCACATCATCAACTACTGGCGAGGACTCACCTTGACAGTGGTCGCCGCTTTCATAAACGCTACGAATAGTGGGTGGGGCGTGAGCGGACGGGATTTAAATTCTGGGTGGAATTGGGTGCCGAGGAAGAAGGGGTGAACGGCGGTGGGCAATTCCACAATTTCCATCAACCGACCGTCGGGCGAACGACCCGAAAAAGTGAGGCCACCTTTCTCAAGTTCAGCAATGTATTTCGGATTAACTTCATAACGATGGCGGTGCCGTTCGTTAATCTCGCTCGCGCCGTAGGCAATAGCAGCGATCGTTTCTTTCTGCAGCTTCGCCGGATAAGCGCCGAGGCGCATCGTCGCACCATAATTCCCTTCTTTCAGATTTTTCTTTTGCTCCGGCATTAAATCAATTACCGGATGTTTGGACTTCAGATTAATCTCAGTCGTGTGCGCGTCTTTAAGATTGAGCACGTGCCGCGTGTATTCAATCACCGCGAGTTGCATCCCATAACATAATCCAAAATAAGGGATTCTATTTTCTCGAGCGAATTGAATCACATTAATTTTCCCTTCAATCCCGCGTTCGCCGAAGCCGCCCGGGACGAGTAGACCATCATAAGTGGCAAGTTCTTTCACCTTCGAAGGATCATCTTCATAATCAAGCGCGCTCAACCACTCAATCGTCAACTTCTTTTCCAGCGCCGCGGCGGAGTGTTTTAACGATTCGATTACCGAGATGTAGACGTCGGAGAGAACGAAATCACCAGTGCGAAAATATTTGCCGACAATACCAATCCGCACCGGCTCTTTAGCGGAATGCATTTTCTCCACCATCGCGCGCCAATCTTTAAGATCATGATGACGCGGTTTTAATTTCAACAAACGGAGCAGAGCGTCGCTCAAACCATCTTTTTCAAAATTGAGCGGAATGTCATAAATATTATCCACGTCGGGAGCGGAAATAATATGCGGCGCCGGCACGTTGCTCGCGAAGGCTAATTTTTCTTTCCGTTTATTATCGAGAGGTCGTTCGCTCCGCGCGATAATCACGTCCGGATGAACACCGTAAGAATTGAGCGTCCGCACAGCGTATTGCGTTGGTTTCGTCTTCATCTCGCCTACTTTATTCGGAATCGGCAAATAACTCACGAGGACGAAAATCACGTCCGATGGCGCACGGAGTTTGAGGATCCGCGCCGCCTCGATAAAAATTGTATTTTGATATTCGCCGGCCGTGCCACCAATTTCAATCACGGAAATATCGGCCTTTGAGTGGTCGGTCGCCTTTTTAATACGGCGCAAAATTTCAGCCGAGATGTAAGGCACCGGATCAACACACTTGCCGTCGTAACCGAGCGCGCGCTCCTTATCAATCACATATTTATAAACCATGCCGCTCGTCATATAATTCTCCGGTGGCACACTTTCGCCAAGGAACCGTTCGTAATTGCCCATATCCTGATCACATTCGAGACCCGAATCGAGGACGAAAACTTCGCCGTGCTCGATCGGATTCATCGTGCCGGCATCTACATTCAAGTACGGATCAATCTTCATCAAGTTTAATTTAAATCCGCGGGCGGCGAGAATTTTACCGATTGAAGAGACAGTCACACCTTTGCCGACACCCGACATCACCCCACCAATGACGAAAATGTATTTATGTTTCTTAACCACGGAATTTAATCTAGACTTTCAAATATTTTTTAGCCGCCCAATAACTCGCGAGCATACTCAAAATGACGCCAAAACCGAGGATGAAGAAAAATAAAGTGGAAAAATGATTGAGATAATAACTCACGAGATCGAGTCGCTCAGGGAAAACGGCCGTCACGCCCTTAACCCAAATGACGGCTGGATAAAGTAAAAGCACGGCGAGGAGCGCCGAGAAGAGACCAGCCACCGCGCCCTCCACGATAAACGGCCCGTGAATGTAGCGATTATTGGCGCCGACTAGCCGCATTACTGCAATCTCCTCGCGCGAAACGTGGATCGCGAGCGAGACGGTACTAAAAACGGTGAGAATGGAAATGATAATGAGGGCGAGGGCGACGGCCACGCCGAGCCGCCGACTGGCGGCGACGAAAGAAACAAAGCGATCAATATCTGCCTTGCGATAATTAATGTCATAAATCAATTTCCGGCCATCGGCGCTTAAGGCGCTGTCATTCTCGAGCGAGCGGGCAATACTTTCATAATGACTTGGGTCGAGAGCTTTGATATTCAACCGCGCGCCAAGGGGATTTACGACCTCTTTCAATGACTCTGTAATTAAGGCGTTGTCTTTATTCCGTTCTTCGAAATTAGCCAATTCTTCCTCGCGCGAGCTATAGACCACTGATTTAATCGTGGCCAACATTTCCAATTGTTGCTTCACGGTGAGCACTTCCACCTCCGTGGCATAGGGTTGGAAGGAGACGCTGATATCCACTTTTTCTTTGATTGTCTCGAGTGAAGATGAGAGGAAAGCGTGGCCTAAATAAAGTCCGCCAATCACAAACAAAGTTACGGTCAGAACGACGATGGAAGCAAAAGAGACCACCCCGCTCCGCCAGAAGTTGATGAAACCCGATTTGACGATTCGTTTGAAATTCGTGAGCATAGTTAATTATAAAGCATACCGGCCGTTTTTGTCATCTCGGGTCAGGCGGCCGTTCTCGAGTGTAATCACCCGCCGACCGATCGCCTCCACCACCGATTTATTGTGCGTGGTTAAAATCACCGTCGTCCCCAAATCATTAATTTTTTGGAAAATTTGGACGATATCGGAAGTATTGATCGGATCCAAGTTGCCAGTCGGTTCGTCGGCGATTAAAATGTCGGGCTGATTAACAATGGCGCGGGCGATGGCCACACGCTGTTTCTCGCCACCGGATAATTGATGGGGGAAATTCCAAAATTTATCGGCAAGGCCAATGAGCTCCAGCACGTGCGGCACATCGGAGGCCACATCCTCATCCGTGCGACCGGCCGCTTCCATGGTGAAAGCAATATTTTCAAACACCGTCTTATTCGGCAATAAACGATAATCTTGAAAAACAGAACCTATCTTTCGGCGTAAACGATGGAGATGTTGACGGCCGAGGTGATTGACATCAGTTGAATCAAGATAAACCGCGCCGGAAGTCGGCCGATCTTCCACTAAAATCATTTTGAGCAAAGTCGTTTTGCCCGCGCCGGAGTGGCCGACCACGGTTAAAAATTCCCCCCGCTCCACTGAGAAAGTAACTTGGTCAAGCGCGAGTGAACGATCAGGATAAATTTTCGTGACACGATCAAAGAAAATCATAATTTATTATTTCAAATTACAAACTCTACAAATTTTTTTCCGCTTCAATAAACTCATCCAATTCACCATTGAAAACTCCATCAATCCGACCCGTTTCCATCTCCGTGCGATGGTCCTTGACCAATTTGTAAGGATGGAGAACATAAGAACGAATTTGACTCCCCCACTCAATCTCGGTTGTCTTACTCACATACATTCCCTCTGCTTTCTTCTGCCGTTCACCTTCTTGCCGTTTATATAATTTCCCTTTCAAGATTTCAAGCGCTTTGTCTTTATTCCGCTCCTGTAATCGCTCGGAATCAGAGTGGGCGGCGAGACCGGTCGGCAAGTGAACGATCCGCACCGCCGTCTCGCGTTTGTTCACATTCTGACCACCGGGGCCGGACGAGCGCGAGAATTCAATTTTTAAATCGGCGGGATTGATCACTACTTTTTGATTCTTCTCAAACCGTGGAATCACTTCGACGAGCGAGAAAGAAGTGTGTCGAAGTTTCTTAGCCGAGAAGGGCGAAACCCGAATGAGTCGATGAACGCCCGACTCGTTCTTCAATATACCATAAGCACCTTGATGACGCATTTCAAAAGTGATATTGCGATAACCACCGTGATCGTTCAGATTCTCATGAACGAGATAAGTGATGAAGCCGCGCCGCGCGGCGAACTTCAGATACATTTCATAAAGCATGCGCGAAAAATCCTCGGCGTCATCGCCCCCAGCGCCGGAAAAAATGGTGATAATGGCATCGCCGTCATCATATTCACCAACGCCCGCCGATTCCTGTTTCAATCGCTGATGCGCCTCAATCGTCGCTTGAGCATCGGCTTTATTTTGCCAAAAATTCGGATCGGCCATCTGACTTTCAAGCGCCGCAATCTTTTTTTCTAAATCTTCCGTTGTCATTTCCCTCCACCTTATCAAAAATTTGACGCTGACGGAATTTGACAAATTATTGGTTATAGTGTAGCCTCTTTTCCAGAGACAAGAGATAGGCTCTTTGTCATGAAAAAGGGTGTCTTTTGTACGTTTTATCCCACTTGGCCACTTTAAGTGTGTCCTTTCAAAACAAAACGTACACTAAGGAGAACCGCCAATGAGCGGCCAGTACAAACGTAAGGGAACAGTGGATGATGTCTATGATGTGACCAGCTAGGAGGGGGTCTGAAGTTTCTACGCAAACGCAAAAGTGATTTCGACCATCTTTCGGCAACCGATTTTCTTGATAAGATCGAGGAGTTTGTTGGTGATCGGCCACTCAAGTAGTCGCATGTGGACGACCTCATCCGAGCCATGAAGCGAGGGACTTTCCACCCCGAGTGGGTGAGCATTATCACTTGCAAACTCGGCGACAAGGTGTATCGGATGAATGGTCAACATACAGCATGGGCGCGCCTTGACATGCCGCCTAAGTGGCCATGTGAAGTGACAATCCTTGAGTACGAAGCATCCACAGTAGAGGATATGCGAACCCTTTACTCCACGATTGATCGTGGCAGTCCACGGACGCGCGCCAACGTGATTGATAGTTATCTGGTCGGGACGGAAGAGTTCAAAGAGGCAAAAGTGCAGACTATCCGTTTCGTGCCTAGAGGTTTCACCTGCTGGTTTTGGCCGACCAAAAACGAACGGTCGAAACATGATGGCGATGACGTTGCCTACTTGTTGAAAACCGATCACTACGACCTGACATTGAAGATCTGCTCGTTCCTGAACAAGTACTCCCCCCGAGAACACAAGCATATCTTCCGGGGTGGGGTGATCGGAGCGATGTTCGCCACCTTCCACAAAGCACCGCAGATCGCGACCGATTTTTGGTCCCCAGTGGCCGACGGTATCGGTTTCTCCCAACGTAGCGACCCGCGGTTGAAGCTCCGCAACGAACTGATGCAGACAGCTGTTGGCTACGGTGGCGGGGCGCGGAGCGACAAGAAGAAAGTGTCTCAGGAATTGATGTTCCGGAACTGCATTCACGCTTGGAATGCTTTCCGTGAAAACCGCGTCCTTCAAGTGCTTCGCGGCAACGAAGCCGGCAAACGCACGCGCGTGGTGTAGTAAAGTTCACGCCTAGTCACTAACGACCGCTCTGGTGTTTATCATCGGCGCGGTCTTTTTTTAATCAACAACCCTACGACTGTTCTGGAATCTATTGTTCCATAACTCTACGATCGTAGAGTTATGGAACAATTTCATCCTCTGTTTGATTTTATTTTGCAACGAGTTTTTAAAAGTGTCTTTACGACTTCACTCGAACCTACTTTATCAAAAATTCGTGATGAACGAAAGCCCCGCCACTGTCTCTCTCCGCTCGGCAACCCCAAAGAAAAATGTTCCTTGCTTTTCGGATTTTAATCGCGACAATAAATTAAACTGTCTTTACCTTTTCAAACCACCCCACTCAACAACAGTAAATCCTTCTCGTATTGGTGTGGGTGGCAACTGTAATGGTGAAACTTGGATAGGTTTATCTAAGGCCTTAAAATCCATTAACACTCGCAATAATGTGTCCGGCTTTGGAGTGATTTCAAGAGGCGCCACATTATTTATAGTGGTTTGATCAATAAAGGTTATGAAATAATATGGCGCTTCTGAAAGTTGTGGCACCCATGCTCTCATAAAGTCTTTGGTTTCTTTTTCGTTCAAGCCCAATTTTGGGAGCGTAGTGTTAAGAAAGTTTTGTATATCCTCCTTAGCGACTACAAATCCGTTATTTTGAGGGGGCAAAATGTATGAGTGCCCCTCCCAAAAAAGATAAGGCGAAACCTTCCCACTTAAAATGTTAGTTATTCTGCCGTCTGGGCTTGCCGATACATACCAACCATTATCGTATACAGGCCAAGAATTGGTAATTGTTATATTGGATCCCAGTTTTACTTCCACATTTTCTTGTTTCGGCGGATATAGGTAAATAATTGGCTCGCATTCATTGGGAACAATAAATTGTGTGTTATTAAAGCGAATGAGACGTCCAAACGGATCTCGCCAGAAAAATATCGGCGTAGCTTTTATAAAATCTTGGTATGAAAGTGGTGAAACATTACTTTCTTTGTTGGTATTACCAGTAGTGTTGTTATACCAAGCAGGAAAATGGCTTTTATAGTTTTGGTAAAATTCGGTATAAAGTTGATGATTTTTATCTTTGAGGTCGTGAATCGGATCCCCCGTGGTACCAATCTTGCCTATAATTTCTAAATCATTATTACTGACCAACGAAGAGGAAACTACGCTTATAGAATTTACACCAACCCACCCGCAACCTTCTCTCGTCACATAGTCGTAAGTGTCAACAACAGTGCCGTTGTTCCATGTAATATTATCCGTTTTGAAATCCGGTTCGTAAACGTAAGTTAAAAATGTACCGTCCGGTCGAAATACGTAAAATGAGTTTCTGACGTAATCTGACAAGCCGATGCAGTCATCAAACTCGCCATGAGATTTCGGATCTACCTGTTTGCAATCATCATAAAAACTTTTTTGAGCGGATAATTCCGGCTTGGTGGTCCAGACCTCTCCCATTACTGGATCATGAAATGATAAATTTAATTGTGCTTTATCTAATGTACCGTCCTGTTCACCCGGTCCATATACAACGGCACGATTGTTCAATGCTAATGTTTTTGGATATTCGAGTATTACAATTGTCGAGCTTGAATCTATGCCATCAAAAACTAAGCTCATTTTTTCAAAAGGACGTTTAACAAGGGCGTCATTCACTGGTTCTAAATCTGTAGCTCCCGGATAGCGAGATATCGGGGTAGAGACTTTTTCTAACAAGGTAATATGATTACCAACTTTAGCATAACGAAATCTATTAGGTTCACCGCAATGAGCAGACTTACATGGTCCTCCGTCCGATGAAATAAGCGCCAATAATAGATTTCCGCCTACATATTTGCCGCTAATAAAATGACCGACTTTGAAAAACTGGTAAGTCGTTGTAATAGTGTAACCTTCTTGAGTTGTATCATCGAACGAATAACTTGCCATCTGTTCTCTTGGAATAAATTCCACCGAATTTAACACAGCTCCCGTGGTCGCTGTCAGTGTTGGATTTGGAGTGGTTGTAGTTATAGTGGATGTCCCAGTTGGAACAGGTTCTATTTTTTGTTGATGAAATGGAAACCAACTTTTGAAATAAATTAAAACAATAAGGATAAAAACTAAAACTATTAAACCGCCCCATAAAAACGGGTTTTTGAAAATCCGATTTTTTGAAGATGAATTAGTCTGAAGTATATTTGTCGGTTCTTGGGGCCGTAGTGGGTTCTCTTGATTTGGTAGATTGTCCATATAAGTTAATAATATCAAAAAACAGCAAATTAGTAAATTTTTTGAAGTCCTCTTTTCATATAGGTAAAGAGGATTTGTCGCGATTAAAATCCGAAAAGCAAGGAACATTTTTCTTTGGGGTTGCCGAGCGAGGCGGTGGCGGGGCTTTCGTTCATCACGAATTTTTGATAAAGTAGGTTCGAGCGAAGTCGTAAAGACACTCCAGAATCCGAGTTTCAGACAAAAGACCAACTTTTTGATGGGACGCGCTTCGCGCCGCGCGCATCTCGGCCTCTGAAAAGCCGTTGAGTTTGATTCTGGAGCCGATGGTGAGATTCGAACTCACGACCCCCGCTTTACGAAAGCGGTGCTCTACCAACTGAGCTACATCGGCAAATTCAAATTGTCCAAAAATTTTCTTCCTTGACCAGATTTGAGAAACTTTTCTCTTCTTATCGCTTCAGTTTTGGATGAAAATTCCTCACTGTAGATTAAACGAAATGGTCGATTTTGGCTAGTAAATTTGTTCAACCCATTATTAACCTTACTATCTTTCATTCGTAGGTGGCAAAATTAGTTCGTCGCGGCGCCAAAATTTATGTTTGAACAAACGGCTGATTTCGAGTGTTTCTTCATTTTTCAAGCGAAACAAAATTATTGCGCCAACGAGAATCCCGCCGAGGCCGGCAAATAGACCTTGACTAAAGATCCCCCAAAAAGTTGATTGATCAAACACCGGCGCGAAAATTTGGAGTAAAAGATAACTTACCGCCGCGGCGGCGATTGACGCCGCGGCGGATTGCCAAAAACTTTTCGCCAGAATCGGCGGGAAC
>Ga0210057_1003048_pt1 | contig 23366 bp, 24 predicted proteins | sample CryGeyCG2114_010_2_FD_183968 | JGI IMG/M metagenome (GOLD analysis project Ga0210057, IMG submission 183968) | Groundwater microbial communities from aquifer - Crystal Geyser CG10_big_fil_rev_8/21/14_0.10 (SPAdes) (version 2) | ecosystem: Environmental > Aquatic > Deep subsurface > Groundwater ...
GGTTGCTTCAAGTGGCGAGGCGGTCAAGGGGGAGGTGTCGTGGTACAATAATTTACCCACGGAAATTCTTGATGGTCAAATCAAGGTAGTCATCAACGGCCAGACTGTTGATGAACGATCTGTCTCCGTTTCCGACGGCTTTTACCAATCAGCCGATAACTCGATTGTCTGGAATAAGGGTACGAGGTCAGAGTTTGCTCGTCTTGGCCCGGGCGCGAGTGGGAAAGTAAACTTTCACTTTACTACTCGATCGCTGGTTCAACTTGGCGGTAGTCAATTGGTGAAGAATCCAACGGTAGACTTTGATGTCTATTTTTTCGGTCGGCAAATCGTGACCGGAGAACCGGATCGTCCGGTCGAAGTTAATTTGAGACGGGAACTCAAGATCAATTCTGTTTTACAGCTCGCCGCCGCCGCTTCGTATCGGTCTGGCCCGTTTACCAATAGTGGCCCACTGCCACCTCGTGCCAATTCGGAGACAAGCTACACCATCACCTGGTCAGTCATTAATTCTTCAAACACTGTCGACAATGCGACGGTTAAAACAACCCTACCGCCCTATGTCCGCTGGCTGGGCTTCATCTCGCCCACAACCGAGGCTGTTAAATTTAGTAGTCTCTCGAACGAGGTGGTTTGGAACCTTGGTTCGATTGAGGCCGGTTTAGGAGTATCTTCGGCGGCGAGAGAAGCGTCTTTCCAGATTGCTCTTAAGCCAAGCGCGAGTCAGATTAATCAGACCCCGGCGATTATTGGCGTCTCTACGCTTCTGGGTCACGACTCTTTCACTGGACAGAGCCTGGGTAGCGAGAAGCGTGCTCTCGATACTTCCCTTACCAACGATCCGGGTTTTCGTTCCGGTGAAGAACGCGTTGGACCATGAGCACAAACCTTCCCTTATTAGCTAAGTTAACCTCATTAGCCAAACGGCGCGGCTTTGTCTATCCAACTGCTGAAGTCTATGGCGGAGTGGCGGGGTTTTGGGATTGGGGACATCACGGCGTACTACTGAAAAACAATATTCGCAATCTGTGGTGGCGAAAATTTCTTTTGGATAAAAATGACATGCTCGGGTTAGATAGCGCAATAATTGGGCCGGAATCAATGTTCCGCGCCTCTGGTCACTTGGCCAACTTTTCTGATCCACTCGAAGGTGGCGGGGAATTCAACTTGATGTTTACCACCAAGGTTGGAGCTTCGGCCGAAACAGCTCAAACTGCCTACCTTAGACCGGAAACGGCTCAGGGTATCTTCGTTAATTTTAAAAACATCATTGACTCTTTTCACCCCAAGCTACCTTTTGGCGTGGCGCAGATTGGCAAGGCCTTTCGCAATGAAATTACTCCTCGGGAATTTCTTTTCCGCGCGAGAGAATTCGAGCAAATGGAAATAGAATACTTCGTATCGCCAGATAAATGGCCCGAGATATTTGAAGAGTGGCGCCTTACGATGAGGGATTTCTTCAGGCAACTTGGTTTATCTGACAGTCAGGTCCTCGAGCTTGAGGTACCGAAAGAAGAGAGGGCTCATTATTCATTGCGCACAATCGACTTTGAATTTGAATTCCCATTCGGTCGCAAAGAACTCGCCGGCTTGGCCTATCGTGGCGACTATGATCTTAAAGCTCATGCAGCCGCAAGTGGTGTCGACTTTTCTATCCTCGTCGGGGAAAGCAAGGAGCGTCTTCTCCCACACGTTATCGAGCCGACCTTTGGTTTGGATCGTTTGGTCCTAGCTGTCCTGGCCTCAAGTTTTACTGAAGATGAACTGGCCGGGGAGCCGCGCGCCTATCTTAAGTTACCGGAGGATCTTGCTCCGGTTAAGATGGCGGTTTTTCCTCTTTTGCGTAATAAGCCGGACCTGGTTAAGACCGCTTCTTCCATCTACGAACGAATTAAGAAGGTGCAACCGGCCACAACTTTTGATGATAATGGTAACATCGGCAAACGCTATCGTCGGCAAGATGAGATTGGAACCCCTTGGTGCTTAACGGTTGATTTTCAAACCATTGAAGACGGAACGGTCACCGTGAGAGACCGCGACACCGGTAAGCAAGAGCGCGTGGCCGAAGAGGAGATAATTGACCGATTGAGCGCCGGACCCCTCTCGTGCTATCATTGATGGATCATGCAACGGGATGATCGCCAATTTTTAGATGTAAATATTACCTCGGCAACGATTCTGCGCCTTGTCTTCTGGGCGATCTTTTTCTGGCTCTTGTTTCTTATCCGTAAGCTTGCTCTCGTCGTTCTGGTCGCGGTGGTTATCGCTTCAGCCGTTGAGCCGGCGGTGCGCCAGCTTAGACGCTGGCGAGTGCCGAGGACGCTAGCCGTCTTGTTGGTTTACCTTCTAGTCTTTTCCCTTCTCTTCTCTCTCCTACCGTTTTTCCTCGTACCGGTTTTTGGAGACCTTTTGGCTATCTCGAGCACCCTACCGGCCAAGCTTGGCTCATTGCCGTTCTTGTCCGACACACAGAGTTTTCTTTCCAATTTCTCTTGGCTCGATTATCTCTCCAGTTTCTCTTCCAGTTTGCAGGACACTTTCTCCGGAGTGTCTCATGGATTCTTGCAGACGCTCATGGTTATCTTCGGCGGTTTTTTCAATTTCATCTTGGTTGTCGTTGTTTCATTTTACCTCGCCGTACAAGAAGACGGGATTGCCAATTTCTTGCGACTAATTGCTCCGGCTCGACACGAGAAGTACGTGATCAATCTCTGGCATCGCTCGGAGCGCAAGATCGGCCTCTGGATGCAGGGGCAACTCTTGCTTGGAGTCATGGTGGGAGTTTTGACCTATCTCGGATTAACTGTCTTGGGAGTGAAGCACGCTCTGGTGCTTGCCTTAATGGCAGCCATCTTCGAGTTGATACCAATTTTCGGCCCGATTATTGCGGCGGTGCCGGCGGTACTCTTGAGTCTGATTGATAGCGCCACCCTTGCTCTCGTGGTCGCCGGTTTCTACGTAATAGTCCAGCAATTCGAAAGTCAACTCCTCCATCCTCTGGTTGTCCGTAAGATTGTCGGGGTGCCGCCGATTATCGCTATTTTGTCTTTGGTCGTTGGCTATCAACTGGCGGGCTTCATCGGTATTCTCTTGGCTGTTCCTCTTACCACTTTTGCCATTGAACTGCTTGATGACTTCGAACAAAGCAAACGCTTGGTCACAAAACAGGAAGACCCCATTTCCTAGCATGCTCGAACATAGCTACTTCACCACCACTCTACCTTACATCAACTCGGTGCCTCATCTTGGTTTTGCTTTGGAGCTAGTTTTTGCCGATACGGCCGCTCGCACGGCGCGTCTTCTGGGGAAAGAGGTCTTTTTAAACACTGGTACAGATGAGCACGGGCTCAAGATTTATCGCTCGTCTACCGAAGCCGGACTAGAACCGACGGCTTACGCCACCTCGGCCTCGAAACGATTTCATGAACTTGTCCGTGCGATCAATGTCTTGCCCGAAGTTAATTTTATTAGGACAACTGATCCAAAGCACGTGAGTGCCGCGCGAGACTTTTGGCGTCGGTCGGCCTCTTCAGGCGACATCTATCTAAATCAGCAGGAGGTTAAGTATTGCGTAGGTTGTGAGCTTGAAAAAACCGACTCCGAACTTTTCCACGGTCGTTGTTCTCTACATCCCAACAAAGAATTGGAAATTCTCGCGGAAGAAAATTATTTCTTCCGCTTCTCCAAATACCAGAAACGTCTCCTTGAGCTCTTCAACTCCCGGGCGGATTTTGTAGTGCCCAATTCTCGCCTTGGTGAGATTCGGAGTTTTGTCGAAGGGGGATTGAGAGACTTCTCAATCTCGAGGCTCGCTGAGAAGCAGCCTTGGGGCGTGCCCGTGCCCGGTGATGATAAACATACCATGTATGTCTGGTTTGATGCTCTGGTGAACTACCTGACGGCTATTGGTTGGCCGGAGGATCCGTCAGGTTTCGAGTACTGGTGGCCGGTGATCCAATTTGCTGGTAAGGATAATCTCCGCCAGCAGGCGGCGATGTGGCAGGCGATGCTAATGTCAGCCGGCCTACCACCCTCGCGGCAAATTGTGATTCATGGTTTTATCACCAGTAATGGGCAGAAGATGTCGAAGTCTTTGGGTAACGTTGTTGATCCTTTTGAATTAATTGAACGCTATGGAGCAGATAGTCTACGCTACTATCTTCTCCGCCACATTACCCCCTTTGAGGACGGTGATTTCACTCAAGAGAAGTTTGACGAAGCCTACAATGGAGGTCTGGCTAAAGGTTTGGGAAATCTTGTGTCCAGGGTAATGAAGATGGCATCAACCGCGCTTGACTCGCCAGCGAGGGTTGTTTGGCCCTCGCTCTCATCTTTTTCTAATCTTGTTGACTTGGTTGGGCGGTACGAATTTAATCAAGGGCTTGACCTTGTCTGGCGGCGCATCGCTCTCCATGATAAATACATTCAGGACACCAAACCCTTCGCCCTCACCGAGTCGGATCCGACAGCCGCCCGTGAGCACATCGGCAAACTGGTTCAAGGTCTGGCCGACATCAGTGTTTGTCTTGAGCCCTTCATGCCTCAAACAGCCAAGACGATTAAAGAATTAATAGAGTCCAATCAACCACCCGCCACCCCGCTCTTTCCTCGTAAATAACCCTGGCCTTAGTCAGGAGCGCATATTAACAATCTCACGATCGCGAGATGTTGATATGGGGAAGTTGGAAATCTCTCTGGTTTTAGCGATAGCAATTTTCCAAGGACTACCCTTGGTTATTTGGGGATAGATAAGGGGAGGCGTCAAATGCGCTTGACCCCGTCGTTCCCGAACGCGGGGTTGACTTTTAAATCGTTCGGGTGTATGCTAGAGGGTAGTTCTTTGAAAGGTTGCATCTGTTTAGGTATAACCCCCTTAACCTCGGGTAGAGGTAGATTTTTGGCGAATAGCCAAAGAAAGGCAGAATATTATGGCATGCAAGTATGGAACATGGAACCGTGGACAAGATGAGGCGTTGCTGAACATCCTCGGCGGCCAAGAGGTAGCCGAGCAAATCATTGCACGGAGGGTGAGGGTGACGATTGAGGAGATTGAAAAGGTCGGTGAAAGCATCCTCGAGTTCGTTTCAACGGTCTCTATTTCCCCAACCACAGGCCCGTTCGTTGCCAAAGAGAGGTTTGTGGTCAACACCAAGCGTAATGCTCCGGTGAAGATCAACTACCTCAGCGACGACTTCATCTCGCGGTTTCTCTTGGGTGAAGGGAAGACCGAAGATCCGATCGGCGAACAGACGCTCCGTTCCCACAAGTTGCGCCAATCCTCGGTGGACGGTCCGATCATCACTGAACTCGGTGGCGAAGCGAAAGCCGAAACCACCCTGACAGAGGTGTTCTCCCCCATGGAGAAGCAGAAGAATGGAGAGGACGGTGTTCTCCTGAACAACGGCTACGCCAACATCTTCTACATCCGGGACCAGAATGGTCTGCTTTGCGCCGTCGGTGCGCGCTGGGTCGGCGTCGGCTGGTACGTCTTCGCGTGCTCCGTCGAGGCTCCGGGCAGGTGGTTCGGTGGCTGCCGGGTGTTCTCTCGCGATTCTGCGCTGTCGCCCTTGGAACCTTTGATTCCGGCGCAAGGATGACCCTCGGGCTCTTGGACCCTTTGCCCCTCGGTTTGCTTCGGCAGGCCGGGGGTCATTTTTTATATTTTAATCCTGTCTGATATACTGTTTCTATATGAATCTCCGCAATAAAAAATGTGTGTCGTGTGAAGGTGGAATGTCGCCGCTTGAAGAAGCGGCGGCAGAAGAATTGCGCCGCGAGCTTGAGCCGGAGTGGCACATTACTCATGACCACAAGTTGCAGCGGGTTTTTGGTTTCAAAGACTTTAAAATCGCCATGGTGTTTGTGGACAAGGTTGCCGATCTGGCCGAGACCGAGGGACACCACCCCGACATTACCATTAATTACAACAAGATTACCCTCACCCTCTGGACTCATGCCATTGGAGGCCTCTCCGAAAACGATTTCATCTTGGCGGCAAAGATTGATGGGCTTGATAAAATTAAATGGACCTAACACTCATCGACGCGCACGCTCACCTGCAATTTACCCAATACGATAAGGATCGCGAAGAGGTGATTGCGCGGATGCGCGAGGCGGGAGTTGGCGCGATCAACGTCGGTACTGATCTTAAGACTTCTCGCCAGGCGGTAGCGTTGGCCGAAGCCAATGACGACCTGTGGGCCACGATCGGCATCCACCCCACGGATATACCGGCACCGGGAGAAGAGGAAGCGAACTTTCTCGAACTGGAAAAACTTTCCCAACATCCGCGAGTGGTCTCCGTGGGGGAGTGTGGCTTGGATTTTTTTCACATCAAAGACGAGAACGAGCGGAAGCGACAGGCGGAAGTTTTCGAATGGCATGTCGAATTAGCAAAAAGGGTCAACAAACCTCTCATGATCCACTGTCGTGATGCTTATAGTGAACTCCTGCCGATCCTCAGGCGGCTGCAACCCGTCGCTTCAAATATCCACTTTTTCGCCGGGGGCTGGAGTGTAGCGAAACAATTCTTAGACCTTGGCTCAACCCTCTCCTTTACCGGTGTGATCACTTTCACCGGCGATTACGACGAGGTTATTCAAAATATTTCTCTGGATAGAATGTTGGCCGAGACCGATTGCCCTTTCGTGGCTCCGAAACCGTTCCGTGGTAAACGCAACGAACCAACCCATGTTACTTATGTGGCGAATCGTTTGGCTGAACTTAAGGGCTTGGAAGTGCCGGCGATGAAAGATCAGTTATTGGCAAACACCCGCTTAAGTTTCGGGCTCTAGTTGCCTAGCTTTTGGCTTTATGTTATTCTCTACTTCACATGGATCAAGATAAGCTGGAGCGGATTGCCCGTGAGGCATTAAACGAGGAGGTTGTTGAACCCAAGACTTACGAATTGGGTTATCTCTTGTCGCCCTTTACTCCTGCCGATGCCGTTAATGAGACCGTTGATAAGCAGCTCAAGGCCCCGATTCTCGAAGCCCAGGGTGAGTTTTTAGCCGTTCAAGCCGCCCCTAAGCAAATCTCGCTAGCTTTTCCGATTCGGCGTTTTTTCGACAACCAGAGAACAATCTTTCGCGAAGCGATCTTCGGCTCACTTCGCTTCCGGCTTAATCCCGAAGCAGTACAAGATCTTGAACGCCCTTGGCGCAACAACCGCCATCTCGTGCGCCATTTGTTGGTCGAAATTTCCCCAACCGAGCTCTCAAGGGAGAAGAGGTTGCTTGAGCAGGAGCGCCGAATCCCGCAAGCGATGGATAGTGATGTAATTTCTACTCCGGAAGTTAACCCGAAGAGCTCGGTTGCCAAGGCCGAGAAGGCAACCGCCGATCCGGCCGCCATGGACCAGAAGATCGAAGAGTTATTGAAAGTTTAAAAAATTTTATTTAAATATGTATTTCAATCGAGCAATCATTGTCGGTAACCTCACTCGCGATCCGGAATTGCGTTCTCTCCCATCCGGTGTTAAGGTGGCCACCATTGGTGTGGCCACCAACCGGGTTTATAAGGATAAGAACGGTGTCCGTCAAGAGGATACCCAATTTCACAATGTCGTGGTCTTCGGTGCTCAGGCCGAAACCTCGGCCCAGTACCTTAAGAAGGGTCAGACGGTGTTGGTGGAAGGGCGGATGCAGACAAGGAGTTGGGATGCCGCTGATGGGCAGAAGCGCTACCGTACCGAGATTGTAGCCGATCGCGTCCAGTTCGGTCCCAAGGCCGGGGGCGCTTCCGTCGGGCTGGCCGGTCAATCATCCAGTGCGCCTTCCAAATCACAGCCGGAAGAGTTGAAGACCATTCAATATCCCGAAGATGAAGTTAATCCTGACGATATACCATTTTAACCATGAAGCACTGCTATTTTTGCAATAATAATCTTTTATCTCCCGGCTACAAACAGCCGGAAGTTTTGAAGAGGTTTTTAGACGAACACTCTCGTCTTCTACACCGTCGCTATACACATCTCTGTGCGCTCCACCAGCGCCGCTTGGCACAGGCGGTTAAACGTTCCCGCTTCTTGGCTCTCCTGCCCTTTGTTTCGAGCTAACAAATTGTTTCGAGTCAATAAAGTGCCCATGAAGCGCATCATTCAATTCCAAGTTTATCAAGGGGAAAAGGCCTACGTAGCGGAAGGTGTAGATCTGCCGGTAGTTACTCAGACTAAGACCCTCGATGAGTTGGCGAGAAATCTTGAGGAGGCCGTAATACTGCATCTTGAGGGTGAGAATTTGGCTGAACTTGGCTTCGCCGAATCCCCGTCGGTCTTGGCAAACTTTGAGTTGCCGACCCCAATCCGTGCCTAAACTGCATAAGGCCACATATGTATTGCACTCTTTGAAACCACAAGGGTGCGATGAAAATTTTCAATAAATACCGAGGCACTAAAGGATTTGTCGCGGCGCGTTAAAAAAAGTGGCCCCAAGAACATGGATATCCAGGTTTTTTAGATCCACATTGCTTCTGACTTTGACGGCGAGAGCGGTTGTGGTAGTCTATTAAAAATGAAGGATAAAAATACCCTGCAAAAAGGATCCGTTCGAACCATCATTTTTGAAAAAAATGGAGAATGGTTTGGGGTGGCACTCGAGTTCAATATTGTGGAACATGGTGATGACCCTCAAGAAATTATGATCATGCTTGATGAGGCAATCCGCGGATATGTACAATCGGCGCGTAAGGCCAAGTTACGTCCAATGGTACTAAATCAGGTAGCCGATAAGGAATACCAGAATCTGTGGAACAAACTAGAAGCCAGAAAACTAGTCCCTAAGCCGATTAGAGTTCATAGCTTTGGTCGAAGAGAGTGCTCGTTTACTTGATGCCCAGAGGTCTTCATAACTGGACTTTTGTTGATGTTAAACGTTTTTTGTCTGATTATGGCTTCCGATTAAATCATGTGGAGGGAAGCCATTATTTTTATGTTGGATTCTTCGACCGAACAACAAGACAAGTCAGCCTCCCCTTTCACGGTTCAAAAGCTATTCATCCAAAAACCATGAAGAGTATTATAATCCAGTCGGGCATCCCAAAAGATCGGTGGACTAGATAAAACTGACTCCTAAATCCTCTCCACGTACTCGCCGGTTTCGGTGTTGATTCTTAGAATATCACCGGTATTTACAAACAAAGGAGCATTCACCGTCGCGCCAGTTTCAAGTTTGACCTGCTTCATGCCACCCTGGGCGGTATTACCCTTAATCGACGGGGGAGCCTCAACTACCTCAAGCTCAACCTTGATCGGTAATTTTAGATCAATAATCTTGTCACCAAATTTGAGTAACTCAATCTGACTATTTGGTTTCAAGAAAGGGAGTTTTTCTTTTATTTCCTCCGTCGGGATGCTAAATCTTTTCGCCTTATCTTCGGCCTCGTAGAACCATGACTCCCCACGGTTGTTGTAAAGGTAGGTGACCATTTTAGTTTCCAATTCAGCCTCGTTAACCTTATCACTCACGGCGAACGAATATTCTCGTACTGCTCCGGTAAGTAGATTGCGGAGCTTGGTCGCGTTCACCGGTTTACGCTGCTGTTTACGGAAGACGTGGGCTTCGAGCACCTCGTAAGGCGCATCTTCAAGGACGATCACTCTTTTTGGTTTAATTTCGTTGTAATCAAGCATAGAGTAACTTTACTGATTCCTGGGTAGTTGTCAAAGATAGAGGGTCGAAGTATTATTAGACTAATTTCATATATGGAGTATAAGCTGGCTAGTCAATCGACCAAACAAGGATTAACCGACGAAGCGTTACTGGCGCTCTCGCTTGAAGATCCGCGGCAGTTCAGCCATCTGGTCGAGCGCTATGAGCCGGCTTTTCTCCGTCGAGCGCGTAAAATCGTCGGCCCTCGTGAGGAAGCGGCGGATATCGTAGTAGAGACCTTCGCCAAGATCTATTTTAATGCCCATCGCTTCCGGTCCATATCGGGGGCGTCATTCCGCTCTTGGGCTTATCGCATTTTGACTAACACTGCCATCGATTATTATGTCAAGTTGAAGGCCCGCCGTGGTGAGGTGCGCGAAGCTGAATTTGAGCCAACTCTCATACCGGATGCCAGAGAAGAGGTTCGCCTTAAGCGACTTGAGTTGAAAGACGAGGTGGCCGCTTGCCTTAGACTTCTGCCGCGCTCCATGTCTCGCATTTTGAAACTCTTCTTTTTTGAAGACAGATCGCAAGCGGAAATTGCCCGGATTGAAGGCATTTCCGTTGGCGCAGTGAAGACTCGTCTCCATCGCGCGAAAGCGGCCTTTAAAAAATGTTCACCAATTTACAGAGTTTAAAGACTAAACGCGCAGTGATGCGTCGGGTTTACGCCATTTGGCTATGGCGCTACTGCGCTGACTCCCTCTGGATTAAACTAGGGCTCTTTGGCGCATTGTTTGGCCAGCTTTTCATCCAAATTTCTCCCCTCAAAGTATTAGAAAATACGACTATCTCTGATTTCCCGATCAGTTATTTTTTTAATTCCTTGTTAGGAACCGAGGCGACAGTCCAGCTATCCATTATCTTCGGTTGCTTAACCGGTTTCTGGTTGTCTAAAGACTTCCTTGCTCGGCGAGGATTTTTTTCTCAAGCTCAGTTTTAAGTTTCGGATTCTCGCTTAAGAAAAGACGCGCCGAGTCATAACCGCGCCCCAGTTTGACCTCTTCTCCGATGGCCTTGCCATCCTTGTCTTTGGGTTGGTAGGCATAGGATGAGCCCGATTTGGTGATAAGACCGAGCTTCTCACCAAGCGCCAAGATCTCCCCCTCACGAGAGATTCCTTCATTGTATAGGATATCGAATTCAGCCACCTTGAAAGGCGCGGCCACCTTGTTCTTCACCACCTTTACCCGCACGCGGCCGCCAATCGTTTCTTCACCCTTTTTAATCTGAGCAATGCGACGGATGTCGAGTCTTACCGAAGAATAGAATTTGAGGGCCTTGCCGCCCGGTGTCGTCTCCGGATTGCCGAACATCACCCCAATCTGCATCCTAATCTGATTAATGAAAATTACCACCGTCTTCGACTTAGCGACGATTGCCGTCATCTTCCGTAGAGCTTGCGACATAAGACGGGCTTGCTTGCCCACGTGGTAGGCCCCAACGTCACCCTCGATCTCGTCTTTGGGAGTCAGAGCGGCCACAGAGTCGATAACAATCACGTCTATCTTGCCGGAGCGAATCAGACTCTCGGTGATCTCAAGGGCCTGTTCGCCATAATCCGGTTGAGAAATTAAGAGGTCATCAACCTTCACGCCGAGTTTTTTTGAATAGTCTGGGTCAAGAGCGTGCTCGGCATCAATGAAGGCGGCTACACCGCCGTGCTTCTGCGCTTCGGCCGCGATGTGGAGAGCGAGCGTGGTTTTGCCCGATGACTCCGGGCCATAGATCTCCATAATTCTCCCTCGAGGCGCTCCGCCGACCCCCAACGCTAGGTTAAGACCCAGTGAGCCGGTGGAAATTGCCCCCACGCCAACCTTGGGCTGATCACCCAGTTTCATTATTGCCCCTTCTCCAAAGCGACCCTGGATGGTTTTAATTGTGTCCTCGATACTTAGACCGGTCGCCTTATCTCCCTCCTTCGTTTTCTTGTTTAGTTGTTTTGGCATTTAGAATGTTTGTGCCGGTTTTGGCTGGTTTGTACACCAAGTGAACTTTTTCATTGATAATTCTACCGAAGCGATCTTCGCCAATTATCGTGATTATATTATAGCCTTCGGCCAGAAGCAATTGAGTCTCGATGGTGTCTTTTTCCGTTAGCTCAACCTCATTTCTGTCTACCAAGATGCGGGTTATTAAATCATTCCGTTTGAGTTTGAGTGTCAGAAGGGCAGAATTAACCGTTGAGTTGTCTGTCGGTACCAGCACAATGAGAACCGGCTGACGAAAGAGCCCGGAGAGCTGGTAGGCCGCATAGCCGATCGCCACCAGGAAGAGGACGGTCACGGCGAGCTTCTTGGGAGTGAAGAACATTCTCATTAAGAAGAGAGATCTTCTTCTGCCCCTCCGGCTCGCTCGTATACCTCGCGAGGCTTGGCTCCCTCACCCGGGCCGATAATGCTGTGCTCTTCAAGCAGGTCGAGCAGGCGCGCGGCGCGCGCATAGCCAACCTTAAGTCTCCGCTGTAAGTATGAAGCCGATGCTTTGCCGGAGTGGATTACAAGTTCCCGGGCCTCCTCGTAGAGCTCGTCGTTATCGTCGTTATCACCGCCACTTGCCATTGCCCCTTGCCTCCTAAGTGTTTCTTCATCAAGTGCTAATTCACTTGGGGAAATGTCTTCGTAGTTTTTAGCGAGCCAATTAACCACCTTCTTCGTCTCTTCTTCGCCAATGAAGGCCGATTGTAGACGGAGTGGCTTCGACCGTTCACCGGAGAGGTAGAGCATATCACCGGCACCGAGCAACTTCTCCGCTCCGGCCATATCGAGAATGGTCCGGGAGTCTATCTGGGACGCCACCTGAAGGGCAATTCGCGAAGGGATGTTTGCTTTGATTAATCCGGTGAGGATCTCCACCGATGGTCTTTGGGTCGAAAGCACTAAGTGAATTCCGACCGCGCGCGACATTTGAGCCAATCTCACGATCACCGCCTCAAGCTCTCTTGGGTAGCTCGTCATAATGTCCGCCAGCTCATCGATTACAATCACAATGTAGGGAAGATTCTCCCTCGGTTCTTCTTCTTTGACGGGTTTAAGTTGGTGGTATGACTGGATATCTCTTACCTGTTCGCCCTCGAGAATTTGATAGCGCCGTTCCATCTCACCGATTGCCCACTTAAGAGCGGCAATCGCCTTCTTAGGGTCGGTGATTACAGGAGTTAAGAGATGGGGGACTCGGTTGTAGAGCGTTAACTCAACCCGTTTCGGATCGATGAGCAGAAAGCGGAGTGTCTCCGGAGAATTACGGTAGAGGAGTGAGACAATTAGAGCATGGATCACCACCGATTTCCCGGAACCGGTTGATCCGGCAACCAGAAGATGGGGCGACCGGGCCAAGTTGGCAAAGTGGGGTGTGCCCGAAGTGTCGCGCCCGATGGAGAAGACGAGCGGCAGGGGAGAGTTTTTAATCGCGGGCGATCCGATAAGCGAAGCTAAGCGAACTGTCGAACGAGATTTGTTTGGGATTTCTATGCCGACGAGAGCGAGGCCGGGGATCGGCGCCTCGATTCTAATTGGGTGAGCGGCTAGGGCGAGAGCCAGGTCATTTTGCAGGCCGATGATTTTCGAGAGTTTGATCCCCTCGGCCGGCTTTAAGGCATAACGAGTAATTGAGGGTCCGATCGAGATCTCGTCCATCTCCACCACAATGCCGAAGTTGTACAGAGTCCTCTTGATGATATTAGCATTAGCTTTGATGTCGCCGGCGACCGGCTTCTCCGAATCTGACTCAAGGAGAGAGAGCGGTGGCGGTTTAAACTCTGCTGTCATTTTCGTGCGAGGTATAGATGGTGCGGGGGTAAATTCGTCTGGCTGTCGTTTCGCTGTCGGAGCCGGTGTTTCTTTGTAAACTTCTTCCTCATTATCGTTTTCACTTTCTTCCACTTGTTCAGTCGCGGCCGGTAAACCACCCTCATCTGCCACTGTGGGAGGAAGTCTCTGTTTACCCCAGCCGAAGAGTGAGCGCTCAAGGGTGAGTTTGGTATCGAAAAGGAGCAGACTGCCCAGCACTACGAGCGCGGCGAGAATCAGAGCCGTCATATAAATATCGAAGAGGTCGACAAGGGGTGCGGCAAGAGCTCTCCCGATTATCCCTCCCGCCTCCGGACCACCCAGGGCATGGAGTAGGCCGAGACCACCGACGAAGAGGAGCGCCCCACCGAGGATTACCGGTTTTATCGCTTCCGGTTGTCGAGACTGGAGCAGATTCCAACCGATGATTGAGAAGGCGAGAGGGAAGAGGTAGAATCCCCAGCCGACGATCTTCTCTAAGAATTCATAAGCGAGATTTCCGGCTTGGCCGGCGTAGCCGGCACTGGCCAAGACGAAGAAGACGGCCACCAGGAATAAAATTACCGCCCAGACAGAGTGCCTGGTCTCTTCTTTAAGAGGAAATCTGGCCGTTTGGTTTTTGTTCTTCCGATTGCGCCCCATTTTATTTGATTTCGCCAGTATAACAGGAAAAAAGTTAAAAACCGAGGGAGGAAGACAAATGATGGACTTTTTCCTTGTCCTATATATAATAAAGGACAAATGCCGCCCAATACCAGTATTAAGGACAAAGAGCCCAAAAAGGACTTAAAAGACAATAGTTCCAATAAAAGTCCTTTATCACTAAAAACCGAGAAATTATCTTCGGCTGTTTACCTTGTCACTAACTTCCTTTTAAACAGGGATCCTATTAAATGGAGCTTGAGGCAGAAGTCGGTTGATCTCATGCTCCTTCTAAGTCAGATGTCCTATAAGACTAGATCGGTTGAGATGGAGCCGGCGATGTCCTTGATCAGCGAGATCATTTCACTCATTGACGTTGCGGTCTTCGACCGACAGGCTTCGCCTATGAACTTCGGCATTCTGCGCCGTGAGTACGGCGAGCTCCAGACCACCTTTGCCTCCGAGTCTGTGGCCTTCAGTGACTTCACCGGCCCGGCAGTTTCCATACCCTCTTCGCTTTCCTCATCCCAAATTGGAGCGCCAAGAGTAACACCAAGACAGCTTAATACCCCTCGGCATTCTCGCCCTCCGGTTCGCCCCAGGGCCGATCGCCGTGAGGTTATATTAGCCGTGCTCAAACCCTCAATCTGGCTCTCGATAAAAGAAATAGCTAATAAACTGCCTGACCTAAGTGTCAAGACTGTCCAAAGAGAACTCACTGCACTCACTAATGACGGCAGTGTCAAGAAGGTGGGGGAGCGCCGTTGGAGTCGCTACAGTCGGGGTTGAATTATCTACCTCTCTGTGCTAACCTTACCCTCTAGGTGGTGACGGTTTATCCACACACTGTCTTGCTAGAAAATCAAGGCATTTTGGTGTAAGATATTCTTTGATCCACTGATTATTTTTCCTGTTCTTTGACAATAAAATATCCCGTTCGAAAATTTGAGTTTATGTCTGAATTCCAAATCTCCACTTGCTAAAACTCCTTGCCCCGCAGGCGTGGGGTGGGTTTTAGAAATTATTAGCAGTTACGGTCGTTTCGGTTCGAGACGACCGAAGTAAGATTACAAGTTAAATTTATAAGTTAAGATAATTATATGAGTATTAAAAATTTACTTTTCAGTCTTTCCGCTCTTGCCGTTGCTTTCGGCATGGTGGTAACTCCGGTAAGTGCGCAATCTGATGCCGCGACTATGGCTCTCATCAATTCTTTGATGAGCCAGATCCAAATGTTGCAAGATCAGTTGGGCATGACTGGCACAGGTACTGGCATTTCATCTGCCGGTGCTTGTGAGTTCAGCGGTTCCCTGACGATTGGTTCTAAGGGGGCCCAAGTTACCTGTCTACAGCAGTACTTAGAGGCTAACGCCTACTTGGTAATGCCGACCGGCGTGGCCTATGGCTACTTCGGTGACCTCACCGCTGCTGCCGTTGTGAAATGGCAGACGGCTAACGGTATTAGCCCTACCGCTCCGGCTTTCGGCCCCAAGTCAATAACCAAGTACAAAATGCTAGCGGCTGGTCCGATTGGCCCTGGTCCTGGCCCGATTGGTGCGGGCACAACCTGCCCCAACGGCAATCTGCTCTCCAACGACTGCCAACCCCCTGCTCCCGAGACTGGCATAATCTGCCCCAACGGCAATCTGCTCTCCAACGACTGCCAACCTACCGGAGGGACTGATGGTGGCACCGACGGCGATTTGACCGGCGGCGCTGGTTCGATCATCGACGTCGACTTTGTTTCTGGATTAAACAATGAGGAAGTCGGTGAGGGCGAAGAAGACAAGGAAGTTGCTGGTATCGAGATTGAGGCCAGCCGAGAGTCAGATATTGAGATCCGCGCCTTGACCCTCGATTTCGATGCTGTCAGCGGTGTCGGTACTAACGATCTTGATGATTATGCCGACGAAGTGTCCATCTGGTTCGATGGCGAAGAAGTGGCCCGCGTTGATGCTAGCACCTTCAAGGATGATGATAACTTTATCCGCACTATTACCTTAGATAATGGTTCAATCATCCGCGCTGGCGAAACTAGTGATCTGACCGTTGCCTTGACTGGTCTCAACAACATCGACTCACTTGATCTAACCGATACTTGGAACGTTGGCTTCAGAAGCGTTCGTTTCGTGGATGGTACCGGAGCTACTATTACTGAAAGTTCGATTGGTGATCTTGAGGCCACCCCTGATAACAACACCACGACCGGTTCCGCCGAGCGCGAATTCTCCTTCGAGTCTTTCTCTACCTCTGCGGATGTAGAGTTGAAGGTCCGCGAGGACGATGGTGCCAAAGTCGATGGTCTTGAGATTAACAACGCTCGAACTATCGCCATCGATGACTCAGACGACACGGACGACGAGCCGGTACTCGCCTTTACCGTTACGGCCGAGGGTGGTTCTGATCTCTTGATCGACGATTTCTCGGTTGACTTTACCTCTGTCGGTGCGGGCGTTGGTGAAATTATCAATTCTGCCGAGGTCCTCGTCAATGGTGATGTTCTTGATTCCGAAACCATTGCTTCTTCGACAGCCACGACTACGACCGTGACGTTCTCTGACCTTGACTGGTTGGTTTTGGCTGGGACTACCGACGATGTGATTATCCGAGTCGATATCAATAACCTTGGTGGCGCCTTCACTGCTGGCGACACCCTTGTGACTGATGTGAATCCGAACGACGCCGCTTGGGATGTTGAAGACGAAGAAGGAGATGCCGTTAGCGCTACTGATAAGACCGGTTCTGCCACTTCTGAAACTCACTCGTTCTACTCCGATGGCTTGAACATCTTGTCTGGCGCCAGTGACGATGCTACCTTGTTTGACAATACTAGCGATGTTGCGGGTGGCGAGGAAGGTATCTACACCATCCGTTTCTCCGTCACAGCCTTTGGTGACAGCATCTACATTCCGTTCGGTGCCACCATCGCGACCTCAAGCGTCGACACTGATGACGGTATCTCCTACACGATTGAGGATGGCGACGGTACGGCAATTATGTTGAATGGCGCTGGTCTCGCTTCCACCACCGCTACTGTAACCTCTAGTGCTGATACTAGCGGCGATTACTACGTAGTGAATGACAGTCAAACAGAAACATTCATCTTGAAGATTGATCCTCTTACTCCCGCGTCTAGTGGCTCGTTCCGAGCTCAGTTGCACGGCATTAATTTCAATGTCGGATCAGCCGCTGTTGCCGACACTCTACAAGAGGCTCTTCCAGCTAGAGAATTCGAGACTGAGTACATCAGCATTGATGTTTAAGACCTAGCCCCTTGTGATCCTTTCTAGTTTCGACTAGTTAGGATGGCTAAGCAAAAGCCCCCCATTCGGGGGGCTTTTGCGTGCCTGCAGACTTTTCGGAGGACTTTATCCAAGGACGCTACTCCAAGGACTACCCTACGACCAAGGGTAGTCCTTGGAGTAGCTTGGAATAGTCTGTTGGAGCGGTTATAATGGTTTTTTGATGGAGAGAAAGTTTATTTTCAGCACTGACGAGTATTATCATCTTTACGCGCGCGGGGTGGAAAAGCGAACCATTTTTCTCGACCGCCACGATTATCTTCGTTTTGTTAAATTACTCTACATAGCCAATTCCCTGAAACCATTTGAGTACAAACTTATCGGAGGATTACCCTTGGTAAAAATAGACCGTGGTGAGTCGCTTATATCTATCGGCGCTTATTGTCTGATGCCGAATCATTTTCATATTTTAGTTAAAGAAAAGGAGGGAACTGGTATAAGTAAGTTTATGTCCAAACTTATGACCGCGTATTCCATGTATTTTAATAAGAAGTACAAGCGAACCGGGCGTTTGTTCCAGAATACATTTCAAGCAAGACACGCGAGTGAGGATGAATATTTACGTTACCTTTTTTCCTATATCCATCTCAACCCTCTTAGGTTGGTTGATATAGCTTTGGATAAGTGCGATGAAGTGGCGTTGCAGAAGCAACAAGAATTTGTTAAAAACTACGATTTTTCTAGTTATCCCGATTTTGTTGGCGTTGATAGAGAAGAGGGGCTAATTTTAAACAGAAAAGATTTTCCTGAATATTTCACAACCGTGCAAGAATTTACTGATTTCATCACTGGTTGGCTAGAAATCCGAGACGCCCCCTCCAGCGTAGGACTACCCTACGACCAAGGGTAGTCCTTGGAATAGTTGTACTAAGCGAAGTTAATTTTGTTATAATGTCGTCAAATGGTAAAATATTATCGCACTAGTCGTGATACCGGCGGTAGTGCCAATGCCGACGTACTCTGGGTCATTGCCATTATTGCCGCTTTCTGGCTTGTCTGGTACGCGACGGGCGGCCCGTCGCGTCCGCAAGCAACGAGTGGCCCCTTCATCTCCCCACCCGGCGCGCCGCGCGCCGCCCTATACTCATCGTCCGGCCTTGGGCCAAGCGCGGATACTGCCGAGCTTGACCCCGATTCCGATCTTGTCGCGGATCAAAATCTCTCTCCCTGGCATGGCCAAGTGAGGATAAGCGCGGGCAATGCTCGTTATGAAAATAGGCCCGGCAAGGAGTACGTTGAAATTTTGGCTAATTACAATCTATCTACGCCGGTAACAATCTCTGGATGGTTTTTGGCAAATGGGAAAATACGCCGTGTGGATAATAGCACTGCCCTCATTTCATCTGCCACGGAATCGCTCACCCCTAACGGAAGTGGCAATATGGTTCCCGTCGTTTTAGAGCCAGGTAGCCGGGCGGCGATCATTACCGGTGATTTACCCAATCGTACCGACTGGCCATTTCAATCAAGTTTTCGAATCAACAAATGTGTTGGATACCTAATGGAAGAATTCGAAACACTTAACATCACTCCATCATTACCCTATGAGTGTCCGCGCCCGGGCGATGAACCAGGCGTCGATTCTCTGCCCGACAAGTGTTATAATTTCGTTCGCCGATTGTCGTCTTGTCACGAACCGGAATTTAAAGAGGATAGGGATGGTGTTCGGCGAGTGGACGGTAGGGTTGACGACCTCACGCGCGAGTGCCGATTGTACGTGCAAGACCATTTTAGTTATAATGGCTGCCTAAAGTGGCACAAGCAGGATCCCGATTTCTACGGCAACGATTGGCGTATTTTCTTGGGCCGTCGGTGGGAAATGTGGGCGGAGAATCGTGAAGTGATCACCCTCTACGACCGAGAGGGAAAATTTGTTGACCAGATTGAGTATTAAACCTAATTAATTTTTACGTTTACATTTCACAATGATTAAGAAAAATAGGCGGAAAACTTTATTTTTGAGCACCTTTTTTGTTTTTTTATTAGCAGTAAGTCCGGTCCGGGCGGCGGCCGGTGACTTGAGTTTTACCACCGAGCCGCAAGCAGTGGCAATCGGCCTGCTTTCAGACAGAATCACCGTATCTCTTGGAGAGCCAGTGGGTGAAACGGCTGATTTATTCCTTAAATCTTCCTCGGCGACGGGTGAATTTTTCTCAAGCGACACAAGTAGCGAACCAACCGATAGACTTACCTGGAACAGTAACTGGAGTAATCGTAATTTCTATTATCGTGATGTTACCGCCGGCACGCACGCGCTTACGGCCACTTTAACTCTGCGGTCCGGAGGTCAGTCACAAAGTATTGAACAAACCATTGTCGTTGGCAGTAAGGGAGCTACGGTCGATTCGGATTCCGAATCTAGCGCCGAGGATACTGAATTGGCTGGTGTTTCTAACCGTGCGTCCGGACCATCCTCGGCTCATGAAGGCCTAACCAGTATTGTGTCGGGTGGCGGTTCTTCGGGTCGGCGAGGGCTGGCTGTCGACCCGGGGCGGGATCGCTTGGTTAGTGTCGGTGTACCAGTTGAATTCAAGGCCGAACTTTCCGGCGGCCGACCCATGATCGGACCAGACGGAATTGGCGTCAAAACGACTTGGTCCTTTGGCGATGGCAACCGGGGTAATCTTCTGGGCGCAACCCACACCTACCATTTTCCCGGTACTTACATCGTGGTAGTCAACGTTTCTCAAGGAGATGAGAAGGCCGTGGGGCGGACGACTGTCGAGGTGGTGGAGCCCAAGGTTGAGTTTGTCGAATTCGGTCTTTCACCTAAGCCGTATGTTTTGGTGAGGAATAATACCGGCCGAGAGATTAATCTTGGCCACTGGCAGGTTCGTCTGGCCAAGAATGGTTCCGAGAAAGGTGGAGACTCGATTATTTTGCCACCAGATACCATCATCGGCCCTAAAGCCGAGATCTATCTTACTCTGGGAGAAAGCAAGTTCCCGGCTGCTCAAGCGGCCTCCGTCTCCCTCATCTATCCCAATGGCGAACTAATGGCCACTCGGCAGGTGCTCTCTAGCGCGGTGGTTACCGAAGCCGAAGAATTTCCTGCAACTTCGTCGCGTCGGGCTCTCCTTGAGGAGCTTGAGACTCTTAAAAGCCGCCTCGCGCACTTGTCGGCCCCGGCCAAGAGCCCGGTAGTTAAGAGCCCGAAAGTGGCGAATCTCAAGCCGCCCGCCAATCTTAGCCCCCAAGCCGTAACCCAAATGGCCCCACTTGCCGTCGTGGCCGCGAATAGTGGCGCATCTCACCAAGATGATATCAGCGAATTCGAGCGAAAGCCGGAAGTGGTCATTATTGACCCAAATCAGAATAAGAGTGGGATATTTAGTCGGCTGTGGCGGGTCATTTTTAGATAATCATATGAAATACTTCAATAACAATTTTTGGAAAATGACGGTTGGCTTCCTGGTCCTTATCGCTCTTGGTTTGGCGGTCTTGTCTTTAGTTGACTATCTTTATCGAGTAGTTTAGGATGATAGACAACAGCCGTGGAAGACAGACGCCGCTTAGAGATTAAATTGCGGGTAAGTTCTGTCCAGGTTCGACAGCACGGCTTTTAGCCGTTTTTTTGTTTATTTATGCCTCTAACTCGAGAAAACAAAATCCAGATAACTAAATCAGTTGAGGAGAAATTAAAGGGCTCCGAATCGGTAGTCTTCGTTAATTTCCACGGTCTTGATGTGTCCAACGCCAATGAGCTCCGAAGCTCGCTCAAGACGAATGGTGTTGGCTATTCAGTAGTAAAGAAGACCTTGCTCAAACGCGCTCTGGCCGATGCCGGTAAAAACTTCGCCGGCGCCGCGCCGGCGCTTGATGGTGAGGTTGCCCTTGCGTATTCGAACCGGGGCGACTCAGCCGAGCAAGATATCCTCGCTCCGGCCAGAGGGATCCACGAATTCCAGGTTAAGACGGAGGGGAAAGTTAAGATAATCGGCGGTGTTTTTGATAACCAATTCAAAACTGCCGAAGAAATGAATGAGCTAGCCCTTATCCCTTCCCGCGATGTGCTCTATGGGAAGCTGGTCTTCATCATATCGTGGCCCCTCCGTGGATTAGTTTCCACTCTCTCAGAGTTGGCTAAAAGCAAGAGTCAAGCTTAATATTAGCAGTTAATTAAACATTGAGTATAAAAATATGGAAGCAGGAGAGAAAAAAGTAGAAGAGAAGAAAGAGATCCCCGCTAAGTTCAAGGATCTTATCGGTCAGATTGAGAAGTTGAGCGTTATCGAGTTGAATGATCTGGTGAAATCACTGGAAGACAAATTTGGCGTCTCTGCCGCCATGGCCGTGGCTCCTGCCGTGACCGCCGGTGGCGCCGCCACGGAGGAGAAGACAGATTTCATCGTTGAGTTGAAAGATGCCGGTGCGCAGAAGATCGCCATCATTAAAATAGTTAAAGAGGTCTTTGCTCTCGGTCTTAAGGAGGCGAAAGATCTGGTCGATGGCGCGCCTGTGGTTCTGAAAGAGGGGGTAGCCAAAGAGGAAGCGGAGACCGTTAAGAAGAGGATCGAAGAAGCCGGCGGCAAGGTGGAGCTCAAATAAAAATTATCCAATGGACATTCTGGGGAAATTATTCGGTAGTGCTGACCGGATTAAGGTTATGCGCCTGCTACTATTGAATCCCGAAGAAATGTTTAAGAGTCGGGAGGTTGCCCGTCGTGCGAAAATCTCGCTTTCGGCCTCTCGACGCGAATTATCACTCCTTTCACGAGTTGGCTTCCTAAAGAGTAAGCGCGGCGCCGGATCAAAATTAAACCAGAATTTTCCCTTTCTCAATCAATTAAGAGGCCTATTTCAGGTTGATTTACTGACTCGACAGAAAGAGATAACCGACCGTTTCGCCAATTGCGGTAAGATTAAACTCCTGATCGCCTCCGGCCTTTTCCTTCAGAATAATGATAGTCGGGCCGATCTCTTGATCGTCGGTGATGGTTTGAAGCGCCTATCGATCGATAGGGCCATTAAGTCGATTGAAGCGGAAGTTGGGCGGGAACTTGTCTATGCTTCTCTTGACACAGAAGATTTTCTATATCGTATTAACGCTTATGATAAATTTGTGCGCGATATCCTTGATTATCCTCATGAGAAGATAATTGATCGCCTCGGTCTAGATGGAACTTATCCACAAGAATTCGAGAAAGCCCTAGATTAAGCTTTATTTTCGTGGTAATATATGGAAGATAGTGTTAAATATGGTCGATCCATATTAATATTTTATTAGTTTTATTCACATAGTATAGATAGTTAAAAGTTTATGCAAAATATTGATTTACAAAGCTGGAACCAAGTCCTAATTCAGTCCTTCGAGAATTTGTGGCAACAGGTGGTAAACTTCCTCCCCCAGCTTTTCTTGGCCATCATCATCTTCATTCTTGGCTGGTTGGTTGGTAGTATCTTGGGTCAGTGGGTTTCGAAGATCGTTCGCTCCCTGCAGATTGACAAGATGCTTAAGGGTATCGGTACAGACAGTCTTGTGCAAAAGGCCGGCTTTCGTCTGGATACCGGGGCCTTTTTGGGCGGGTTAGTTAAATGGTTCATCATCGTCTCTTTCCTCATTGCCTCCTTCGATGTCTTGAGACTCTCGGAAGTGAATCGTTTCTTGAGTTTGGAAATCCTGCCTTTCTTGCCTAAGGTTATTTCAGCCGCCTTGATCCTAATTTTGGCTGCGGCCATCGCCGAGATCTTGCGCAAGATTGTGGAAGGTTCGGCCCGGGCGGCCGGCGCTGTCTCCTCGCGCTTTGTCGGCACGGTTGTTAAATGGGCGGTTTGGATCTTCGCCTTCCTCGCGGCTCTTAATCAACTTGGCTTCAGCTCCTTTGAGCAGTTCCCGCAGATTATCGCGGCCGGCTTAGCCGGTGCCTTCGCTCTCACCTTCGGTTTGGCCTTCGGCCTCGGTGGGAGAGATGCTGCCGCCCGCTATATTGAGAAGTTGAGCAGTGAGCTCAAAGATAATCATCACGATAATCACGGTGGCCACCACG
>Ga0210057_1003049_pt1 | contig 23365 bp, 19 predicted proteins | sample CryGeyCG2114_010_2_FD_183968 | JGI IMG/M metagenome (GOLD analysis project Ga0210057, IMG submission 183968) | Groundwater microbial communities from aquifer - Crystal Geyser CG10_big_fil_rev_8/21/14_0.10 (SPAdes) (version 2) | ecosystem: Environmental > Aquatic > Deep subsurface > Groundwater ...
AACACATCGAGCAGTTTTGCTAATTTTGCTTCCACTTGTTTTAACTGCTCTTTCAAACTTTCTACTTTTGATTGGGTTTGCTGTTTTGCTTGTTTTTGTTCGTTATCCAACGCCGCCAAAACTTTTTCCGTGTCTTGGCTCGACAAAGAAACTTTTTGAAGGAAGTTTTTGATTTGCTCGTTTAAAAGTTCCTCTCGTAAATAATGCTTTTCTTGGCAAACTCCTTTTTTCTTGGTGCAACGATAATAATTATGTCCTTTTTGGATTTCGGCAGTTATTGAGCAACCGCAAGAAGCGCATTTTAACAAGCCGAGAAAAGCAAAATTGTGTTTGCGAACTTCCTGCACTTTTCCTCGTTTGTTCATCACTTCTTGGCAAGTATCAAAAAGTTTCTTTGAAATTATTGGCTCGTGTTTTCCCTCAAAAATTTCCCCACGATATTTCATTAAGCCGATATAGAAAATATTTTGTAGAATCTTTTGGATATTGCTGACGGCGATTTCTTTGTTTAGATTTCCACGCAGATTTTTTTCTTTGCACCAATTTGCGAGAGATTTTAAGGCGTATTCGCCAGTGGCGTAAAGTTGAAAAAGTTTTTTTACTTTGCCAGATTTTTCTCGGTCAACATCAATCATTCTCGTTTTAGGATTATTCAGATAGCCCACTGGCGCCCAGCCGGGCCAAACACCGTTTCTAATCTTTTGTCGCAATCCTCGTTTTACATTCTCTCGCAAATTGTCTACAAAATATTTTGACTGCCCAAAAGCGATATTAAGCATAAACAAACCCTGCGGTGTTGGCTCAAACCAAAAAGTGGGAAACTTGAGGGACTTAATCAAGCCGCGATCAACAAAGTGAATTATTTTACCACCATCAACGCTGTTTCTCGCCAATCTGTCTGGGTGCCACGAAATTATTCCGTCCGCCTTTCCTCTCTCAATCAATGACAACATTTCGGCGAACTTTGTTCTCCCAGGTTCTTTGGCAGTTTTTGCTTCCTGAAAAGAAGCGACAATTTCAAGTTTTTCTTTGGCGGCAAATTCTTTTAGCTCAACGAGTTGAGCTTCAATTGAAAGAACTTGCCTGTCATCTTCTTCGGTGCTTTTGCGAGCGTAAAGTATGTATTTCATATTTTCTCCTTTGTTAATTATTAAACTGATTGAAAAATTTTCTTTTACTTTGAATTAAATTCAAAACAAAACCGCCAACTGATTTTTTCGCCCAAAATTCCCTACAATTTGGTCGCCGAGCAAAGCGAGGCGAACCAACGAAATTTGACTTTTCCTTACTGGTGCTCTATTCTTAAAATAGTCCGAACGCATTTCGCCACCGAAGGCGGCGACGAGAAACCCCCAAAATTTGAGCGGATTCGCCACGATATTAAAAACTGCCAAAGAACCTGATAAAAATATCGGCTCGAACCACATTTTTGTAAAAGAAAATTTTTCCATACTATTTGATTCAGAAATTCCCAAGAATTTCTATTTTTTGTTTTGCTCTTGCTTTTTCATTTGATTTGCTGTAATATGTTTTAAGGTTAAGCTCTTTTACGCAAACCAATAAAACAAGAAAGGAGGATTACCATGCAAATCACGAGGGAATTCAGAATTCACGAAGTCAAGGCCGCAAGAGTTAGTAACGCACCTTTCCAGATTGTATTGGAGGGCAATCCGTTCAGGCGAGAGGAGGAATCCTCTCTGACACTCGATACGGACACCTGTGCTCGCTACAATATCCCGATGTCGCTCGACTTGGTCGGACGAACGCTCGTCTGCTCTTTCGAGAGCCGCGAACTTCCGCTCAAGAACAATGGACACTTCAAGGGACATGTGGACATGGAGTCGCTCGAGAACGACAACTTGGCGATTCATTCGCTCAAGAGAAGCGAGGTTGTATCGTCATTTTTTGGAATGATTCCGCCGTCGAAGCATAGCGAAGTATCGCGAACGCTCGAGCTGTCTTCTTTCGGTGGCGGCGACGGTATTCACCCCAGCCCACTTCCTTGTCCTTTCTACCGGATCGTTCTCGAACTTTCCGACGAGGAGTACGAGGAGTGCAAGGCATTGTCGCCGACATCTGTCATCAAGGCGAGCTTCCGTCTCGCGTGAGTCAGTGAACCCAATGGTTCGATGGCGCCAGCTTAATAGTTGGCGCCTCTTTTTTCAGAGAATTTGCCGTCAAAGTAGTAAATTTTTCAAGCTTATTTTCTTGAAAAATTTACTGTAATGAGTTATGATTAACTCATTAGAAAAACTTGAAATTGTCAAAGATCGCGGCGAGGCCGCTCAAATTTTGGGGGCTTCTCGTCGCCGCCTTCGGTGGCGAAATGCGTTCGGACTATTTTAAGAATAGAGCACATCTAAAACTAAAAAAACATAAGGTTGGAAAATAAGATGAAATTGGTAAAACAAGCGGGATTTTCAACTTGAAACCACCCAGGGCAACGAGTAAAATCTCTAAGTCAATAAAAATTTATTCCAATCATTTGTTGCAGAAATTCTTAGAAATTTCTGTTTTTTATTTTAACCTTGCTTTTTTCCTTGTTTTGCTGTAATCTAAGCCAGAGGAGGTCAAGCTAGTGCTTGGCTCAATTTGTACACTAACAACTGAAAAAGGGAGGTATAAAATGAATGAGATCGTGAAAGTAATGGTAAACGGTATCCCTGGCAATATGGCCAGCAATGTGGCTAAACATGTTCTCGGAGATGACCGGTTTGAACTAATTCCGCACACATTAACTGGTCCGGAAGTCACAGCGTCCGAGCTTGTGATCGGCTCGCGGAAAATTGCTTTGATCTCTCCGAATCGAAGAGAAGAGGCGATTGCCGCCATTTTAAAAAGCGAAGGGGCATTTATCAGCGTAGACTTCACCCATCCGTCGGCAGTCAATTCCAATGCGGAGTTTTACTGCAACCATAGTCTTCCCTTTGTGATGGGGACTACTGGCGGCGACAGGAAGCGTTTCAATGAAACTGTTGTGGGCTCTGCAATTGGTGCCGTGATTGCGCCAAATATGGCAAAACAGATTGTCGGATTTCAAGCAATGATGGAATATGCCGCCAACGTTTTCCCAAATCTGTTTGACGGATATTCGCTGGAAATCCGAGAGAGTCACCAGAAAGGCAAAGCCGACACCAGCGGTACCGCTAAAGCTATGGTCGGGTATTTTGCCAAATTGGGGATTCCATTTTCCGAAAGCGAAATCGTCATGGAACGCAACCCCGATATTCAGAAAACTCGTCTGGGTATTCCGGAACAATATTTGGGCGGCCATGGCTGGCATACCTATACGTTGGTTTCGTCGGACAAAACTGTAAGGTTCGAGTTCGTTCACAATGTCAATGGACGGGACATCTATGCCATGGGTACGCTAGATGCTATTATCTTTCTGAACAAAAAGGTAAAGGATGACGCCAAAGGAAAGGTATTCACGATGATTGACGTATTAAAGGGATAAATTTTCCCTGTATTCACTCGCCATGTCGCAAGACCTCTGGCGAGTTTTCTTTTCCGAAAGAATTTGCCGCCAAAGCAGTAAATTTTTCAAGCTCATTTTTCTTGAAAAATTTTCTGAAATGAGTTATGATTAACTTATAGAAAAACTTGAAATTGTTAAAGTTCGCGGCGAAGCCGCTTGCGGGCGAGCCGCAAGATTACGGTGGCTTGTTTTCGCCGCTGCAGGCGGCGAAAAATGTTCGAACTACTTTCAGAATAGAGCACATCTAAAACTAAAAAAACATAAGGTTGGAAAACAAGATGAAATTGGTAAAACAAGATGAGGAACTCGAAGGGTGGTTTTTATCCTGCGAAGCGGGATTATTGTAAATACAAATTGCCCAGGGCAGCGAGTCCCTCCCTGGGCACCAATTTAAATCTTTCGAGATCCGAAGAGATCCGACCTCGCTTCACTTGGCCACTGGGAAATTCAGTTCCTTTCAGTCACGAATTTCCCGCCGCCTGCGGGCGGCCTCCAAATATTTCTTTATTAACAAAGCGGAGAAGATGCCGATGAGGGCGCCGGCTAAAATATCAGATGGCCAGTGGATGCCGCAGAAAATACGAGAAATTCCGATTAAAGCGCCGGCAATAAAAAATGAAATGCCAGCTTTTTTGTTTAAAAAATAAACTCCGGTTGCCAAAGTAAAGAAAAAAACCGCATGACCAGAAGGGAAAGAAGCGGTTGCCGAGTGAGTAATTAAAAGATTGGTTCCAGTTATTAAAAACGGTCTTGGCCGATACCAAAAAAAGCGGATAAGTTCAGCGACCACAAATCTTGAAAAAAGAGCGGCTAAAATAATTTTTAATAAAGGTTTTAAGTTTTTTTTAAAATTTTTCAATAAAAACAGAATCAAAGACAGAATTAAAATCCAACCGAAATATTTGGCGAAAAAAATCGCCAATTTATCAAGCCAAACCCATTTGCCAGCTAAGCCATTTATTATTTTAAAAACCAAAAAATCCATTATTTTTGATTATTATCTTTTAAAAATTTGGAGAGTTTTATTATATCGGTAGGATTGCCGAAATCAAGCCAATAATTAGAGACCATTATCACCTTAACTTTTTTTTCTTTGGCTAAAAGAGAGACCACATCGGTTACTTCATATTCTCCTCTTTTTGATTTTTTGATTTTTTTCACTTTGTCAAAAATTTCTGGTGTAAATCTGTAAAGACTTATATTAATTATGTTTCCAATAGGTTTTTGAGGTTTTTCAACAATTTTCTTTAAAAATCCTTTTTTATCTAAACTAAGCACTCCGTATTTCTGAGGCTGTTTGTGATAGTATCCGGCAAGATAATTATATTTGTCATCAAGAGTTCTAAATTTTTTAAGGGTTTCGGGTAAATAAAAATCGCCTCCCGCTACCATTAAAAAATTTTCTTTACCTACAATATCCTCAACGCACATTAAAGGACAAGCGGTCCCATATTTCTCCTCTCCCAAAATTTCAAATTGATTGACAAATTGAATTTTACAACCCTTGGCAGGCAATCTGTAATTTCTTAAAATCTCTTTAAACTTTTCTGCTTTATATCCAATCACCAAAATTATTTCTTTATATCCGGCTTTAAAAATATTGTCTAAAAGATAAAAAATAAATGGCTTTTTTTTAATATTAATGAGATGTTTTGATTTGTTTAGAGCGAGTTGCAGCATTCGCGTGCTCCGGCCTGCCGCAGCAATAACTACTTTTTTAATCATAATCTTCAGCTAAACTAAACGCTTTTTTATTTATTTCCAGATATTTTTCAGGAACGACTTTTAAAATCGCTTTTAAAAAAGAGCTTGGCTTTAAAGGAACAATCTTTTTAAAAACGCTGTAACCTAAAAGAAAAATTCCGGCTAAAACCTCATTATTAAGTTTTTCTTTGGCAATTTTTGAAGCAGGAATAATGAATATTCTTTTTGAAATTTTCTTTAATTCTTTTATAATCTCTTCTTTTGAAAATTTTTTGCTGTCTTGAATTTCTTTAATAAAATCATTTATCAGAAAAATAGTGTTTTTATCGCTTTTCGCATAATAAGCGGCTTTTAGGGTCTCTTGAATCTCAAGAGATATTATTAAATCAGCTTTTGATTGGCTAACTAAAGGGGAAAAAATTTCTTTCCCAAAGCGCAAATGGGTATCAACGGAACCATCTCTTTGAGATAAACCGTGAACTTCCGATGTTTTGGCATTATAACCTTCGTTTAAAGCCGCTTCGGCTAAAAGCCGAGTCAAAGTAATAATCCCCTGGCCGCCGATACCAAAAATTATAATATTAAATTCTCTTTTCATAAAGTTATTTAACAAAAATACAGGGTCTTCTGGCAATAATTACTGAAACCTCTTCTTTATTTAAAAATTCTTTAATTTTTTCAATAAATTTTTCTTGCTCAATTGGATCAATAATCGCTAAATTTTTAACTCCGCAAGCAGAAACAATATTTTCAATTTTTATTCCATTAGGCACTGTTGGCGCGCCCGGATGGGGCTGATGACCGGTCATTGCTGTTGTTTGATTGTCTAAAATAATAATTAAGGGATTTGATTTATTAAAAACAGTATTTATTAAAGCAGGAATCCCGGCATGAAAAAACGAAGAATCGCCGATAAAAGTAATTATTTTTTGCTTTGTGGCTTTTGAAATACCATGGGCAACGCCAGCACCTGAACCCATACAATACAAATAATCCTGTAAATCAATCGGCGGATAAAAAGCTAACATATAACAGCCAATTTCACCGCCAAAAATTATTCTATTTGGATCCGCCAGCTGGCGGACAGCCCTTTTAATTGCTCCAAAAACAAGCCAATAAGGACAACCGGGGCAAAATTGCGGGCGCCTCGCGTGACTGAAAGGAACTAAAACTGCCCCGGGAACAGTCAATTTTAAATTAGCGAATTTAGCAATGGCGGAAGTAACTATTTCTGGTCTCAACTCGTCAACTTCAGGAATTAAGTTCTTGCCAAAAATTTGAAGTTTACAATTAGTACTCTGAGCTATTCTTTTAATTTCTCTTTCCAAATACGGTTGAAGTTCCTCAACAACTAAAACTTTTTGGAGTTTCTTTATAAAATTAGCAATTTTCTTTTCTGGTAATGGATAAACAAATCCCAATTTTAAAACTGATAAATCTAAATTAAGCTCTTTTAATGCTTCTCTTACATATAAATAAGAAATGCCGGAAGTAATAATACCTAATCTGCTCCGCCCTCCGCTTTCAATTTTATTGATTTTGTTTTTCTCTAAAAATTTCTGAATTTTTTTTATTTTCTCAATTAGTTCTCTATGCATTTCCAGCACTCTCGGCGGCATTGTTGAAAATTGAAGAGGATTTTTAACGAATTTTGCTTTTCTTTTAATTTCCGAAATTTTTTCAAATTTAACAATCCCGGAAGCTAAAGCAATTCTGGTTGTTGTTCTAATCATTATTGGAATTTTGAATTTTTCTGAAAACTCAAAAGCAAATTTGGTAAAATCTTTACATTCTTGCGGCGTTGCCGGTTCTAAAATTGGGAGATAAGCCAAATAAGAATACGGCCGGGAATCCTCTTCAAACTGGGCAGAGCTTGAACAACCAACATCATCGGCAACAACAATTACTAAACCGCCATTAACCCCGCTGCTCATCAATGGCATTAAAAAATCAGAAGCAACATTTAAACCAAAATTCTTCATTGCTATTAAAGACCTCAAGCCGGAAAAAGAAGCTCCGGCTGCTGCTTCTAAAGCAACCTTCTCGTTCGTACTGTATTCGAAGTAAAAACTATTTTTGATTTTTCCCGCCTGCGCAGGCAGGGATTTTTGATTTTTGATTTTAAAAAAAGTGTCTCCAATTTCTGAAGCTGGCGTTCCCGGATAGGTTGTTACAAAAGAAACGCCCGCCTCAATGGCTCCCCTGACAATTGCTTCATTACCTAAAAGAAATTCTTTTTCACTTATTTTTTTTGAAAGAAGTTTTTCCATAAATCAAATAACGAAGTTAATTAATTTATCCGGAACAAAGATTATTTTTTTAATTTCTTTTTCACCAATCCATTTTTTAACTTTTTCTCGTTCTAATACTATTTCTTTTACTTTTTCTTGAGAAATTCCTTTTTCTATTTCTATTTTATCACGAATTTTACCGTTAATCTGAACTATTAAAATAATTTTTTCTTCTTTTGCTAATTCAATATCATATTTTGGCCATTTTTCCTCAAAAATTGATTTTGCGTTTTTATGATATAACTCTTCTGCCAAATGGGGGGCAAAAGGCGAAAGAATTTTTAGGAAATTTTTAAAATCTTCCTGCGCTAGTCCTCCTTCGCTTTTTTGCCAGGCATTTACAAATTCCATTAAAGAACTAACAGCGGTATTAAACTTCATATTTTCAATGTCTTCTGATACTTTTTTTATCGTTTTATTTAAAAGTTTTTTTATTTCTAAATTTTCTTTGCCCGCAGGCAAACTCCCTAATTCCCGGCCAACGGGCAAGCTTCTTAGTTCCCGGCCCTCAGGCAAGCTTGCGAGTTTCCAAATTTTCTCTAAAAACCGCCTCACCCCTTTTACTCCTTTCATATCCCAACTAATTGCCTCAGAAAAAGGCCCCATAAACATTTCATAAACTCGCAGGGTATCGGCGCCGTATTTGTTTATAATTTCGTCAGGATTAATCACGTTGCCTCGCGATTTAGACATTTTAATCCCTCCTTCTCCTAAAACCATTCCGTGACAAGTTCGTTTTTTATATGGTTCTGAACCAATGATTTTTGGCATTGCTCCTATATCCCATAAAAATTTATAAATAAAACGAGAATATAAAAGATGTAAAGTGGTGTGTTCCATCCCGCCATTGTACCAATCTACTGGCATCCAATATTCAAGCAATTTACCCTCAGCTAATTTTTTATTATTTTTAGGGTCACAATAGCGTAAAAAATACCAATTAGAACCTGCCCAGTTTGGCATAGTGTCGGTTTCTTTTCTTGCCGAACCGTTACATTTTGGACACTTGGTATTTACCCAATTAGAAATCGCGGCTAAAGGAGATTCCCCTGTTCCGGTCGGTTGGTATTTTTCAATATAAGGAAGCTCAACTGGCAAATCTTCTTCCGGAACCGGCACCACACCACATTTTTGACAATGAATAATCGGGATTGGTTCTCCCCAATAATGCTGACGAGAAAAAACCCAATCGCGAAGTTTATACTGGACTGTTTTCTTCCCGCATTTAATTTTTTCTAAATATCCAGTAATTTTTTCAATTGCTTCTTTAGAAGATAAACCATTAAATTGACCGGAATTAATTAGAATTCCGTAATCAACAAAGGCCTCTTTTAATCCGCCTAAATCAGCCTTTTTATCAGCGTCAATCGGCGATACAACCTGCCGAACGGGCAGGTTGTATTTTATGGCAAAATCATAATCCCGATAGTCATGGGCGGGTACAACCATCACTGCTCCGCCTCCATAACTTGCTACTACATAATCTCCAACCCAAATTGGTACTTTTTCATTATTTATGGGATTAATGCAGTAAAAACCAGTAAAGACGCCTGTTTTTTCTTTTTCTAATTTTTCTCTTTCAAAATCACTTTTCTTTTTAGCATCTTTAATATATTTTTTTACTTCTGCTTCATATTCTTTTTTTATTATTTTTTCTACTAAAGGATTTTCCGGAGCCAAGACAACGGCTGTAACTCCGAAAATAGTATCGGGTCTAGTAGTAAAAACTTTAATTGTTTCATTTAAGCCGACAATTTTAAAATTAATCTCGGTGCCATAACTTTTTCCAATCCAATTTATCTGTTGAATTTTTACTCTTTTGGGATAATCCACTTTTTCTAAATCATCTATTAATCTATCAGCATAAGCAGTAATTTTAAGCATCCATTGTTTTAATAATTTTTTGCCCACTTTTGTTCCGCAACGTTCACAGTTACCACCCACTACTTCCTCGTTAGCTAAACCAACTTTACAAGATGGACACCAATTAATAGGAATTTCAGCTTGATAAGCCAAATCATTTTTAAAAAGTTGTAAAAATATCCATTGGGTCCATTTATAATAGTTTTGGTCGGTAGTATTAATCTCTCGTGACCAATCGAAAGAAAGTCCTAATCTTTTCAGTTGTTTTTTGAAAAAAACTGTATTTCTTTTAGTAACAATTTCAGGATGAATGCCTGTTTTTATAGCATAATTTTCCGTAGGCAAACCAAAAGCATCCCAACCCATTGGAAACATTACATTATATTCTTCCATTCTTTTTTTACGACTGATTACATCTAAGGCCACATAACTCCGGCAATGACCAACATGAAGCCCTTCTCCTGAAGGATAAGGAAACTCTACTAAGATATAAAGTTTTTTCCCTACTGCCTTTTCAGGATCTTTTGCCTGATAAAAATTATTTTTCTCCCAATATTTTTGCCACTTTGGCTCTATTTCTTTTGGGTCGTAATTATTCATAAATTAAACGCTTCGCTACGCTATATTTTTATTCAAAAATTGAACAATTTTTTAGCATTTTCTGTAGTAGCTTTCACTATCTCTTCATAATTCAAATTTTTAATTTCAGCAATTTTTTCTGCTACCAATTTTACTGCTAAGGGATTATTCCTTTTTCCCGGAAAATTTGGGGGAGTCAAAAAAGGACAATCTGTTTCAATTAAGATTTTATCCAAGGGTGTTTTTTTGATTATTTCATCTAAATTTAACTTGAAAATTATTCCGTTAAAACCCAAGTAAAATCCCATTTCTAAATATTCTTTCGCCTGATTCCAATTCCCTGTAAAACAATGAATCACGCCTCTCCCCGCCAAGGCGGGGTTGATTTTTAGAATATCTATAAGGTCCTCGTGAGCTTTGCGACAATGAAAAATAATCGGTAAATTTAATTCTTTTCCTAATTTTAGTTGTTTTAAAAAAATCTCTTTCTGTTTTTCTTTAAATTTTTTGTCCAAATAATCTAAGCCAATTTCCCCTATCGCTACTACTTTTGATTTTGCTTGCCCTGAGCTTGCCGAACGGGCTAATTTTTCAAATTTTTCATAATCAAATTCTCTTTTTGAATCAATATTCGTGGGGTGAAAACCAATAGCCGCATATACCCCTTCTTTAAATTTTTTGGCAATTTCTACTGCTTTCTCTGAATTTTTATAATTAGTTCCTACATTAATTAAAAAAACTTTATTCTCTAAAGCTCTTTTTGCTATTTTTTCCCAATCTTCCTTAAAAGCCTTTAAATTAAGGTGCGCGTGAGTATCAATCAACATTGCTCTTATTATATCTTTTTATTTTAATCTGGGAAAGAGCGGTTTATTTATTGTGGTTCTTGTTTGTCTCAAAATTCTCCCTGCTGTCTCTGGCAAGAATGGTTTTAACATTTCAGCAATATTTGTCAAAACGAATAATAAATTATAAATAACTTCTTGATTCTTGATTCTTGATTCTTGATTCTTTAACTCCCAGGGTCGCTCTTTATCAATATAGCAGTCACAAAAACTAATTAACTTCCAAATTGAACCTAATGCTTCATTAAATTTAAATTCCTCTAATGCTTTTTTATATTCCTCCCACGTTTTATCAATTTCTTTCTTAAATTTTAAATTTTGAGTTGTAGTTTTGCGTTTTGCGTTTTGAGCTTTGAGCTTTTCAGCCATCGCTATTACTCTCGCCACCAAATTCCCTAAACCACTGGCTAAATCAGCATTATATCTCTGTTCAAATTTCTCATAAGTAAAATCACCATCTTCGGTCGGAGGAATTTCTCTTAAAAGAAAATAACGAACCGGCTCGGTTCCATATTTTTTAACTAATTCAAATGGGTCAATAATATTTCCTAATGATTTTGACATCTTTTGACCAGCAGAAGTTAAATAGCCATGGACAAATATTGTTTTTGGTAAAGAAAGTTCGGCTGAAAGTAAAATGGCCGGCCAATAAACAGCATGAAATCTTAAAATTCCTTTACCGATTATATGTAAATAAGCTGGCCACCATTTTTTAAATTGTTTTGGATTGTCAGAATAGCCAACCGCATTAATATAATTACTAAGAGCGTCGTACCAAGTCCATAAAATTTGGCTTGGGTCTTCCGGTACAGGAATCCCCCATCCTCGGCCACGTTCAGCCGAACGAGAAATACAAATGTCCTCTAACCCAGAATTAATAAAGCTTAAAACTTCATTTTTACGACTTTGGGGAATAATTTTGATTTCATCTTTTTCAATTATTTTCTTCAATTGATTTTGATATTTTGAAAGTTTAAAAAAATAGTTTTCTTCTTCTACCAAGTCTGGTCTCGTTTTATGTTCGGGGCAAAGCCCATTTACTAATTCACTTTCTTTATAAAATTCTTCACATCCTACGCAATAAAGTCCTTTATATTTCTTTTTAAAAATATCTTTTTTACAAGCCAGCCATAATTTCTGCGCCCCCTTAATATGTCGCTTCTCTGTAGTTCTAATAAAATCATCAAAAGATAAATTTAAAGCTTTTTTTAATTCATAAAATTTCTTAGCATTACGGTCTACTAATTTTTTAACTGGAATTCCTTCCTTACGAGCCGCCTGAACATTTTTTAAACTATTTTCATCTGTCCCGGTCAAAAAGAAAACATCCTCGCCCAAAAGACGATGATATCGAGCCATGACATCGGCTTGAATTATTTCTAGAGCAAAACCTGCGTGTGGACTCTCATTAACATAGGGGAGGGCTGTAGAAAGATAGAATTTTTTCATAGAATTTAGAAAATTTCTTGAGTTCTCTCTCTTTTTCTTTTTATTAAATAATCTTTTAGAACTTCAAAAATGACTCCCACTACAGGAATAAATAAAATTGCCCCTAAAATTCCCCATAATTTGCCGCCGATTGCCAAGCCAACCAAAACTAAAACAGCCGGCAGACCGGTAAATTTCTCAGAAATAATAGGAAGTAGAAGATTATTTTCTATTTGTTGAATAATTATAAAAGCGATTAAAACAAAAACTGCTTGACCTAAATTATTCATCGCCGCAAATAAAGTAATTATTATACCGGCAATAATTGGCCCAATAATAGGAATAAAATCCAAAATTCCTGCCATTAAACTTAAAGCAAAAACATATTTAATATTAAGAATTTTTAAAATAATAAAAGTAACAATTCCAACAAAAATAATCCCAATAATTCTGCTAATAAACCAACCAGTAACTTTTTCTTTTGACCTGTGCCAAAGATTTAAAAAATAATTTTTGTATTTCAGCGGAGAAAAAATTTCTAAAACTCTCTCGCCGAAATTTTTCTCCAAAGAGATAAAAAAAGCTAAAGAAGTAACCAAAAAAGCTGCTCCAATACTGCCGAAAACAAAAGATAAGGCATTTAAAATATTTTTACCGGCTCTTTCAAAATTATTTTCCAAAGTTTCAAGGAGGGTTTGAGTGCTTTTAAAAGTTTCTATTCCAAATTTCTCAAATAAAGGAGAGATTTTTTGGAGATATTGGGGAAGATTTTGGGAGAAATCTTTTATTTCCGAAAGAAAAATAGGCGCGGTTTGATAAACGAAAAAACCTAAAAGAGCGAAGATGCCAGAATATAAAACTAAACAACTTACTAATCGAGGAATTCTTTTTCTTTCTAAAAAATCAATTAAACTATTGAATAAAACCGCAATAACCAAAGCAAAAATAAACCAGATAAGAATATCTCTGATTAAATAAAGTATATAAATGCTAATTACTGCAATTAAAATTTTTAAAATTGTTCCCCAGCTAATATTAAATGTAGATTCGTGGTTCATGTTTATGCGGCCCGATTATAGTTAAATTTAATTTTTCTGGTTTAAAAATATCTCGGGCTATTTCTAATATATCAGAAGGAGTAATTTCGTCAATTTTCGCAAATTTTTCTTTCGGCGTTAAAATTTTTCCAGTTAATAATTCCTGCAATCCATAATAAAATGCTTGAGCATCGGATGGTTCTAAACTTAAACTCAAGCTTCCTTTCAAATAATCCTTTGCTTTTTGAAGTTCGGATAATGAAATTTTTCCTTTTCTTAGATTTTTATATTCGGCCAGAATTAAATTTATAACTTCCGGAAGATTTTTATGGGGAACTCCGGCTTGGGTAACAATATAACCTGTGTCAGTTGAAGAATCTGAAGAAGTTTGAATATAATAACAAAGTCCTTTTTTTGCTCTTATTGAGATAAAAAGACGGGAGCTCATATTTCCGCCCAAGATAACACTTAAAATTTCTTGAGCATATCTTTTTGGATTAAACAAATCATATCCTCTTACTCCTAAACAAAGATGGGTCTGGTCAGTTTCTTTGAAATGAATCAATGTTTGCGGTTTGTTTTGAATTTCTTCAACTTTTATTTTTTGAGAAGGAGGAGAGATTTCTATATTTTTAAAATATTTTTTGATTTTCTCCTCTATCCCTTTATTGATATTGCCGCTGATTATAATAACAGTATTAAGAGCAGAATAATGAGTTTTTAAATACTCTATTAAATTTTTTCTTTTAAATTTTGTAATTATTTCTTTTTCTCCGATTGTTAACCAGCCGGCTGGTTGGTCGCCATAAAGCAATTTTTCATATAAATCTTTAATGTAGCTAACCGGCGTATCTTGATACATATTTATTTCTTCAATTATCACTCCTTTTTCTTTTTCAATATCTGCTTCTTTAAGTTTTGAATTTAAAAAAATATCGGAAATCCAATCTAAAGCCAAATCTAAGTATTGGGAACTAACTTTGGCAAAATAACCGGTGAATTCGTTGGAAGTAAAAGCATTATAACTTCCGCCAACCTTATCCAAGGTCTCGGCAATTTTTAAAGTTGTCGGCCTCTTTTTAGTTCCTTTAAAGAACAAATGTTCTAAAAAATGGGAAATTCCATTTTTTTCTTTTGTTTCATATTTAGAGCCAGTGGCGACTAATACTAAAAATGTTACTGTCTCGGTGTTTTTCATCGGAACAGTAATAATCCTTAATCCATTTTTAAATATCGTTTTAAAAAACATAACCTGAAATTACTTCTTTTAACTTGGAAATCTCAACTCTAATTTGTTCCATCGTATCTCTATTTCTTAAAGTAACAGTTGAATCATCCAGTGTCTGAAAGTCTATTGTAATCGATGCTATTGTTGCAATTTCATCTTGTCTTCGATATCTTCTGCCAATGGAACCTAATTCATCGTATTGACAAGTAAAATATGGTTTTAACATCTGATAAACTTCTTTTGCCTTTTTTACTAATTCCGGTTTATTTCTAACTAAAGGTAAAATTGCCGCTTTAATCGGGACTAATCTTTTATCAAGTTTTAACAAAATCTCAACATCTTTTGCCGCCTTTGTTGTCTTTGTTCTTCCTCCTTTTATTTCTTGATAAGAATCGCATAAAAAAGCTAAAAAAGACCTTTCTACTCCCACCGAGGTTTCAATAATATAAGGAAAATATTTGTTTTTTGATTCATCATCATAATAGCTTAAATCCTGTCCGCTAAATTTTGAATGATTTGAAAGGTCCCAGTCGCCGCGATTATGAATGCCTTCAATTTCCTGCCAACCAAAAGGAAATTTATATTCAATATCTACTTGCCTTTTGGCATAATGAGCTCTTTCTTTTTCCGGGACTTCTTTGGTTTTTAAATTTTCTTTCTTTATTCCTAAATTTAAATACCAATTTATTCTTTCATTTTTCCAATATTCAAACCATTCATCCGCTGTCTCCGGTTCAGTAAACCATTGCATTTCCATCTGTTCAAATTCTCGGGTCTTAAAAATAAAATTTTTAGGGGTAATCTCATTTCTAAATGCCTTGCCAATCTGAGCTACGCCAAAAGGGATTTTCAGCCGCATTGAATTTAAGATATTTAAAAAATTAACATAAATTCCCTGACAGGTTTCGGCTCGTAAATAAGTAATTGCCGCTTTATCTTCAACCGGTCCAATAGATGTTTTCATCATCAAATTAAATTTTCTTGCTTTAGTTAATTCTCCTTTACATTCAGGACATTTTAGAGTTTGATTTTGAAGTTCATCCAACTTAAATCTTTTGTGGCAGCTTTTACACTCCTTTAATTCCTCGGCAAAGCCGGCACTCAAATGACCCGATGCTTCCCAAACCTTTGAATTCATCAAAATAGCGCTATCCAAACCAATGATATTTTCATGTTTTCTTGTCATTTCTTCCCACCAAACCTTTTTTATATTGTTTTTTAATTCTACTCCCAATGGTCCGAAATCATAAATTCCACCCAAACCACTATAAATTTCTGAAGATTGGAAAACAAAACCTCGTCTTTTACATAACGAAATAATTTTTTCTGTTAAATCCATAATCATTTTACTATTCCTTCTTGTTTAGTAATTGAAACATCGTCGGGTAGAATTGTACTCAGTTCAACTTCTTCTGTTTTTAATATATCTTGGGTAAAAGTATCTTGAGCAATAATTTCTGCCTTTTTTATTAATAAAGCAACCTTTCCTTTTTGGTTTTCCGAAGGAGTCAAGCCAATCTGAAAAGCTAAAGTTTTCTGTTCAAAAGCGCCTAAATCTCCAAGATTCCACATTACTTCCCTGCTTTGAGGGTCAAAAGTAAATCTCGCATCTTCCGGAAAAACTTTGCCGGTGGCTGTTACATTTTCCGGTAAAATTGCTTTAACTTTCAGATTAGAAAGCTCATTAAAGGAATTTTCTACTTGCCAAACAATTGTGTAAGTAGTTGTTTTGCCGGCTTCCGGAGGCAAGGGGCCGGAATTTCCAAAAAAATCTTCTTTAAAATAACCTTTCTGAGAAAAAATTAGTTTTGAATTAATCTTTGTTTCAAATTGCTTTTCTGAGCCGCCCAACCGAATTGTATTTTTTAAAACTGGATTTTTAATTTTATCAAAATCTTTTTCTTTAACTTTTATCCAAAATTCAACTTTTCCTTCTTCCCCGGCATCTAAAAATTTTAATTTTGAAATATCTTTCCAGTCAAAGATTATTGAATTATCACCGGGCGCCGCCTCACCACTTTCTAATTTAAGAGAATTTCTTTCAAAAAAATCTCCTTCTAATTTAACTATTAAAAACTGTTTCTCTATGGGTGTTTTACCAATATTTTTAAAGAAAATCTCATAGTGAAGCAAATCACCAATATTGGCAATATAATTAGAAAGATTATTTACTATTTGAGAAATATAAATAGCCGGTTCCACAATTTGAACGGCCTGAGCTGCCTCTTTTAAAACAATATAATTTCCTTCTTTATAGAGGCCTAATTTTGCCCTAAAAATTTTTTGCTGTCCCGGTTCCCCCTGAATTTTTCCAGAAATCTTTATTCTTCCGCCACCCGCTTGAATTAAAGAGGAAACTTCCCATTCCGTTTTCTCCAACGCCTTGGGAGAAGAATCTTTAAATTCAAAAGTATCCGGATATTCAATTTTTACCCTTAAATTTTCTAATGGGTAATTAATATTAGAAAAATAATTTAAAGAAAATTGAAGTTCTTGGCCTGATTCAGTTTTTAAGGGAAGGTCAAATTCAAAAGTTAAAGGAACAAACTTAATGCGGCTGGTAAATGTGGTTTTTGATTCATATCTTGCCTTTAACCCCTTTGGCTGATAATTAAGCGAACAAGAAGCAGTTAAATTATCGTTTTCTTTCCCAAAAAGCCGAGTTTTAAATTTAAAACTTTTTTCTTCCCCCGGATAAATATCTTCAACCTTTTGAGTTAGCCTTAAATCTTGACTATCAGAAGGAATAGAATTAGAAGGATAATCAAAAATAAATTCAGCATTTTCTAAAACGATATTGCCGTTGTTTTTATAACGCGCTAAATACTCAATTTCTTCTCCCGTTTGAACATATTCTGGACCTAAAATCTCAAGTTTTAAAATTTCTTTTGAATAAATATTTTTGCGGTAATACCAAAAACCGCTGATACCAACGGCAAGAGCGAAAATAATAACAATGATTATAATTCTTTTCATATTATTCACTAAGTTGTATTCCTAATCTCGGAGCGAATTGTTTAAATTTCTCTATTTTAAAAGAAGAAAAAGTTTCTAAAACCGGCTTCTCAATAAAAATCTCTTTTAATGGCTTATAAAGAAATTTTAAAGAAAAAACCACCAAGACAATAAAAATTAGAATTAATGAAATTTTAATTGTTGGTAAAACAAATTTTAAAATTTTTATTTCTTTTTTTAAACCGGGTCCAATCATACTTTAGCTTTTTACTTTTTTAAAAATAGGAAAATACTGACTGATAATTTTGCTTCTTTTTCCAAATCAGTCATTGAATAAAGATTTAGATTATTTATTCTAACAAAGTAAGGAGATTTTTCAAATTCTTTACAATAATTTAATATTTTTTCATAATTTCCCGAAAGCGTAATTTCATAATTTGCTCTTTTTAAATCCTCTAAGGGACTCATCTCTGTTAATTTTAATTTCTGAGAAATGTTATTTTTTTGAGCTATTTCTTCCAACGAAGAAATAATTTTTACTAATTCATTTTCTTTCGGTAAAAAGGAAAAAACTTTATCTAAATAGGGTTTAATTTTATTGTAATCTTCATATAATTGCACCTTTTTTTCATTTAAAATTTGGAGTTTTTTAATTTCTGTCCTTGCTATAATTATTTTTTTGCTTTCTAATTCTATTTTTCCAATAAAATAAAATGAGGAATAAATGCCGAGAAATGCGACCAAAATCATAATAATGCTTTTAATCGCAATTTCTTTTTTAAATTTTCCCTTTTCTAACTTCATATTTTTATTTAACTCTAAAACTAATAGTAAAAAATATATTTTCTTTTTCTTCCACAAATTTTAATGGTAATTCTATTTCGGTTAAAATTTGTGAAGCCATTAAGTTTTCTTTAAAACTAAGCAATTGGCTGCGGGTACCCGCCAATCCTTCCAAACTTATCTTATCCTTGATTGAGATAGCGGTGAGCTTAATATAAGTAATCCCGTTTATTTTTTTATTTTTTAATTCTTCAAGAAGCTTAGACCAAGGAGAAACTTCTTTTGATAAATTTTCCATTAAATCAATGTTCTTATTAAATTCAATCGCTGTTTTTTCTATTTTTTGAAGTTCCTCGCCAACCGGCAAGGCCTTCAAATCCGAAAGTTGTTTTTCGGTATTTTGGGAGATATAAGAAAGTAAAAAATAAGTTCCGCCAAAAAGAGAAACAAAAATTATACTCATTAAAATGAACCAGCTATTTACAAAATTAAAAATAGAGCTTACTTTAGAATGAAAATATCTCTCTTCGGTGCCAATAGGCAATAAACTAATAAAATTATCTTTATCGTGAGGAATAAAACCGCGAAGAGCTGCGCCAATACCAATTAAAAACCGATTATCTTTTACCCCGTTTAGAGATAAATCTCTAACGGGGTTTAATTCTTTTCCAATAATTTCTGGACTGCTTTCTTTTTTTGTCTTTCCGTAGAGCTTTTGAGCTTTCTTGACTTTGGGTTCTATTTTTGTTCTTTCTTTTTCCAATTCCCATTTTTTCTCTTCCATTTCTTTTCTCTTTTTCTCTAAAGCCCATCTTTGTTCTACTAACTTTTTCTTTTCATCTCTTGACTTGATTAATTTTTCTTTTTCTTTTAGAGTTTTTATCTCTTTCCCAATTAATCCTTCCTCTCCAATTAATTTATTTGTTGTTTTCTCAATTTCTGTTTGCTGGCTAAGAAGTTTGTCTAAATTTTCTTGAGCTTTTTCTAATCTGTTTCTTTCTTTGGTTTTTTTCTCCTTTTTTTCCATTTTTTTCTTCTCGAGCTTTCCAAAAATAATTTCCGGAATTATTACATCTATTTTTAACTCTGGGGCAATGGAGAGGTGGGAATCCAAATAATCTTTGAATTCAGAGAGCTCTAATAGTTCTCCAATTAAATATATTTTTCCAATTTTTGCGTTATCTTTATTATCAGTTTGATAAAAATTAATAGTTCGCCAAATTTCATTAGTTAAAATTTTCTTTTTTTCTTCTAAGGTTAATTCGTTTTTTCCTTCCCTGGGAAATTCAGCGACCTGTGGGTCGCGAATTTCCCGCCGCCTGTGGGCGGCCCAAAAAATTGTATTCTCAAATCTAATCTTGCCTTCTTTAGAAATAGCCATTTCTATTCCTTCTTTATCCACTAACACCCCGCAAAACGGCTCCTTCTCTCTTAAAGAAATTGCTCTGTTTAAACTCATTAAATGCGTCTCACAAACAATGGGAAGAAAAGCCTTTTCTCCAAAACTTTCTATAAAGCCATCAATAATATCTTTTTTCACTGAAGAGAGATATATCTTTTTTTCTTCCTCATTTATTATTTCCCAATCAAGATAGGACTCATTAACAGATAAGGGAAGAGAAAAACCAATTGTTAATCCCATGCTTTCTTCCAAGGCCTCATAATTGATTCTGTCGGGAAAATCAAACAATTGGGAATAAATTTTTTGCGAGGGAAGAGAAAGAACGGCTGGCAGGTCTTTCTTAACTTTTTTCTTAAATAGTTCAGCTAAGAGTTTATTTAAATGTAAAATAAAATTCTTTTTATCTTTAACCTCGCCATCTTCAATTATTCCTTTTGGCAAAGAAATTTCTATTTGCTGTTTAATAAATGTTTTTCCATCTTTTTCAATTAAATAAACACAAGCTAACCTGGTATCATCTACTTCTATTCCGGCTATTTTTTCTTCAGGTATTAAAAATTTTTTGAATTTTTTAAAATCCATTTTATTATTATAACATATATTCAACTATTCAATTATTCAATTATTAATTTATTACGAGTTAACGAGTTAACGGGTTGACGGACAAGACGATAGCTTAACTCGCTAACCCATAACTCGCTAACCCATAACTCGCCAACCCGCTAACCCGTAATAAAAAAATAAATTAATAAATCAATAGTTTATTCAATAAATGCTGGGCAATTGGTCGGATAAGTAGGTTTTAAAGTTCCGGTGTTTCCTTGGCCGGATTTATCAAGAACAGTCCCATCAGCTTCAACTTTATCAAAAGACCAGTGGCCAACTAAACCTGTTTCATTCTTAAAAACTCCTTGATAATGTTCAGCAATTTCAGTTGGAGATAAAGCCCGGTTGTAAATGCGGACTTCGTCGATAAGACCTTTGAATGGAAGGAAATTCTGCCCCTCGCCATAACTGCATTTACCGATATAAACGGGCGCAGTATTATACAACATAGTATAGCCAGTGCTAACACTTGCTTTTTCAACGCCCTCAATCCAAATCTTAATAACGCCATTATTCATGGTAAAAGTATAAAAATGCCAATTGCCGTCATAAATCCTATCATCTATGTATTGAACTATTTTGAAACCGCTACTATAACCAATATAAAAACCGATCCGACCAACAGCCTCATCATTAAAAACTATATCCCACTGTCTTATTGAGCTGTCCCACCATTTATCAACAGGACTTTGTCTTGATATTGAATTAGATTTAGCCCAGAAACTAACTGTAAAAGTTTGAGTATCAAAAATGTTACTGTCGGGAATATTAACATAATCATCTGTCCCATCAAAACTCAAGGCGCCGGTAAAAGTGCCTTTGGTTATCGCTTGTCTCCAACTCGCCGTAGTCGTGTTAATTTTCCCATACTCACTAACCTCAATAATTGTCTTTATATCTTTATATTCTCCTTTAAGTTTTGATAAAGAAAAAATAGTGCTGGTAGAAACAGTGGTAGAAGTTCCCTCCATTGAAATGCCCACCCTTAATGAACTGGTAGAAAAAGCAGAAACCCCTTTTGGTTCAGCAAGTTTGTTACGAGTAATTTTCAATAAAGCGTCATCTACTCCCGAATCAGACAAATAAAAAGATTCCTGGGAAGACAAAGATGTTTTTCTCATTTCAGTTTCAGTGGAAACTCTAACCATCAAACCAATCCCAATGGCTAAAATAATCAAAGATAAAATTATAACTGTCGGCAACTCGGCAAAACCACTTTCTTTTAATAATTTTAAATTCATAAATTTTAAATTTTAAATCAATTTTAAATTATAAATGACAAATTAAAACTCTTTCTTTTTACAACTTCTGACAATCTTTGAAAAAATTAATGTTAATTCTTGAGCTTCTTTCCAAATTATCCTCGCCTCTTCTTTCAATGAGGGCTCCGCTTTAACAATCATTCTTAGCCAATGTTTAACCTCTCTTCCTTCTCTTTTACTAATTCCAATTCGATGGATAAAATCTTTTTTTGAATCAGCGCCATTAGCTTCCATATAATTTGCGCCCACTGAAGTCCCGGCTCTCACTAATTGTCCAATCAGTGAGTTAGTAACAACATTTGTAGATACTTTTTTTGCGAATTCTATAATTTGCTCACCAAATTTCTGTGTTCTTTCTTCTAAATCAAATTTATGTTTATCTGTTTTAGTTTTATTATTTAAAATTTTATTATTCATTTAAAATTTAAAATTTGTTATTTATTATTATCGTAATTATCTGATAGAAAACGTTGTCTGGCTTTGAACTTCAATGTTTTTCAGTTGCGGGTCATCTGAATTATATCTTACTTTCATTTTCACTTGAATTGTATGTTTTGTAGAAGTAGCTTCCACTTTATAAAATAAAAAATCGCTGGTTGTAGCCACGACGACTTTATCAGAACTTATAGCAACGCCATCTTTTTTAAAGACGCCATTTTCTAAAGAGTATGTTGTTGTGACATTAGTTAAAGAAAGAGTGTTAGCAGGATAACTGCCAGTGATATTTGATGCTTCTTTTACTGATTGTTCTATTTTTTTCAGGCATAAATCTAAATTTTGTTCTACCAAACTCCTAATCTCAATTTTCTTCTGGCTGGTTACAAATAAAACAAAAGTTTCACCAACAATTACCACCACCAAAGCTATAATCCCAATGTAAAGGAGTAGTTCCAAGAGTGTAAAGCCGTTTTTCATATAAAATTTAAATTAGTTACGGTGAATAATTCACTATTACTTTCTCAACTGTTGGCGTTTTTTCCTTAGTGGAAGAAGTTAAACAGGCCTTGTATCTGTAATATCTTTTATTATTATGAACGCCATAACATTTAATATCAGCTGATTGGTTCGGTCCAACTATATAATAACTCGTATCATTACATTGCCCTAAAGCGCTTGACCAACCAACAAAACTCCAGAGTTGCGACTCATCGGAATTGTCAGAAGTCGCCAATTGTAATTTAACCTGAGTCCCTGCCGGCAAAGTCCCCTTCCACATAAGTGAATTAAAGGCAACTCCGCCAACAATCCCGGTATCCAAAGTTTGGGATTCCAAACACCCGCTTTCTAAATAAAGAGGGGCGCATTTATTAGTTTCATCGCAATACGCGCTATAACATCCGTAATTTTCAGTACAAGCGCAACCAAGAGCATTTTTAATTATAAAAGTATGTTGCGAAGTTATTCCTGAACAAGCGTCATAATTATCACAAACTTTCCCATAATAAGCATTAGTAGAAGAAACGCAAGAAGTAAAAGTAGTTGTTGCATAAGGATTAGTAGTTTGAGCTATGCTTGAAGTTGCCCAACAATTGGAATAATCAGAAGGATTGCAATTGGAGCAACCGCTATCTTTACAAACATATAATTTTATCGTATCCCCAGTATCTGGGTCAGAAGCTACAGAAGTAAAAGTCAACACTTTATCAGCTTGCTGGGGTTCTGGCAAATGGTCAATAGAAGTAATTATCGGATCCTCAGTACCAACAAAAGTCATTACTGGTTCTGGAGAAGTATATTTACGAATCCAGATGGAATCTATGTCAAGATAATGAGAATATACTCTGCCGTATGACCACCAAATTTGGTTATAAGAATAATTGTTAAAACTAGTATTCAAAGTAACACTAGAATTCACTTCATCCCAAACACCATAATTTGTACTTCTATAACCATTTACTGCCGTA
>Ga0210057_1003050_pt1 | contig 23365 bp, 30 predicted proteins | sample CryGeyCG2114_010_2_FD_183968 | JGI IMG/M metagenome (GOLD analysis project Ga0210057, IMG submission 183968) | Groundwater microbial communities from aquifer - Crystal Geyser CG10_big_fil_rev_8/21/14_0.10 (SPAdes) (version 2) | ecosystem: Environmental > Aquatic > Deep subsurface > Groundwater ...
AAAAAATAATTAAGATAAAATAGATTAATTTTTCACAAATATAAATTTAAAAATCTCATAAACTTATTTTCTAATGCACACAATAAGGGGTGTTCGCCTTTCTGCAATTAACAAACTAGGAATACTTGGTTTAATATCAAGTTTTGCAATCGCATCAGTTGTAACAATCTGGGCAGTTTACATTGATACTTTTTTCAAAAATCCAGCATATACTGGATTCATTATATCCTTTTTTACAATTATTGCAACACTCTCGTTCATATTTCTCATGCCTCTTGTTGAGAAAAGCAACAAAGCAAAACTCTACGGATTAACAATTCTCGTCTACATAATTTCATATGCTCTTTTTGCATTTTTGCCATCAATTTATGTTGTTCTTTTTCTGGGAACAGTAATTGCAATAACAGGAAGTTTAAAAATAACCCTCTTTGGAATAATATTTAGAGACAAAACAAAAGACAACGAGGTTTCAAAAAATATCGGACTAGTTTACACACTAATAAACATAGCATGGTTCATCGCACCTGTCGTCGCTGGTTTCATTGCAAGTAAATTTGGAATAAAATCTGTCTTTCTTTTTGCTACAGGAATCTTTTTAATCAACTCAATTTTATTCAGAATTTTCAATATAAAAGATAACAGAAAAAATAAAAGAATAGATAAAAACTCATTAAAACAATTTTTCAATTATTTCAAAAACAAAAAAAGAATTCATGCATATTTCCTTGGGGGCGGAATAAATCTCTGGTGGTCTTTGATTTACATATATATTCCGATATATATTTATACACTTGGACTTGGAGAAAAAATTATAGGTTACTTTCTCGGTGCAGTTGTTATCCCATTGATATTATCAGAATATTATTTTGGAAAACTTGCAGGAAAAAAGGGTTTTAAAAAAATATTTTTTACAGGATATATAATATTGAGCCTCTCAGCATTCATAGTGTTTTTTATTCCAAATATATATTTCATTTTAGGGATTTTAGTTGTTGCTGGATTAGGAATTGCAATGCTTGAATCAACAACAGAGGCTTATTTTTTTGATGTTATTAGTGAAAAAGAAAGAGACAGGTTTTACGGACTGTACAACACAACAATTGAACTGAATTCTTTCCTCGGAAGTGCATTGCCCGCAGTAATACTATTGTTCTTTCCATTCAAAACGATTTTTTTATTTTTCGGGGGAACAATGCTAATTTTATCTTTAATGTCCTTGAAAATAAAAGAGGTAATTGAAAATAAAAAATAACTCACAAACTTTAAAAACCACTTCACCAATTAATTCTTATGTTTAAAATTAATATTGCAACAAAAGACGGAAAAACTTTCAAGTTAGAATCAGAAGCAGAAACCCTGATCGGAAAAAAAATTGGAGAAAAAGTTTCAGGAAAAGAAATTTCTTCTGGACTCAATGGTTATGAATTTGAAATCCGCGGAGCATCTGATAAAGCAGGTTTCACTGCAATGGAAAATGTTGAAGGAGAAACATTGAAAAAAGTTCTGCTCACTTACGGAAAAGCAATGAAAAAACGTCCGCGAAAAGAAGGAAAGAAAAAACAACTTTGCAAAAAACCAAAAGGACTTCGTTTAAGACGAACTGTTCGCGGAAACACAATCTCCGACGCTATTGTCCAAATTAATCTCAAAATTCTAAAGGACGGAACAAAAAAACTTTCTGAAATTTTTCCAGAGCAGAATAAAAAAGATGAACAAGTTCAGGAAGAAAAACCTGTTGAGGAAAAAGTTGAAGAGAAAAAAGAATAATCCAAAAACCTTTTAACTCTCTTATTTCTAAAAATTGTATGACAAAAGGTATACCTTCACTAAATGTCGGGGTAGTCGGACATATTGACCACGGAAAAACAACTTTGCTTAGTCGTCTGACTGGAAAATTCACAGACACACATTCAGAAGAACTTAAGAGAGGAATTACCATAAAACTTGGTTATGCAGACATCACAATTTTTGAGGAAAATGGAAAATTAAATACTTCAAGAGGAAAACCCGTTCGTTACATCAGTTTTATCGACGCACCAGGGCACGAAATGTTAATGGCAACGATGCTTTCAGGTGCTGCAATTATCGACGCTGCAATTCTCGTAGTCGCTGCAAATGAAGGAATAAAACCCCAGACAAGAGAACATTTCATGGCACTGCAGGCAAAAAAAATTTCTAATATTATGATTATTCAAAACAAAATTGACTTGGTTTCAAAAGAACAAGCATTGAAAAATTATCAGGAAATAAAAAAATTCATAAAAGGGACATTTGCTGAAAACGCTCTGATAATTCCAATTTCAGCACAACAGGGGATAAATATTGATAAAATTTTAGACCAACTAATAAAAATAAAAATCCCAGAAAAAGATGAAATCTCAAAACCAATATTTCTCGTCGCACGAAGTTTTGACATTAACAAACCCGGAACAGAAATTCCAAAACTAAATGGAGGGGTTTTAGGAGGAATTCTAAAAAAAGGAAAATTAAAAGTTGGCGATGAAATTGAAATCAAACCGGGCTTATCAATAAAAAAACAAAATCAGCAAACATATCAGACATTAACAACAAAAATTCTCTCTCTTTACAAAGGCAAAGAATCATTAAAAGAGATTACTCCTGGAGCAAGCATTTCAATTGAAACATCACTTGACCCTTCTCTCACAAAAGCTGACGCACTCACAGGATGCATAATATCCACAAAAAAAAATCTTCCTGAAATAACAAACAAAATAAAAATAAAACACGAACTTTTCAAAGAAGTTCTTGGAATTGCAGACAGAAAATCAGTTGAACCAATAAAAATAAAAGAACTTCTGATGCTCAGCATAAACACAACAATCAGCGTCGGAACAGTTGAAAAACTCGATGAGAAAAAAAGACAAATTGAACTCTCGCTGAATATCCCTGTAGTATCTCTCGCAGGAGATAACGTCGGAATCGCACGAAACATTGATGGACATTGGCGACTAATTGGTTGGGGTGAAATTTTAGGATAGACAAATTTAAAAACAATATTTAATAATTATTATATGAAAAAAATATTAATTTTCATAACATTAACTTTTTTATTAATTGGATTTGTATCTGCATCAATAACTGGTTCTGTTGCAAACGACAATGTAACACAGAACCAAGGAGTAATATCAAATAATAATTCTGAAAATGCAAATTCAGACAGTTCTCAATTGGATAATACCGACGCTGTTCAGGCACAAAATTCAGAATATCAAACAAAAGTCATTCAGCGAACACAAAATCGTTTGCAAAATACAAACCAAAGTAATTGCCCAGAGGGTTGCACATGCACTGGTTCTGTAACAAAATGCCAATTACAAGATGGTACAAGAGAAATGGCAATTCGTGCAGGAAATTCAGGAAATACAATTTTTCAAGTTAAAGAACAAACCGCTTCTACAAAAGTTGAATTATATAAAGAAGAAGGAAAAATTTACGGAATATTCAACGGCAACAAAACAAGAGCAATTGAAGTTCTTCCGGATAAAGTTCAGTCAAGATTAACAGAAAGAATTGGCGGACTTGAAAATCATGAAATGGAACTTGACGACGACGGAAACTACCAAGTTCAGGCACAAAAAAGAGCACGACTTTTTGGAATAATTCCAATAAAAGAAAAAGTCAAATTGCAGATGAATTCAGAAACAGGAGAGGTTACAAAAATAAGAAATTCCTGGTGGGGATTTTTAGCACGAGATAAAATTATCGTCGGTAACAGGTGCTCAACAGTAACACCAGGGCAAAATGAAGTGTGTTGCATTAACAAAGGATTTAATTCTTACAATGAAGAAAGTGGAGAATGCGAGTAAAACCAAAACAAACTTTTAAAACCCCCTTTCTTTTTTAATTAATAATCCCAAAAACCTATATGAAAAAAGTTATTAATTTGATTTTCCTTTAACAAAATAAAGTGCGAAGAAATTTGACGCAAGTCAATTTCGAAGCAGGTAATATCGCGCGTAAGCGCCAAATTAAAATGTCAATAAAAAAATCAAAAACAAAAATATATTCGCACTCTCGTTTATCAACTTTTGAGCAATGCCCTTTCAAATTTAAACTTCGCTATATTGACAAGATAAAACCTGCAATTGAAAAAACAATAGAATCTCATCTCGGAAGTGCGGTTCACGCAACATTGGAATGGCTATATAACCAAATTTTATCCGGCAAAAACATTCCAACAATCGACGAGGTAATCACAGATTATGCAATAAGATGGCAAGACAGCTACACCGACGACACACTGATTGTAAAAAAAGAATTAACTCAAAAAGATTATTTCAACAAAGGCGTGCAGTTCCTTATGGATTATTACACAAAACATCATCCTTTCGACGACAACACAATTGAAATAGAGAAAAAAATATTAATTAATTTAGATGAAAAAGGAAAATATCAACTTCAGGGTTTTATCGACAGATTAGTTTACAACCCAGAAAAAAATGAATATGAAATCCACGACTATAAAACAGCAAACAATCTTCCGTTAAAAGAAAAAGTCGAAAACGACAGGCAACTTGCACTTTATTCAATTGCAATAAAAGAAACTTTCGGTTATGAAAAAGATGTTTGTCTTGTCTGGCACTATCTTGCACACAATCAGAAAATCTGCTCCTGTCGGACAAATGAACAACTTGTAAAATTAAAAAAAGAAACACTTGAACTGATAAAAAAAATAGAAGCAACAGAAAATTTTCCGACGAGAAAATCAATTCTCTGCAACTGGTGTGAATACAAGGATTATTGTCCTAAATTCGGTGGGAAAATTCCAGAAAAAGAAATAGAAAAATCAAACAAGGAAATTACAGACGAGGAATTGCTAGATATTTGGTGATTAATATTCTCTAATCTTCCCATAAGCATTCATTAATCCATCCCATCTTTCACCAGTATTATAGATTACAGGAAGAAGAATTAAATAGTCATAATCATCTCCAAATTTTTTAGTTGCAGTAAATACATCTCTGTTCAGATTATTCATTTTTGTTTTGCAAATAAATTTCATTCCGCCTTTTTCAACCCCTTCTTTAACTAATTTTTCTAATTCTTTTAATTCCATAAAAAATAATATATTAATTATTTAAAAATAAATATGTGTTGAAGAATATATTTTCATTTTATCTCTTCCAAATAATATGTCCATTAATATCATATTCTTCATAAATTTTTAAAATATCCTCGCAGAATTTCATTAATTTAAAATTGTTCTCTTTTTTCGCTAATTCATACAAATGAATAAACATTTTCTTTCCTGTCTCTGTTTGTTTTAAAGATTTTTTAATAAAATTATGTTGCGCACATAAAGTCTGCCCATTTTCAATAGTTGCTTTCCCACCGAGGTATTTTGGTTTAATGTGGTCAACATGCAATTCAACACCTTCTTTTTTTCCACGACCGCAAATTACACATTTATAATTATCTCTTTTCAAAATCTCTGCTTTTTGCTCGGAGGTAAATTCTTCTAATTTTCTTTCCTTTACTGCTTCGGGGTCATAGCGATAAATCCCTTTTCTAACTTTAATCAAAAAACCATTCTCGTGCAAGTTCCGAATTGACCTCCAAGTGTCTCTCGGTTTTTTGTTGTAAATTTTCAAATATCTTTCTTCAACCCAATCAACTACAGGCCCATGGGGCATATCTTCGTTTGGATGTGATTTAAAAAACTCTATTAACAACTCTCTAATTGTTTTCTTCTCCATTTAATATAATTTTTTTTGATTTATTTTCGCTTCGGATTTTAAACGCTCAATAACAATATTACAATAATCTTTGTCAACCTCAATTCCAATTCCCTTGCGATTATTGAGATAAGATGTAATAAGAGTTGTCCCACTCCCAAGGAAAGGATCAAGAATTGTATCCCCCACATAACTAAATAATTTTATGCATCTGCGAGGCAGTTCAATTGGGAAAGCCGCGGGATGCCCTCCTGCTCCTTTTTTACTTTGCCCAGGAAAAGCCCATAGACCATTTGTCCATTCTATAAATTCCTCTTTAGAAATGTCAGAACCTCCTTTATTATTTTTTTTCCATTTATCTTTATACAGAACAACAATTAATTCTACTGGTGCAATAACATAAGGGGCAGACGCACTAAGCCATGAACCCCACGCAGTTCTCCTCGAGATATTACCCTCATTCCAGATAATAGTAGAATGATAATTAAATCCAATTTTCTTAGCAATCGTCGTTAAATCAGCCCCGACGCTTTGTTGTCCTCCTTTATTTTTATCCAAAGGAATATTAAGACACATTCGCCCATCATTTTTTAGCCAATCAAAACATCTGGACAACCATTTATGACTAAATTCAAGATATTTATTATAAGAGATTTTATCATCATGAGAATTATATTTTATATCAATATTATAGGGAGGAGAAGTAATAATTAAATCAATAGAATTATCCGGTATTGCCTTAGTTTTCAAGACATCTTCATTAAAAATTTTTAGATTCTTTGTAGAAAAATAAGGTTTTCCCATATTTTGTTTATGTAAATCAATTTTATATTCTATTTCACTCTCTTTTGGTTTGATAAATTTTAATTCCATATTACTAAATTAGTAAAAATCCAAACTATATAAAATTTTCATTCTTCCCCGCCACTTCCATTCCCATTCTCCACAACCCTAATCAAATCAGTTACATAATCTCCTTGCTGAAGTTTAACAATTCTTACACCCTGCGTTGCTCGTCCCATCACCCGAATATTTTTCAGAGAAGTTCTAATCACAATTCCTTTTGCCGTCGTGATGATAACATTATCCTTGTCATTAACAGCAATAGTAGTTACAATTTCCCCGTTCTTGTCTGTAACTTTTATATTAATAACACCTTTCCCAGCCCGGGCTGTTTTTCTATAATCAGAAACAGAAGTTCGCTTTCCATAACCTTTTCGAGTAATTGTCAAAATTGCTTCTGTATCCAAAACCTCCAGACTAACAACCTCGTCGTCTTTTCTAAGTTTTATTCCAGTAACACCATAACTCGCACGCCCCATTTCTCTGACATCGTCGCTATTAAATTTAATTGCCTGTCCTTTTTTTGTCGCCAATAAAACATCTTGTTTTGGTTTCACAATCTCAACACCAATTAAAAAATCAGCCCCATCATTTGGCAAATTCAATGCCTTGATTCCAGAAGCACGCGGTTTTGAAAAATGCTTCAGGGAAATTTTTTTGACAACTCCTTTTTTTGTCGCCATGAACAGGCAATCATCAAAATTATTCAGAGAGATAACTTTTGTAATGTTTTCATCTTTCAGGTTCAGCATATTGACAATCGCTTTGCCTTTGCCGTATCTTTCAGCGTCGGGAATTTCGTGTGCTTTTAACCAAAGAACTCTTCCTCTCGTCGTGAAAAACATCAGATAATCATGAGTAGAACAAGTTATCAACTGCTTTACAAAATCACCTGTTGCCAAGCCACTTCCAATAACCCCCCTGCCTCCGCGCTTTTGCTCCCGATATATCTGAACATCCATTCTCTTGCAATAACCCTTGTCAGTAATTGTAACAACAACTTCTTTTTTCTGAACCAAATCTTTTTCCTGAATTTCTTTTATATTTTTCAAAACATTTGTTCTTCTATTATCCCCATACTTATTTTTTAATTCATTAACTTCTTTAACAATAATTTTCAGGACTTCATTAATGTCTCTGAGAATTTTTTCATATTCAGCAATACTCTTTTTCAAATCATCTGCTTCTTTTTTAAGTTTATCAACTTCCATTGAAGTCAATTGCTGTAATTTTGTTTCCAAAACAGCTTCTGCTTGTTTTTTGCTCAATTCAAAATTCTTGATTAACCCTTCAAATGCTTCTGTTTTTTCTTTTGATTTTTTAATCAAATTAATAACAGCGTCGATATTTTTCAAGGCAATCAGCAAACCCTCAACAATTTCCTGCCTCTCTTTTGCTTTTTTCAACTCATACTTTGTTCTCTTTGTGATAATTTGCTTTCTATAACTAACATATGCTTCAAGAACTTCTTTCAAATTCATAATCTTTGGCTGTCCGTTGTGCAATGCTAAAAAATTAACATTAAAAGAATCCTGTAATCTTGTGTATTTGTAAAGTGAATTAATAATAAATTTAGAATTTGCATTTTTCTTTAACTCAACCACAATACGAATTTTTCCTTTTGAACTCTCGTCGCGCAAATCAGAAACATCTTTTATTTTTTTCTTCTGAACCAGATCAGCAATTTGTTGAACAAGAATAGATTTATTCAGCAGATAAGGAATTTCAGTTATAACAATTCCTTCTTTATTCTTAATAATCTCATTTGTAACTTTGCCACGAGTAACAAGTTTTCCGCGCCCTGTTTTATAAAGTTCTTCCATATTTCCTGTAACAGAACCACCAGTTGGAAAGTCAGGCCCTTTCACAATTTCAATTAATTCAGAAAAATCTATATTTGGTTTTTTAATATAAAAAATAATTGCATCACAAACTTCTGTCAGATTATGAGGAGGAATACTTGTCGCCATTCCAACTGCAATACCTGTTGCACCATTCAGCATCAGCGTCGGTAATTTCCCTGGCATTAAATCTGGTTCTTTCAGCGAGCCGTCATAATTAGGAGAAAAATCAACAGTTTCTTTTTCCAAATCCTGAATAAGTTCCATTGCAATCGGCATCATCCGTGCTTCTGTGTTATGATTTACAAAACCATTTGCAATAAAAGAATGACATTCACTATTAACTTTAATAGAATAAACTTCTTTCTTTATTTTTGAATAATCAATTTTAACAACCTGATCAAAATAAAAATTATTTTGTAAAATCCAATCAATCATTTCTTTGTCTTTTTTGTCAAGAATTTTAACAAGCAAAGAATAATTTTTAGATAATGAGTTATATCTATCAAAATTATTTTTAGAGATAAATTCTTTTTTATACTTATTTCTAAGATAATCATTTAAAAAAGGAATAAAATCATTTTTGCTCAATCTTTTTGAATTTATTTTTTCTATATGGGATAAAACATTATTTTTTCTATCAGAAAAAAATCCTATTTCATCTGCAAATTTTTTTAAATTTGTGTGAGAAGAAATAAAAAGCCTAAAACAACCACTTCTTTTATCTATATAAGGTAAATTTGAAACAATTCCATAATTTAATAAAACTATCTTAAGTTGAGAAATAAGTTTTTCACTCTTTGAATCATAAGTTAGTTGTATGCTTTGCCCATTATGGCGTTTATCTTTAATTTTTTGAACACTTCCATCACCTTCAAATAAAGCAATTAAAAAATTCCTTAAATTTTCTTTTGTGGATATTAAAACAGAAAAAGGAATTTCTTTATCTTTTGATTTAACATTATTTAATCCAATATTTTTTAAAAAAGATACAATTTTTTGCTCGTATATACTAAGTTCACCGCAATTACCTTTAATTTTTCTCTCATAAATTTGCACTCCTTTAAATTTTGAGATTATAATTGATTTAACTTTTTCATAAAACACTTTATCTTTATTATTAAACAAAATCTGGTTTTTATGAAAACTCCCCTCGCTGACAAGAGCTCCAAGTAAAAACGCAAGTTCATTATCCATTTTGGAAGGTAAATCAAAATCGTTTCTAAATCCTTTTTTTGGAAAATACTTTTTTAAATCAGCAGATTTTTTAGAGAAAAGATTGTGATTTCTATTAATTAAAACAATGTCTCCCTTTTCAATATTTTCTAAAAGTTTCCAAGAAATTTCGGGTTTAAAATTCTCTGTTAATTTCCACGTCATCACAGGATGATTATAAGAACCTTCTAATTCATATCCAGAAGAAGTAAAAATTCTTTTTGTTAAATGCTTTCCTGAATTAAAAAACTTAGAAGCATTATTTTTTTTACCATCATAAGATTGAATTTTAAAATTAACTTTTTTTTCTTTTTTATCTGAGATTTTCTTTATTGGAATTATTCCTTTTTCAGTTAAAATTAAACTATCCCCAGTAATGCAATAACGCATAGCTGCTGGAGGATCTCCGTCGATACTTCCAAAATTTCCCTGTCCAAAAACAAGAGGATATCTCAATGAAAAATTCTGTGCCATTCTTACCATTGCTTCATAAACAGCAGAATCTCCGTGCGGATGATACTTACCAATAACATCTCCGACAACACGTGCTGACTTCTTCGTTTGCGTCCCTGGCTTCAAACCCATTTGTTGCATTGCATATAAAATACGTCGCTGAACAGGCTTTAGTCCGTCTTCAATTGCAGGAATCGCCCGCGAAACAATAACACTCATTGCATAATCCAGATATGATTTTTTCATCTCTTCTGAAATCTCTGTATTCACTATTCCTTTTTCATTAGAACATTCTTTCATCACATTATCACACTTTTCTTCAATTTTGTCGTCGGTGTTTTTTTCTGGTGTCATCTTTAATCCACAAATTTTATTTTTTCAATATAATCTAAAAGATTAATATATCTATCAGCAATTTTTTTAATTTCTCTGCTTACTCTGTTTTCAAAATTAGCAATGATAACTCTTTTTCCATTATCTTTCATTCTAATTAAACAATCCATTAAATCTTTATCTCCTGAAATTAAAATAAATGCGTCGTAATTATTTGAAAGCCCATGCCAGATAATATCAGATGCAATATTAACATCAACTCCTTTCTCTTTCATTTTTCCGTCTTCTAAAATCAAAGGTTTTTTTATGACATGAAAATTATAATTGAACTCTAAATTTTCCAGAAACTTTAATTGATTGTTTAAACGATTATCAAATTCTTTTTTTGTCATCTTTTTTTTATCCCAACTTTTTCTCGTTGGAATGCCTGTATAATAATAAACTCTTATAAGATTAAAATCATTTGATAAAATATTTATAAGTTTTTCAAAATCCACTTTTATTTTATAATCTCTTAAGGCATTGAACAAATTTCCCCCGTCAATAAAAATCATAAGTTTTTCAGAAATCTTTAAATGATTGCAGGGATTACAACCTGAACCGACAAATATCTCTGGGTTGCAGGGATTACTCCCTGGCCCTCGTGTATTATAATTATTATTATGTTTTGAACTATTTAAATCTTTCTCATTTTTCATTTTGTCATCGGTGTTTTCGTTCATTCTATTTTAACAAACCTCCTGACTTTTGTTTCATCATCAAAAACTTTTTCTCCAATAAAATCATTTAACTCACGAACCCAAATTTTTCCGTCATCAATATTTTTGTAAACAACTAACTTTTTTTTTGGGTTTTCACAATCAAGAGCAATACAAACAATTTCATAAACTCCCCCTTTGAAGTGTTTATATTTCTCTTTTGGTTTTGGTTCCATTATAATTCTCCCTTCACTTCTTTATTTACTCTATCAAAAAAATCATTCATATAACCATGTCTTTGCTCTGCAATCTTTTTACCTTCTTCTGTTAACATCTTATTTTTTATTTTGCATAATTTGTAAAGATATTCATGATAAGCAGAATCTTCTTTTGTATAAGCATTTTCTTTTTTTGGTTCAACTTCAGGATTATGAACAATCGCTCCAACACTTCCGCCAAAGGAAGCACTTCTTAAAATTCCAATTCCCCCAATACTATCTAATTTATCAGCGTCGTATAAAATCATTGCTTCTTTTGTTTGAGGCAAATCATCATTTCTAAATCTATGAGTTTTGATACAATGAATAACTTCTTTAATAATTTTTTCTTCAATTTTTAATTCTTCTAAAAGTCCTCTCGCAATCTCAGCCCCGCGAATAGCATGACAGATTTTTCCTTTTGATTCATCTTGTTCTTTCCTTGCAATATCATGAAGCAATGCAGAAATCTTAATTGCTTCTAAATCAACACCTTTTTCTTTTTTAGCAATTTGTAAAGCCAAATTCAAAACTCTTTCTGTATGACTAAAATCATGACATGAATTTATGCCCTCAAAATAAGGTTTTATTTTTTCTTTTAGATTATCATAAAATTTTTCATCCATTAAAATTCCTCCTCAACATTTATTTTTTCTCCTTCTTTGTTTTCAACTTTGAACTTTGGTTTTTTTGCTTTGTCGTCGATTAAATATTCGAAATAATTTTTTCCATAACCCAAAATCATTCCATGCGGTTTCAATAATTTCTCTGCTCGTTTCTTGAATCGTCGGTAATTACTCAAACTTTCAAGCATAATCTCTTTACAAACATCAGAAACAACACAGTCAAATTTAATTCCAAAATCATCTTTAAAAAAATTTCCAATAAAAACCTCGCCATAAACTTTCCCAAAATTTTCTTGACATTCTTCAACAATTTCTTTTTCTTTTTCTATAGTCACAATTTTTTTTACTTTTGAATTTTCAGACAAATATTTTTGAATCAAACCCATTTCATAACCTACAATTAAAACATCCCCAAAACATTTTCCAGCAAGTTCTTTCATCATTCTTCTTTCGACCTCAACATCCCAATTAATCAAATCTTTTCCTTTCCACAAAAACTTATTTCCTTTTTGTTCAAGTATTTCAAATTTTTTCTTTTTTTGTTTAGGCATTTTAAATTTTAAAATATGTTACGCTGGAAGTGGGAATTGAACCCACAAGTCCAAAAGGACACCTGGTGTTAGCAAGTTGCGTTGACCATTCCGCCATTCCAGCGTAACTATAAAATATATTAATCAAAACATTTAAATATCCTATATTCTTAAATATATTAGAACTTGGTGTTAGCAAATTGGGTTCCATTCCGTTTGAACCCCTTTTATTTTTTTTAAACATTTTTTTCTAAAATTTTATTTAATTCTGGTTTAATTTTCTCAAAAATTTTCCTATGTCCTTCTGAATTTGGATGAAGCCCATCATATAAATCCTCTTTTGATAATAAATCTAAAAGCGGGATAAAATGAATATTATTCTCTTTACAAACTTCTTGAATTAATTTATTATATTCTTTAATATCCTTGTTTTCATAAAATTCACTTTTTGTTGTAGATCCTAAAAAAGGAGTTGTTTTTGATTCATCTACATTTGTTAATCCTATAAACATAATCTTATTAGAATATTGTTCTGAGATTTCTATAATCTTTTTTAAATTTTTTTCAAATTCTCCTATTGAAATGATTTTATTTTCCTTTTTTTCAATATATCTGCAATCATTACCTCCAATTAAAAAAAGAAACACATATTCATCAGGTTCAATTTCATTTATTTTTTTAATATCATTTTCTAAAAAACTTTTAATACCTTTTGTATCATTTGAAGACACTGCTAAATTTTGAACAAAAACATCTTTATTATTTTTAAAAAAATAAATTTTCAATCTTTCAACCCAGCCACCTTTTTCTAAATCAAATGCCCCCCACGCAATACTATCTCCAAAAACCAATATTTTTACCATCATCCAACTTCCTCCTCTTTCTCGTCGAGATATTTCATCATTTCATCTTCTGTTAGTTCTTTTTTCATAATATCCTCTCCTTTCCATTTGCACTTATGGCACTCCCATTCTTTTCCTGTATTTGAATTTTCTTCATCGTCGCTATTACTCAAAACAACTCCAACATCGTCGCTGTGACACTTTGGGCACTCGCGAATCTTAAATATCTTACCCTTCTTTTTCTCATCAGAAATCCCTTTTGCTTTTGCATACTCTGCAGGACTATCATAACCTTCTAAAATCCATGCAGGTGTTTGAACTTTTGATTTTTTCATTTAAATATCCAACTCCGCTTTTTTAGCATTTTCCTGAATAAATTCTTTTCTCGCCTGAACATCGTCGCCCATCAGCATCGAGAAAACCCTGTCTGCTTCAATAGCATCTTCTATAAAAATCTTTTTTATTTTTCTCATCTTCGGATTCATTGTGGTTTCCCAAAGCTGCTGCGAACCCATTTCTCCCAAACCCTTGAATCTCGTAACATTTGTCGTAGCTAATTTCTCGCAAACTTTTTTCATCTCTGCATCAGTATAAACATAATAATCTTTTTTCTTTCTTATTCTGTACAAAGGAGGCATTGCAGCATAAATTTTCCCGTCTTTAACTAATTCGGGCATGAATCTAAAAAAGAATGTCAGCAATAATGTCTTAATGTGTTCTCCGTCGACATCTGCATCTGTCATGATAATAATTTTACTATAACGCAATTTTTTCAAATCAAACTGCTCACCGACGCCAGTTCCAATTGCAGTAATTAAATTTGTAATTTCCTCTGATGACAAAGCCCGTGCAAGATTGGATTTTTCAACATTTAAAATTTTTCCCCGCAATGGCAAAATCGCCTGGATATTTTTATCTCTTGCATTTTTTGCAGAACCTCCGGCTGATTCTCCCTCGACAATATAAAGTTCAGTTGAATCTGATTTTTTGCTCGAACAATCTGATAATTTTCCCGGCAAACCACCAAGTGAAAAAACATTTTTCCTGCGCACCAAATCCTTTGCTTTTTTTGCAGCCAATCTTGCTCTTGCAGAATCCATTGCTTTTGAAACAACTTTCTTTGCCACCGACGGGTTTTCCTCAAAAAATTCCCCAAGTGCAGAACTAACAATTGAATCAACAAAACCTTTTATTTCAGAATTTCCAAGTTTTGTTTTTGTCTGTCCCTCAAACTGCGGTTCAGGAATTTTCACACTAACAATCGCAGTCAAACCCTCGCGCGTATCATCCCCCATTAAAGAACCATTTTTCAAATTACATTTTTTCTTGGCATAATCATTAATCACTCTTGTCAAAGCCGTCTTAAATCCAGAAACATGCGTCCCACCCTCGACAGTATTAATTGTATTAACAAAACCAAAAATATTCTCTCTGTAACCAGAATTATATTGAATCGCAATATCCACAACAGTTCCATTAGTTTCTCTCTTAAAATAAATTGGCTTGTGTAAAACTTCTTTTGATTTATTCAACCACCTTATAAATTCTATCAAACCACCAGAAGCAAAAAATTCCTCGCTCTTGCCCTTGTTCTCGTCGATTAAAACAATTTTCAAACCAGCATTCAAAAAAGCAACTTCCCTGAATCGTGTTTCCAAAACTTTTGCATCAAACTCTAAAACAGAAAAAATTTCTTCATCAGGCCAGAAAGTTATTTTAGTCCCGCTTTGGCTCCCATTATATTTTCCAATAATTTTTAATTTTGTGTGGGCGTTTCCACGCGAATATTCCTGAGAATAAATTTTTCCATCTCTCTTGATTTCCACAATTAATTTTTTTGAAAGGGCATTGACACACGAAACACCGACGCCATGCAATCCCCCGGAAATTTGATATGATTTTTTATCAAACTTTCCCCCTGCATGAAGTTTTGTAAGTGCAACCTGAACAGCCGGAATTTTAAACTGCGAATGCGTGTCAACTGGAATTCCCCGCCCATCATCATCAACAGTCACAGAACCGTCCTTATTTATTATTACAATTATTTTATCACAAAAACCAGCCAGTGCCTCGTCAACAGAATTATCCACAACTTCATAAACCAAATGATGCAGGCCCTCTTTTCCTGTCGAGCCAATATACATACTCGGACGCTTGCGAATACCATCAAGCCCTTCTAACACTTTTATACTCTCTGCATTATAATTATCTTTTTCTGACATTTTACTTTTTATCACGACAAGGATAGAATCCCTTAATTTAATCTAATAAATTCAAATTAGTTTAAAAACCTTGCTCCTAAAATTTAAGGGAATTAAGACGAGAAAGGGGCAAATTTGGTTTTTAATAATAAAATTGACCGCTTATAAAAAAGCAAATTTTTTATGTTAAACTATTGAAAGAACTTGCAAAAATAAATATAATTAAAAATAGAACTGCAATCAAAAATAAAAAATTTCTATTTTAAAATTATTGCGCTTGTTGTAAGCATTCAACAGCAATTATATTAATTGTCTGATTTTCAATTGTCAAAGGTACTTGCTGACATGTTGCTACTTGATTTGCAATTTGTAAAATTGCCTGCTGATAACCATATTGTGCGCCTTGCTGAAAAGTCCCAAGCTGGTTTTCCTGATTCCATGCAGTATATTTTGAAAAAGCAATATATCCTCCTGCTAAAACCAACAACAAAATCAGGACAATCATAACAATTCCTTGTATGTTTCTTTTAACCATCTTACCTCCTTTTTATTTATTTCCTGTTTTAAGAGTAATGAATATATTAAATCAACCTGATTTAAATAATTTTCCCTTAGGAAATTAAATCAAGAATATCTTCTGGAGATTCTTTATCTTCAGAAAGAGTTCCTGCAAGGTCTTTAAGAAATTTGATTTTATCTCTTTCAATTTTTACATTAAAATTATCGTCGATATTTCCGTTATAATCATAAGAATTCTCAATCCAATAATCTCCGAGAACATTCCGAACAATAATTCTTCCATTAAAAACTTCTGCCTTTGTTGTTTTTACAGAAAAATTATTTCCAAAATTCTTTGTTAAAATAATAATTTCTTCATCAGTAAGAACATCTGAAAAACCAATTTCTGTTTCATTGACAACTTCTGCCTCGCTGACATTCTTTTCTTTTATTTTATCTGATAAACTATCTAAAAATAAAATTTCTTCATCTTCATTGACTAATTTTATTTTGAAATCTTTGATATTTATATCGGGATTTAAAGAGGAAATATTAATTGAAATTTCCTTTTCAACATTTCCAAGATAATTCTCACCAAAACCTGTTTCTTCTTCTGAATAATCTGTTGTCACAATAATCTGGTTGTTAACAATATTCACATTCACAGAATCATCAGGCAACTCATTACCGTCGACATTCACGCTTCCTGCAATTAATCTTACATTTTGCCCTTCTTCAATTTGATAAACAAATTCGTTGTTTGATGACGCTTTTCCAGAAATTTCTCTTTCTGGTTCTTCAATAATTCTTCCTGTTGGGTTTAATCCTAAGAAAAAATTATAAACACCTCCAAGAAAATTACTCACAATATTTCCTGTAATTACCGACGTAGTCTCCTCTGAACTTTCTATTTTTACAGGAATTTCCTCTTGCTCTGGCTCAGAAGTTTCTGTAATTGCTTCTGTGACTTTTTCGGGAGAAACTTCTGTTGATAAATCTGCGTCAGAACTCTCAGTTGTTTCCTTTAATAAATTTCCTTCATCAGAAATTTCCCCATTTTGAATTTCAGTTTCTTCAGTTATAACTTGATTTGTTCCTGTTTGGTTTTCTTCAATAATTTCTGATTCACTAGTTGAATTTTCTTCTAAAACCTCTGTTGAATTATTTTCTGAAACATTCTCTTCTGTTGTTTCAATTTCTTCTTGATTATTCTCGTCGATAAATTCATAAATCTTTAACACAAAGGAAATTTCAGGATAGATTTTTTTCACTCCAGCGACTCCATAACCTAATCCGCTCCCTGACAAATCTGTTCCTTCAATATAATAATTTCCCTCTGTAGGTTCATCTGAAACAAAATCACTAATTAAATATTCATATTTTTCATCTTCATTTTCCAGAATAATTTTAGATGAAGCAGGAATAAACTCTCCTTGTTTTAATGATAATCTGACAACAGATTCAGATTTATCTGCATCATCAATAAATAAAATTGCTCTTCCATGAATATTTGTATTTATCTGAGTGAATAAATAAAATAAAAAAACAATAAAAACAAAACACAAAAAAACCATAAAGAATTTTTTATAATTTGTTTCAGGATTTCCAGAAATAAATTTTTCACTTCCTTTCTTGTTGTAATAAAAAGTATCTCTATTTTTCCTTGATTTTTTATAAACCATTTTGCCTCTTTAATTTATTAAATTAAGAGAAATAGATATTTAAAAGTATCCCTAAGAAAAATACCGAAGGTGATTAACTGTAATTTGTAATTTCAACAATAGTGATTACATCTTTCCAGGAAATTTCTCTGTCAGCAATTAACTTTACTGAAATTATATCTCCTTGCTCAAATTTGATATTATCTCTGGATTGAGTATCATAATCTTTCTGAACGCCTTGCAAAGCATTCAAAGAATTTCTGAAATTAATTTCCTCGCCGTTTTTGTAAATAATTATTTCTATTCCATTGTTTCCAGAGTTTAGAACTTCAAGATTTGTTGAGATTCCTGTGATGCTTCCCTTTCTCATCATTACATATCCTTTCTCAGGACTTGATTCAACGCCCGTCGCTGTTTTCAAAAATTCAGAACCAGAACTCTCTCCGCTAAATCCAAAGTTCAGAATTTCCCTTGTATCATGAGCAATTATCAAATCGCCTTGTTTTTTCAGCTTATCGACAGAATAAGTCACTACAAAAACATTTTTTTCCTGTTCCTGCTCTTTGTAATCAACTTCATAAATCGCCAGATTATGCTCTCCGACATTTTTTATATTAACTTCTTTAGGAAGAGAATCAAAATCAACTTCTGAAATATTTGAAATATCTTTTTCTTGTATTCCTCTTTTATCTACAAAACTTTTGACATATTTGTCTGTGACTTCTTTTATATTTTTTAAACTAGAATTGATTTCAGAATTTTCATCTGCCTGAACAGCGTCGGCAGCAGCTGCGAAAACTCCAATTACAATCAGCAACATCAAACAAATTCCTAATCCTAAAAATATTTTTTTCATCTTCTCTTTTTATTTTAATATTAGTCCAATGACGTATTTAAATTTTTACTTATCTCATTACAGCTACTACATTGGTGAAATATCCACGTCGCTGTTTTTCTTGTTTTCTCCTCTTGCATAACTTCCGAAAATTCCAGCACGAACAACTTTATTCTTTTTCAAAATAGGAACAATTTTCTTTTTGATTTTTTCAATTTCTTTATTCATAAAAAATTAGTTGATTCTTGTTTAAATAATTTTCTGGCAAACATCTGAATTGATTTCACAGAGAGATTTTTTCAGTTCATCAATTTGTTGCCGGAGATTTTTCCTCTAATTCTTTTTTTATTCCTAACATCTGCCTCTTCAGCGCAGGCAAATCCTCCTTGATTATCCTCCATGTTAAATTCAAATCAACTCCAAAATAAGCATGAGTCAACACATCTCTCGTGCCTGCAATTTTCCTCCACCCCACTTCAGGATGTTTTTTTCTAAATTCCTCAGGAAAATTTTTAGCCGCCTCGCCAATAACCTCGATTCTTCTTAGAGTGGCATCTCTAATGTTCAAGTCCTTCTCAAAATCTTTTTTAGATAGCCCCTTCGTTGTATCTAGGATAAGATCAATATTTTCTAATATATCGTCGACAAACAAACTCTTATCCCTGACCATCAGATTACCCTTACCTCTTCTTTTAATATCTGTTTTTTTAATTTGGGATGGATTGCCCTGTAGCTAACAAGATCAATTTTATTCCCTAATCTGTCCTCAATTTCTAATTTTATTCCGACAAAATCAAACAAACTCATTTTTTCAGTCGGTTTAATCAGTATATCCACGTCGCTGTTTTTCTTGTTTTCTCCTCTTGCATAACTTCCGAAAATTCCAGCACGAACAACTTTATTCTTTTTCAAAATAGGAACAATTTTCTTTTTGATTTTTTCAATTTCTTTATTCATAAAAAATTAGTTGATTCTTGTTTAAATAATTTTCTGGCAAACATCTGCCTCTGGGTTGTCTAACAAATAATTTTTTTCATCTTCTCTTTTTATTAATAGCAAAAGGATATATTTAAAAGTTTTGCTGAGGAATTTCTAAGAGTTATTCTCTCGCTATTTTTAAAAAAGGTACCTCGTAAAAGGTTTTCCTATTTCCATCAACTATAAAATCAAGGATGAGTTTTCCTTTGGCACTTGTTCTGTCCATCTTATACTGCCAGTTTCAACTTTTCCTCTTTCATTTACACAAATCGGACTTTCAGGAAATTCTTTTCCGTCGCCATTCCTGACATAAGACAAAGCCCAGCGAAGATATTCTATTGGAGTAAGCCACTCTCCATATTGCTCAAGATGCTCTCTAATTGCGTCTCTGTGAGATTTTATAGTATCAATATTTTCTCCTCTATCTAATTGTTTCTGAACCTTATCTGTCTCTAGAATTTCATGTACAACTTCATTTCTTATAGCATCTGCTTTAATATTTTCAGGCATATCCCCGCCTGCATAAATTTTGCAATTTCCAGAGATTATTTTAATATCATTAATTTTGAAAAGAGTTTTAGCAGTTCTAACAGATGAAAAGTCATTAGGATTATCTGTTCCTTCAAAATTAATTCCATAATTGATCATTAAATAGCTTAGATAAGGATAAAAATATTTCACGTCTCTGTCATATTGTCTAATTGAATTATTATTTGCAAAAACTTCTTTTAACCCAATCCCATTTGACAAAAGAGTTACAACTAATCCTGTTTTTCCGGATTTCTTCAAAAATTCCCTTCTTGTCATTTCACTTTTCATATTATTTCTATGTTTCCAGAATTTAAATATGTTTCTATTTATTAGTGGTAATAGTAGGAAAATTTATAAATACCCTTACCAAATAAAATTATGGCAATTATGAACATTATAAAATATCCAATTATATTTAATGAAAAATTATTGGAAAAAGACTTTTCAATTAATCCTTTAATTGCAGGATTTAAAGGAGAATTAAACAAACGAGATAAAAACATTACTAACAATTTAAATCCTACAGAAGATTATTGCGTTGTAAGTGTTGGCAGACTCCATGTTCCTTCTATTGTGAATAAACTTCAATCAATTGGTTATAAAACAGATATTTTTGTTCCGCCTAAAACAAAAACATTGCATGAAGATATTAATGCTTATGAATCTAAAAAAAGAGAACTTCTAAAGGGTTTTGAAGAAACCAGAAATTCTAAAAAAGAAGCAATAATTATAGCAGACACTCACACTAGAATTTATAGTTTAGAAGGAATTTTAAAAGAACCTAAAGAACTTATTGAGAGGGGGATTAAAAAAATTAACATATGTTTGGAGCACTCAAAAAGAGGGAATGAAGAAAAATTTCTTTTCAAAAATGGAAAACATTGTTTTCATATATACGACGAATTAAGAAAATATGCTGAAAAATGCAAAAAAATAGGTATTGATTTAGAACTTATAGGATTAGAATGCCGTGAAGATGGTATAGAAATTTGCTAGAAAAATTCTGGAAATTCTTAATCGCACAACTCAACTAATTATCCATCAGTAAAAATAAAAAAATAAAAAAAGATTTTCAACAAGCCGTTGAATTTTAATTGCAAACTTCTGCATCAGGATGGTCGAGACAAATTAATTTCTTCATTTTTTATAGATATTTTTTCTATGTCCTATTCTTAAAACAATAATTTTATTCATGGATATAATCACATCAACAATAACCCGATAATCCGCCACTCTTAACCTCCACAATTTTTCTCCTTGTAATCTTTTAAGGTATCTAAAAGGATTATCTCTTATAGAATAAATTTTATTTAAAATAATTTTAGCATCTTCCTTTTGTAATTTTTTTAAAAACTCTTCGGCATTCTTTTCAATTTGAATTGAATACATTTTATTGAAGAGCAATTCCTAATTCTCTTGCAACTTGTTCTATAGGTTTTACTTTTCCTCTTTTAACATTTTCAAGTGCTGTTTTTATGTCTTCGATTTCTTCTTCACTCAAGCTTTCTTCTTCACAATTATCTATGAGATTATTTAGCAAGTTATCATACGACTGTCTTTCCATATTCTTAAGGGCTTTTAATCTTTCAAGAGTTTCGAGATTTACTTGTATTGTTGTTTTTTCCATATTATATAGTCCCTATAATTAATATATAAATCTTCCGATTTATTATGTTTTACCCACTTGCATAAACACATGCTATCAAATAAATTTTGTATTCTTTTCCTTCCTAACTTACAGTTTCTTCAAAATTTTCAGTAGATTTTCCGAGAGTATCTGTGTAATAAATTATTATTCTATCTCAAAATAAAAAGCAATAAAATTAAATAACTTCGTTATCAGAAGAAGATTCTATAACTTTTTTAACATCCCCTGAAAACACTTTACTCGCTCTGAAAATTTCAAGAGATTTTATTTTACCATTTTTATCAATATCTATAACAATTCCGCTAGGAAGCTCTATACTTTTCCAATACTCTCCGCTACTTAATTCTATATTTAATATATCTTCTTCTTTATCATACCATTCCATTTTAATCAAGCCAAAAGGCAGTTATAATTTTAATTTTATTTTTTTCTTTTCTATAAACTACTTTCAAAATCCTTCCAGAAGGAGGGATTCTGCAAACTGCATTGAGAGCATCTCTCCAATATTTATCTTTAAGTGCATTGGAGTTCATAATTGCGTACTCTATTATATCATTGGTTATATCAGGACGATATTTTCTTTTTCTTTCCCAATGATTCGAATCTATAAAGATCATCTATTATTTAAAATTATTGGTTAATTTTAAATCTTCCGATTTATTATGTTTTACTCACTTGTGTAAACACATGCTATCAAATAAATTTTGCATTCTTTTCCTTCGTAATTTACAGTTTCTTCAAAATTTTCAGGTAGATTTTCCGAGAGTAACTGTACAATAAATCATCATTTTGTTTTTGGCTTAATTAAACAAAATCATAGATAATATTATAAATTAAATAGAATATATAAAATAATGAAGATTGTTTATTCTGAACATGCTAAAAAGAGAATGAAACAGAGAGGATAGGAGAATGGGAAATAGAAAATATCCTCAAACATCCAGATTATATTAAAAAACTTTTGAAGAAAGAAAAGAAGCTGTTGGAGAGATGAGAAATAGAAAAATTAAAATAGTGTTATGAATTAGAAAATTATATAAAGATAATAACTGTAATATAAAAATGAAACTTGAATATGACAAAGATGTGGATGCGGCATATATTTATTTAGTAGATGATTTAAATGATGGACAAGTAACAAAAACCATTGAGTTAAATGAAAATATTATTCTTGATTTTGATAATAAAGGAAAGTTATTGGGTATGGAGATTCTTAATGCAAGTAAAGTATTAAATGAAAAAATGCTTTTAAAATCTTCTTTACTCTAAAGATAATAATTTACTTTTTTATTTCCCGCAAATTTCAGCGTCAGGATGGTCAAGGCAGATGAGTTCTTTTAATTCTTGAATTTCATTTTTGAGCTCCTGAATTTCAGTATCTTTTTCTGCTTTTAATTCCTGAATAGATTTAACAATCACAGCATTAAATTCACTTGGGAAGGTCAAAGTCTTTACTTTATCATTTTCTATGAATAGGCTTTTATTTATTTCTTCATCTGTCGGCGTTCTTTCACCAACCCAATTAGGGAACACTTTTAAAACATCGTCGGCAATTAACCCTATTTCTTTTTCTTCTCTGTCCAACCTGTAATATTCCTTAGGAGATAATTGTAAAACTTTTGATAGAGCACCATTTAATTCAGTTATATTTGTTTTTAATCTTATGTCAGAAGAATCTG
>Ga0210057_1003052_pt1 | contig 23359 bp, 28 predicted proteins | sample CryGeyCG2114_010_2_FD_183968 | JGI IMG/M metagenome (GOLD analysis project Ga0210057, IMG submission 183968) | Groundwater microbial communities from aquifer - Crystal Geyser CG10_big_fil_rev_8/21/14_0.10 (SPAdes) (version 2) | ecosystem: Environmental > Aquatic > Deep subsurface > Groundwater ...
TACTGTTTGAGATAGTATCAGGTTGTTAAAGTGCTAATACCAACTCCTTAAAAAGGAGAAGGTTTATTGTATTTAAAATTCATTATGTTTCTGTTCATTTTGGTCCTTGACATTTAATAGCTAGTCTCCCGTTAGAAGTTGTCGTCCGATGCAGCATCGGACATACAAATTCTTACGTCCTCCTAGAAACGCTCCGTGAGCCGTGTATGCCTGCCCGCCTCTGGCGGGAATAATACGTAAAGGCGAACGGGAAGTCTGGAGGACTTCATTCCCATCATATCACAATAAATTATAAATTAAACTAGAATTCGAGGCCTAGCTGAGCGGAATCTTTCTTATCTTTTTCCTGTGGCAAACTTGATTCTTTTTGAGTTTTACTCCAAATCTCAACTATTCCATATGTGTTGTCATAACCGGGCTCAATGTGAATTTTTCTGTTTCTTACTTTCTCAATTCCTTCGCTTACCCTGTCTCCGCCAATCTCTTTAATCTTTTTAAGGTCTGTGCGGAGTAAAATCTCGTGCTCCGTTCCTAAATCATTTAAAAGCTTCTCGTACATAGACATAACTGTTTGAGTTCCGACACCTGAATCTAAGCTTTCGGAAAGAATCTCAAGAAGCGGCACTAGATTCACAAACGGCGGCCTCTTCCCCTTTCTATCATCGAGCCAAACAGTTCCGTTCTCGTCCTTTTTCTCAATATAATTTACCTCTTCAGTATTAGCCAATTCCTCCACCCTATACATAACACCCACCGTAAGCTCTCGCCCGCATTTCGGACAAATTTTCCCCTTTTCAACCGTTTCGGAGGACGTTTGAACAACATTGCAATTTCTGTGTCCCGTATAGTGGTACTTTCCTTCTTCAGGATAAAACTCTATAGTATATGCAATCTCAAACGTCCTCTCCCTACCCCGCACAAGTGCGTTCATAATATTGACATAAGTTATTTCACTCTCCTTGATTCTTGATTCATGATTCTTGCTTCTTAATACGGTGGCTTCCCTTCCCATTTTCTGCATAGAATGCGCGTCTGAAAAGCTGACAATGCTTCTATTCTCAAGCTCATTTATCCGCCAGTTCATACTAGGATCACTACTCAAACCCGTCTCGACGGCAAAAATCCTTTTCGCGTATTTTCCAAAACAGTCCTCTATCCTGTCGTATCCCGATTTACTGCCGTATAAAGAAAACCAGGGAGTCCACACGTGGCACGGAATAATTGCTATCTTGTTATCAATCTCCCACAACATTTCGACTAAGTCTTTTGAGGAGATGCCAAGTATCGGACGGCCATCAGAGGCGAGATTAAATCCACGAGCAAGCAGTGCTTTATTGACTTTGTCAACCGCTTCAAAATTTGGTGCAAGAATTAAATTATGAATGCGGCGCACCTGCCCACCTTCAGAATAAATGCTTGAAACTTCTGTTGCGAGTAAAAAATATGTAGAGAGATCTTCCTTTTGCGTCGCAAGAGGCAACTCTTTAATCAATTCCTTTTCGTTTTTCAGCTTATAAATTCCGCTGTTCACTTCAACTAGCTGTACCTTTGCCTCTCTTATCCACACCGGGTGTGTAAAATCACTAACGGAAAGCACATTCAAGCCCTTCATCCTCCCCCACAAAAACATATTTGTAAGGTTCATTTTTTGAGATACCGCGCGGGAAAAGCGCGAGTGAAGATGTAAATCAATAACTAACTCGTTCATCTTTCAAGCTCTATAAATGTAAATTTATACCCATTTTCTTCGTCTCCAATTGAGCTAATAATTTTTTTAAATTCATTTTCGTATTCCGGAAAAAACGCGTCAGCGTCCACCTCTTTATCAACTATTGTCAGATAAAGTTTATCGGCATAAGGTAAAAAGGCTTCATATATCTGCGCGCCTCCTATTATAAAAACTTCTTCCTCTTCATGTTTCTTAGCTAGCTCCAGAGCCTGTTCAACTGAATGTACCACTTTTACGTTTGAGTCAAAAATCTTCAAATTTGGATCATGCGTAATTACAATGTTATTACGGTTTGGAAGCGCACGACCTATACTCTCAAAAGTTTTACGCCCCATGATAACTGTGTGACCAGTGGTCTTTTCTCTAAAATGCTCCATGTCTTTTTTCAGGTCAAAAACTAGCTTATTCTCTCGCCCCAACTCTCGGTTCTTGCCAATAGCTGCAATTAGCGCTATTCGCGCAGTATTTCGTATCATGTATTAAGTATCAAGTATTTTTTTCGGCTTGTAGATAATTATTGATTGCTAAATCTATATTTGGCATTTTATTTAATCCTGTAAGTTCTGCTATTTCTATCCATTCAGGCGTAGTTTTTTCATCCCCTCTAACTTTCCCTTCATAAGCGTTACAATGAAAAACTCGCATTTGTGCATGCCTTAAAGTTCCACCTTTTGTCCTGATTATATATGAACCAAAAAAATTGTTTTCAAACTGTTCTAAGTCGTCCTCTTTTACTTTTAAGCCAGTTTCTTGAAAAAGTTCTCTAGTAGCTGCTTCCTTTGGTGACTCACCTAGCTCAATTTGTCCTGCCGGCAAGCCGTAAATTCCTTCGGGGTTTTGCGCCAATTGAGAGTGTTTTACGAGTAATACTTTTTTATTGTCTTCCGAAAATACTAAAACTCCTACCGTCTGCATCGTCCCAGGAATTTCATTTCTAACCTCGTCTTCAGCCATAATATTTTACCCTTATTTTACTTTATAAAAAATGGTTATAAATCCCCTTCTTCTTTGTTTCCGCGTATCGATACGCGGAAACAATAATATTTAATTTATTTAAACCAGCCTTTAACGAATTTTGAGCCTCCTCTCGACCTTTTAGATTTTAGATACTCCTCCCTTTCCTTTCCCATCTGCTTCCTAACTCTATCAATCGCAAGTTTTAGACCCCCATGTCCTTCTTCCAAAATTGTTTTGATTTTTGAAACGGTCTGAGTGCTTGTCTTGGACTGAACAGCGGTTTCGCGGGGACCTAATCCGTCATAAAGAAGGTTTGCTATATGCCATCTTCTTTTTAACATCCTAAGCTCTGATTTAGTCAAAATGTCTTTAAAAAATACTTTCACTTCTTCAACACTCTTCAAGTTGTTAAGTATTTCGTAGAGAAAATGTATTTCCCTGAAATAAGTTTTCGCATCAATCTCTTTTTTAGGTTTTGACATATTATTACTATACTAAAAACTTACAATTCTCCGCAATGTTTTGATGTATCGATACATCAAAATGAGGGGCAGTTGGTTTATGTATTATATTTATAAATAATTTATAGGTTGTTGTCCTTGAGAAATGTTGACGATTCATTAATTAAGTATTATGTATTTTTTTAACTTACCAATCATATCATCCGAATCGCTATACTCTACAAATTTATCCGTTAGAAATTTTAGGGAGCCTGAAATATCTGAGCCTTTTTTATAAATACAAACTATGGGAATTCCAAAACTTTGAGCCCATGCTAACTCAATCCCCTGTCCAGTCGCGGGACTTGAAACTTCAGCAAGAACCATATCGATTTTCTTTTGCCCAAACAATTCCATTGAGCTATAGGGGTTCAACCCCTCTTCGTGGGGAAATATAAAATCTACGCTCAAACCTGACTCTTTGAGAGGTTTATAAAGCTCACTCTGGAAGTCAAAAGCCTTAGCGTGAGATATATATATCTTCATACATAATACTTACTTCTTTATACTTAATACTTTCTCACTTTGCCATTTTGCCGGTCTTTTTGTCGTAAAGACCTCCTGCAACCGTAAGCTCTGCTTTTAGCATTGGATAAGGGTCGTAACCTACTAGCTCTACATATTCGGGGCGGAAATCATCAATTGACTTAAATTTCTTTGTAAACTTTATAGTTGGAAATTTTTTGGGTTTTCTTTTAAGCTGTTCTTTTACCTGAGAAATGTGATTTTCATAGATATGAACGTCTCCAAAAGTATGGATAAATTCTCCCGGCTTCAGACCAGCAATATGCGCCAGAATCATTGTTAAGAGTGCATATGATGCAATATTGAAGGGAACACCCAAAAACACGTCCGCACTTCGCTGGTATAACTGTAGAGATAATTTATCTCCCCTTCGGGATACTTGATACATATTGTGGCAAATTGGGTATCTTGAAGCATCCTCAAATGTAGCCATAGTGTACAAATACTCGGGATTCCAAGAGTTAACAATCAAATTCTTCGCGTCCGGGTCATCTTTCATCTCCTGCATAACCCACTTTAACTGGTCTATTGTCCTGCCCTTTTTCTGTCCTTGCCCTGAGATTGCTTGCGGTGAGCTTGTCGAACCCGTCGAACGGGTCGGCCATTTTCTCCACATTTCTCCATAAATTCTGGGTAACTCTCCCCATTTGCCTGCAAATTTAGAATCGTTTTTTATCCTATCAATAAACTCTTCCTTGGATAATATCCTTTCGTCATCGCGAGCGTTAGCGCGGCGATCTTTCACAGATTGCTTCCTCTCCGCCAGCTGGCGGATCCTCGCAATGACAGGTTCCATTTTTCCCTGGTAAATCTTATAGGGATAGTCCGTCCATATTTGAACATTGTTATCAACGAGGTATTTAATATTAGTTTGCCCGGACATAAACCAATAAAGCTCGTGCAGAACTCCTTTCCAGTAAACTTTTTTTGTAGTGAGTAAGGGAAATCCTTTTGATAAATCGTATCTGGTTTGCCGGCCGAACAAGGAGTACAAAACAATATCTGTTCCACGGTCAACCTTCCGCTCACCCTTATCCAAAATCTCTTGAAGTAAGTCTAAATACTGATACTCCTGATGAATATTTTTTTTCATAAAATCAGTAGAATGTATTATGTAGCAGGTATAATGCGAACTATATCATTATAAAATTTTCTATTCAATACTTGATACAAAATACTAGATACTAAATACTTTTTTATACCTGCTTCTCTTTTTTCGCCGCGGCGACGCGTCCTCCCTGCCATTGGCCTCGATACATAGAGCCACCTCCTTCTACTTGTTCGAATTGAATATGAATTACTCGTGCGCCCATCTCAATTGTTACCGGCAGAGGCCCTTCATTTTTTATAGCAAATGTAAGCTTTCCTTTATAACCCGGGGCTACGTTTCCGGTTCTAATAAACAAACCGCTTCTAAACGTCGTGGTTCTAGGCTTAAAATTTGCTGTAATATCATGCGGCAAATTAACTTCTTCAATAGTTGTTACCAAATAAAACTCATTTGGGAAAATCGTTATGGAGCTCTTTTTCGTCTTTGAATATTTTTTTACAAGTTCGATATCAGGCGTCTGCCGGTCTGTAACTCCTAAAAACGCTTTGCCTCCAGTTATTTTAAAGACTTCACCAAGCCGTAAATCAAATCCCGCGCCTTCGGGATTGGTTAGTTCACGTTTGTCTAAATTCTTAACAAGCTTTTTTGTTTTTACCAGCTCCAATAATTTTTGTGGTCCTAAAATCATAATTTTACACTTACCCTTCCGTAGCTTTCTTGTCCGCCATAGCTTTAGCGAAGGCGGAGGCGCAGGAGGGTCATATCTTTTTAATTTTTGAAATTAAGTCTTTTGTAATGATGTCAATTTCTCTATCTCCATCAATAACCGTTATTTCCTTAGGAAATCTTTTTGCCAAATAGTCATATCCCGTCATAACTTTTGCGATTTTATTTTTATCCTCATAAATTTCCTTTTTTTCCTTTTTGTAAGACAATCTTTTTAAAGACTCCTTAAGAGGAATTTTCAGCAAGAATGTGTAGTCAGGAACTATAAACTGATGATACATGGAAAGAATTGACTGAGAAATCAGAAGCTGGTCGGCTATACTTTTATCATACTTTCCGCCTGTTTTGTCCAATATTCCGTAAACAATAGCAGACCAAAAACATCTATCGGAAATTACGACTTGACCCTTTTTAAGAGATGGCTCGACGAGTTCGGTGTGGTGGGCAGATCTATCTGCAGAAAAAAGATATTGCAAAGCAACAGCTGGTAATTTTTCCTCTCCCAATAGTACTTTGTGCGCCAAATCTCCTATCAGACCGTTCTTTCTAGGTTCACGGGTTACAACAACGTGTTTTCCTAATTTTTTATAGTGTTTTGCAAGTCTTTCAACCTGTGTAGTTTTTCCACTACCGTCAATTCCTTCAAGAACTATATAAATTCCTTTATACGAATTTCGCCTTAGTTCTAAATTAAATTTAACAGGATAGCGCATATTAAGAGGGCAAGTTGAAAACCATCGTAGCATAAGATTCATAACTCTTCAACTAAGGTGCTACGATGGTACTGATCCCAAATTTAAGAGGAGAAAGTAACCCACCATACTTATATACTAGTATATAAGTAATTCAAACGCTCTTCATTTTTCTTGTGTATAATAAAGTCAGTGAAACAGCTTGGTTCCATCCTTAAAAGCTTTAATCCGCAGGAGGATAAATATATCTCGAGAGAATTTCAAAAATACGGCATATTTTTGTCAGAAGAATTAAATGATTATAAGCATAAAGCGTTATACATAAAACTTGCAAAAACTACTCCTCGAGCACTTCTTGAAAAAGCCTACTCTTACGCAAGAGACGCAAGGGTTGAAAAGCCCGGAGCTTTATTTATGTGGAGATTGAAACAGCTAAAAGATGAAGCAAAGGAAAATCAGGCAAAAAATCCCCAGCATGAATAAAAAAAATCTTACAAATTTCTTCTCTGTTGAAAAAACTTCGAGCAAGATAATTCTTATAGGAATTTTTCTTTTGTCTTCATTTTTACTTTTTTTACCTGTTTTTATAGATATAGACTACAAAGCATTCCTTGCGTTTGGAATGATCGGGCTTTTTATAATAAATTTTTTAGGGAGCGCGACTCTTTTTCTTCCCGCGCCGGCGATTGTTTCTGTCGCGATAGGAGGAGCTTCTTTTAATCCTTTAATTGTCGCGCTGATCGCAGGAATAGCCTCATCTCTAGGCGAAAGCACGGGATTTTTATTTGGCTATTCTTCTATGAAATTTCTCTCTAAAAAGAATAATCACAAAATTTTCCTACTTACTAAAAAACTGGTCCACTTTAAAGGCGGGATTTTAATACCGGCATTTGCATTTATCCCAAATCCTTTTTTTGACGGATTTGGGATACTTGCGGGAATTTCAAATTTTCCTATAACTAGATTTATTTTTCTAACGTTTATAGGACGGTTTATGAGAAATATAGGCATCGCGTATTTAGGATTATTTTTATCATGAAAATGGGGGAAATAAGAGAGAGGGTTTATAGAGAAGTTAAAAAGGTGCCTAGCGGAAAAGTTACAACTTATGGAATTATTGGAAAGAAACTTGGAATTTCACCTAGAATTGTCGGATACGCGCTTCATATGAATAAGGACGATAATGTTCCATGCCATAGAGTAGTTAACCGCGTGGGACGGCTTGCTCCCACTTTTAGCTTCGGGGGATATAAGGAACATAGAGAACGGCTTGAAAAAGAAGGAGTGAAGTTTAGAGACGAAACCCACGTTGATATAAAAGAATTTATGGCGTTTACCAAATGATAAAAAAGGTTTTATTTACACTGCTTTTTTCCTCTCTTTTCCCTTTAGTTCTTTATGCGCACGAACCCGACCAACCTCCTCAAGATCTTTCCAGTGAACATATTAATTATTTTGATTCCGATATTACTGTTAATAAAGATGGGACGATAGATGTTACGGAAAGCATTTATTATGATTTTGCAAATCTTAATAGGCATGGAATCTTTAGAAATATTCCGTTCACCAAACGCGATGCCGAGGATAAAAGAGTTGACTTGGAGTTTTCAAACTTCAAAGTAACGGATAAAAACGGCAATCCCTACAAGTTTGAACGTTTAACGGAAAACGAGCAAATTGTTCTTAAAATTGGCGATCCCACCAAGACAGTGACCGGGAAACATTTGTATGATATATCATACACAGTATCGGGCGCCATTGGGTATTTTGACGACTATGATGAGCTTTACTGGAATGTAACCGGAAACGGATGGGATGCGCCAATCCTTGGAGCGGCTGGGCATATAAATTTACCGGATGAAGTTGATATCGAAAAAGTTCAAAAAGGATGCATTACGGGATCTTTTGGCGCGACCGAAGAACACTGCTATTTCTTAAACATAGATAAAACTATTCATGTTCATACCGATACCGCACTTAATCCCAATGAAGGCTTAACAGTAGTTGTAGGATTTCCGAAAAACATAGTAGCTTTTCTTCCTCCCACACTCTACGTCTCGTTCTGGGAAACTCCGCTAGGTAAATTGACTTTAGTTTTAATAGGGCTTGCCGCAGTATTGTGGTATTTAATATTGCCAATTGCGCTTTTTGTTCTCTACTTTTATAGAGGGCGCGATCCTTTTGTGGGTAGAAGTTTAACCGCTTGGTACTCACCACCCAAGTCAAAGGACGGGAGAAGCCTTACTCCGGCAGAAACTGGAGCATTAATAGATGAAACTGTTAATAAGCGCGATATATTCTCAACAATTATTTCATTTGCCCAAAGGGGTTATATAAGAATTGAAGAAAGGCGCCGCCCAGAGGGCTCTGCCCGGCGGGAAAAAAAAGATTTTTGGTTAAGTAAAGTGAATAAGCAAAAAAAGGGCGACAAGCCGCTTCCTTTTGAAAAAAAGCTTATGGACGGGATATTTGAAGAAGGAAACGAAATAAATCTTAAAAAAACTAAAATTTATAAAACAATAGCTAAGGTTGAGAATATGCTTTATAAGGATATGGTGAGTGAAAAATATTTCCCTCATAATCCAAAAACTGTAAGAACCATATATTACATTTTGGGTTCAATTGCTTTAGTAACATTTAATCTGGCCCTTGCGCTAACTGCATTTATAGTAGGGCGTATTATGCCTCGAAAAACTCTACATGGCGCACAAACTGCAAATGTAGCAAGAGGCATGAAAAATTTTCTCAACTCGCAAGAAAGACAAATGAATTTTCAGGGAGACAAGCAATTATTTTTTGAAAAACTTTTACCGTACGCCATCGCATTTGGCGTAGAGAAAAACTGGGCAAAAAGGTTTGAAGCATTTGATTTAAAAAGTCCTGATTGGTATCAGGGTTATTCGGGAAGTCACTTTACTTCAGCCTATCTTGCAAGCAGTCTCTCAAACTCGTATTCAAGTTTTGCAGTATCTAGTACTCCCCCATCTTCATCGGGCTCAGGATTCTCCGGGGGCGGAAGTTCCGGTGGTGGTGGAGGCGGTGGAGGCGGAGGGTCTTGGTAGAACCGAACTCCCCTCGAAGCCTTGCGAAGTGGGGTGGCGGAGACTGGTAATCAGCCGTTTATTCCACTTTCATTAGAATTATGATTTCTGTATGACTCGGGGTGACTATCATTTCCAACCCAATATTTATTTAATTCTTTTGCAATTGTCAACATCATATCGTCATCTACGGAGCTTCTTAAAGATTCTGAATCAGGACCATAAAACGTTGCTCTAAAAAAAGAGTTATCGTGCAAACGACCCTCTTCTACTGCTTTGCTCCAATAATCACGGGAAGTATCAAAACGCTCTTGTGGAGTAGGAGGAGCCAATTTTGGCATATACTCTCTTATAATTCTAGCTCTATCGTTTTCCATCCTTCGTATTTATAACCTATTTCTTCTGCGCTTTAAACATTTTTTCTACTTCACTTAGAGTTGTGGCGTCAATTGGCTTTTTATCGTCCCGAAATCTTTCTAAACGAGGAAATCTGAGTGCGTACCCCGGAACATCTACATCAAATGCGGATCCGGACTTACTCGCTTTCATAACGCGTCCCGCGGTATGCACGGGTGAGCGAGTCAGCTCATCCGCCTTTATTTCAACTACGATATCCGCCTCTATCCATACGTCAGGCTCAAGCCATTTGTCTACTTCATATAACGGCGGTTTTTCCTTCGCTCTCAACTTTTGCCCTCGTTTCCCTAGCTCTTTCCATTCCTCGTCAGTCAAACCGGTACCGACTTTTGCAATTGTTACAAATTTATCTTCTTTTTCGTCATAAATGCCTATTAAAAATGCACCAATGCCAAAGGCGGTTCTTTTTCCGCGACCGTAATAATATCCCATAACCACACAATCTACTGTGTCATTTAGCTTACTTTGATAACTTCTCTTAAGTTTTATCCAGTTCCATCCGCGGGCGCCGGCTTGGTACGTTCCGTCAAGTTTTTTAGCTAAAATTCCTTCAAGTCCCTCAGAAATACACTCGTCAAAAAAGTTTTCAATTTCGCCTCCCTTGCTAAAAATCTTTTCCTCAGCTAAATAAACGGTTTTACCTTTATTAATGATTTTCGTCAGCGCTTGCCGTCTCATTTCATATGTTTCGGGAACGTAATTTTTACCATTCAAATAAAGTAAATCAAAAGCCATGTATTTTAGGGGAATTTTTTTAGCCATTTCGGGAATATCATACTTGCGCTTTCTTTGGGCGGTTAACTGAAACGGGAGATATTCATTCGTATCGGGATTATATGCTATCGCCTCCCCTTCAAGAATTACCTCTTTTTCTTTAATCTGTTCGCGTATTCCTTTTTCAATATCCGGATACATGAAAGTGACTTCTTCTAAATTGCGGGTAAATATCTTTACTCCATTTCCATTGAAATGGATTTGAAGGCGAAATCCGTCAAATTTAGGTTCCACCGCGCATTTCCCTATTTTTTTAATAATCTCGTTTCCCGAAGAAAGTCTTTCTGCTCTTGCCATAAGAATCGGTGTAAAAACAGAAGGTTTTACGCTTTCAATTCCTTTTATCCCGCTTTTTTTGAGATTTTTAGCTACAAATCCTAAATCGGGGCGCATGTTATATTTTTCCTCGATATCCTTTTTAAGACTTTTATCACCCTTTAGCATCCATGAAAGACTGTCTATTACGGTCATGTCGGAAAAGCCAAGGCGAAGTTTATTTACAGGAATCCTAGCTACAAATCTAACTGATAAACTATCAAGCGCTGATAAAAGGTTAGAAAGCGTTTTTAATTTCTTCTCTACACTTCCCTCCCCTCCAATCGTAGTTATTTTTTCTAAACTCTCAAACACATCATTTATTCCTAATTTTTTATCTTTTATATTTGATTTTTTATTTAATGCTTCCGAAAGCTCTCCCAAATCTCCAACTCTTTTGTACTCACGTTTAGCCTCTTTCTCATCTTTACCATACGCCAAAGCTATTGCTTTCACCATAGATTTTTCAGCGATATTAAACTCAACGCTTTCATAAAGAGGTGCAACTCTTCCCTGAAGAAGATAAATTACTTTGTCGATTTCCTCGCTTGGGACTTTTTTGAATAATTCCGCAAGAATAACTATCATCTCATTTCTGGAGGTAATTTTTTCTAGTTTTTGAAGATATTCTGCTAAATCCTTAAATCTCATTATTGTTTCCTTTTGAAAATACGTCCTTCACTTGTCCAGTTAAAGATTTCAGATCGTCCACTAGAAAGGGCTTTTGCAAATGAAAATCAATTCCTTGGGTTTTAAAACTACTTAGCTCTGCATCATCCAACCCCCTAGCAGTTATCAACGCGATTGCGAGCCTTGGGTTTAGTTCTTTTGCTTTTTGGGCAAGCTCAACCCCATTCATCCCTGGCATATCGTAATCGGTAAAAAGAGTATTAAAACGATTAGGCTCTTTTTGTAGTCTTTCTAGAGCTTCCTGGCCATTTGCTGTACTCGTGTAATCTATACCAATTTTTTCAAATAAAATTTCCTGCAGGCGGCGGATAGAAGGATCGTCTTCCACTCCTAAGACGTGCAATTCGGGTAGATTTTCAGTTTCTACTGATGTTTGATCTTTTTCTCCTATCTCCATTTTTATTTTGAACTATTCTCTAATTTCTAATCACTATTAGCTACTCTATGCCATTAAATACTTTACGCCTTTGGTGCGCCCTCTTTTAACTATTATACCCTTCTTTACCAAATCCTGCACTTCACGAAGAGCCGTATCTTCAGACACATCCGGGAAAAGATTTGCAAATACTTTATTTTCAAGATAACCGATTTCCTGCATATATTCAATAATTTTAAGCTGTCTGTCAGTCAGCATTACAGGGCCGCCCAGCTTTTTTTTCAGAGTCGAATCAATTGAAATATGCTCTATTTTTTCTCTTATCTTACTTAGTTCTATAGCAAGAGCGTTAGTAAAATATTCAAGCCACACGGTCAAATCTCCATTCGTTTTTTCTACACTCTGAAGCGCTTCATAATAAGCCTCCGGATCGCGGTCAAAATGCTCCTCAATTGAGAAAAACTTTCTCACATCATAATTTTCGCGGAATAAAACAAGCATTGATAATGCTCTCCCCACTCGTCCGTTTCCATCGAGAAATGGGTGGATGCGTACAAATTCGTAGTGTACTACCCCTGTCTTTAAAACCGGATGCATCTCACGCTCAGATTTTATAAAATCTATTAAATCTTTTATCTGCCACTCTACTTCTATACTTCTTGGAGGCTTGAAGGAAACCTCACCTGTAATGCTGTTTCGTATGACAACGTCTTTTTCCCTATATCTGCCCGACTCCAAAGGCGACAAAATTTTATCTACAACTATATTATGGAGTTCAAATATGCTGTCTTCGTCAATAATTGCGTCCTTTTTATCTCCAATGTAAGACACGACATTTCTATAATTTATAACCTCCTGAACATCACGTTCACGGGCGACAATTTGCTCTCCTTCAAGTACTCTTTGTACCTGATTTAATGAAAGTTCATTTCCTTCTATATGCGTTCCGTAGTGAGTCGTTCTAATAGCCGCGTCCTCTTGAAACTTTTTCTCCCAGTATGGTAAAAGCGGCGCGTTTATAATTACCTGTCTTGCCGCCTCAATGGTGCCGATGTTACTGAGGATCTTATTGGTGATAGAAAAACTGGGTGTATACATAAGTTGTCAGCTATTAGCTGCAAACAATCTACTGCGTCTTACCACGTTGGATGCGAAGCTATCCAATGTGGTAATTATGCGGTAATAATGCGGTTTTGTCAATACTCTGTTGCATTCTTAGCCTCAATTTAGTATCATTCACATATGCCAAGGCTTGACGCAAAAGAGGAAAATAAACTTACGATTGAAATCGTGAGGCAAATGCTGACCTTAGCTACCGCAGGATTTGGGCTGGTAGCGGCGCTTGCCTGGAATAGTCTTATCCAATCATTTGTCGAAACTTACATAAAAGTCTGGCTTCCTGAGTTTGGCGAAACTATAACTCTTCTTATATATGCCGTTATTGTTACAATTCTTGCCGTCATAGTTACGCTTCAGTTATCAAAACTTTTAAGAAAGCTTGAAAAAAGGGAAGAGAAAAGATAGTTTTTGTATTAAGTAGTAAGTATCAAGTATAAAATTCAGATTTAAGTTGCATAATATATGCTGCATACTACATAATACTGGCATTCATGCGAGTTATAGACTTAAAACTTCAGAACTTTAGAAATCACAAAAAATGTTCATTTAATTTTTTGGATACTACTATAATAGTAGGAGAAAATACTACCGGCAAAACCTCAATTTTAGAAGCATTATATATGCTTTCTCACGGAAAAAGTTTTAAGGCTGAGAAAGATACGGATACAATAAATGATAATACTGATTTTTCGAAAGCGGAAGGTCTTATTGACGAAGAAGATGGAGAGACCAGGCTCTCTATAATAATTGCAATTAGAAATAACCGTCCTGTCAAAAAATACATGGTGAACAATGTCGGACGATACCAGACAGAATTTATCTCACATTTTCTGACAGTTCTTTTTACTCCGGAGGATTTGGAAATTATAACCGACTCGCCGTCTTTAAGGCGTGAGTATATAAATTCCGTTCTCATTCAAGCAGACAAACATTATAGAATCGCGCTAAGTCTCTATGAAAAAGCTCTAAAGAGCCGCAATAGAATGCTCTATTTAACCCGCGAAGGCAAAAAACGATTCGGCGCAGACGAATTTGAATACTGGGATAATCTGCTTATCGGAAACGGACAGCTTATTACAAAATACAGAAGAGAATTCGTAGAATTTGTAAATAATGCCGAAAAAGCAATCTTTAAGTTTGAACTAAATTATGACAAAAGTATAGTTTCAAAGGAGCGCTTAGATAAATATAAAAATGAAGAGCTGGCGGCTGCAAAAACTCTAGTTGGGCCGCAAAGAGACGATTTCATTTTCAAATTTGAGAAAGGAAAATCGATTAAAGAATTTGGTTCTCGCGGTGAACAAAGGCTTACTATTTTGCAGATTAAACTAATTGAAGCATTATTTTTAATAGAAAAAACCGGAAAAACTCCTGTAATTCTACTCGATGATATATTCTCAGAACTCGATGAGCATAACATCCATAAAGTTCTAGATCTTCTCCCCCACCATCAGGTAATAATAACCACCACTCACGAAGAATTCATCCCGAAAAAAATAATGGAAAAAGAAGAAGTAGAAATTATTGAATTATAAGCTCTCTCATCACTTTAGGTATTTCATCAGCTAAATCTGGGGCGTTGAAAAACTGAATGTGTATGGGTTGGGGCTGTGGACTCCATACTAAATTCCATGTGTCGGCCCTTAGTACTAACCATAATGGATTTCCCATTCAGAAACCACTCAGCAAAGTAATTATAACATTTATTCGGATTGCCACATTTGCAGGAAAATTAATTAGCGAAGAACTTTTGCTTTATCTCTTTTGGAAGAGCTTCACCTTGGCGCTTCAAAAAGTTTGATGCGTCAAGAATCTCGATATAAACAGGCTTATCTTTCTTATTGAAATGCACAATTACGTCTTTTGACTGCTCTGCATAGTCTATGGGTTCTTTAGAAATGTAAATATTCAATACATCATCTTCCTTCTCGTATACAAATTTTGGGTGTTTTGAACTTATTTTCTTAATTGCTTTCATAGTATCTTCCTTTCTTTGCAGGATAAAAAGTAATCACTTTAATTATATCACCTTCTTCTTTATACACAACTCGCAACACCAATCTTTCATTAAGAGTTTTTGAAGTTATTATTTTCGGCTTGTCAGAATTTCTATCAACGTGTTCAGGATTATTTATTACCTTCAGAATATTTTCTTTTGTGATAATAATTTTATTTTTCCTAAATCTCTCAATCTTCTCTATTGCATGCTTGGTCAAAACAATCTTCATGCTAATAATTTTCCCATCACCTTTGGAATTTCGTCAGCGAGATCTGAGGCGTTGAAGTAATAGCCGACGCGTTCAAACAAACTCTCCCCTGCTTTTTTATTTATATAACTTGCAGCAGTTGCTGATAAAAATGCTTCATTTTTAGCATACAATGCCGCGACCAAGCCTGCCAGCACGTCTCCAGTGCCTCCCTTTGTCATACCCGCATTTCCACCTGAAATCCGGACGCATCCGCCAGCTGGCGGACAAACAATATCGTATTCACCCTTAAGCAAAACCACACAGTTATATTTCTTTGCAAACTCTTCTGCTTGCTTTTCTAATTCTAAGTTCTCAATTTTAATTCTGAATTCTGAATTCTGAATTCTAGATTTTAACGTCTCAAACTCTTTCCTATGCGGCGTGAGTATCGGCATAACTTTTAAACCAAGCAATATCTCAGACTCAATCACCTGCAAACTCCCCCCGTCAATCACCCATTTTTTATCAGGATATTGTGTCAATAAACGCTCGGTCAGCACTTTCGTATCATCATCCTCTTCTTCCTGCCCCTCAGCTCTTGGCATTCCTGGACCTATCAAAACGACGTCTGCTTCTTTAATATAACTATCAATATTTTTGCGTTTTACTACAATTCCGTTCCTGAATTCTTCTTTTGCTTTTTGCACTATTTCGTTGTTTTCAGGAACGCTGCTGTAAAAAACCATATCAACAATTCGGGAGGCAACTTCCAGTGACCAAAGAGACGCCGCGTGGAAAAGATGGGAACCGCCTATAACCATAACTGAACCGTTTTGTGATTTATGCGCATCAGAAGGCGGTCTATAAAGTGCTTTTAAAACTTCAGGGTCAAAAGGCCTCATAGAAAGAGCTATTTTTCTGGTTCTATTACTGTACCAATAAATTTCTCACCGTGCATATAATTTTTAACGTTTACCAAATTGTGGCCGTCTAAAATTACAACCCTAAGACCCAATTCCTGTGCTCTTTTTGAAGCAATAGGGTCAAAAGGCACGTTCATTCCGGGCGTCCACTTATTTCCTACAAGTTTTCTAAATTCGCTCCATGTAGTTTTTTTTATTACCTTTGCTTTTTTATATTTATTAGGGTCTTTATCGTAAACCATTTTTATATTGCTCATGTTAATTATTTCATCGACTCTATAATCCTCCGCCATAAGAGTCGCGCAGAAGTCTGTTGACCAGCCCGGTTTCCATCCGGACCCAACCACAACAGGCTCATTAACCCTTCTTATAATTTCATAGTGCTTAAGTACGTATTGATGGGCAATATCTCTAAAAATAGTTCTTATTAGATGCGCGTTCATTTTTGTAGCGTGTATTCCCAGCCAGTCTAAATCATCAGGTGTAAGTTCATGCCCTAAAACATCTCTTCCCGAATCCCTATAATGCCTTGCGATAGTTCCGCCGCCAACGACAATAAAAAACTGGCGTTTTGGGTTTAACGCCAGTTCTTCTCTAATAAACTTATTGAAGCGTTTGAGAAATAGGACATCGATGCCGCCGTTCGGATAAACCAATGACCCTCCTAGCGAAATTATAACTTTGTCCTTCGTATTCCCCATAATTTTGCGTAAAAAAACAGGTCTTATAACCTGTTTTTAGTCGATGCTAAATATAGCAAATTATATGCATAAAAGCAAAATCAAATTTCATTCCTATTATTATACAAAATACTTACAACTATACAACTGTTTTAATTTGCTATTGACTTTTTTTTTATTTTTTGTTTTGATGTATGATATGCCAATCGCAAAAAAGGGCTCGCTATCTTCAATCCTTAAAAATCCTCTGCAGCAACTTTCGATGCGCTTAATGTATGTAGTTCTTCTCATAGCATTCCTAGTTATCGGCTATCTTCTTGGAAAACTTGAGGGTACAAATCCGGCAGTTCAGGGTGAAAACCAAACAGCAGCGGGACAGACAGGGAACACCCAAGCTCTTCCTCAAGAACCCGGGGCTCCAGATCCGGAGGAAGTTCTAAAAACCCTTGACGAAGGACATCTTCCCGTAAAGGGAAAGGCTAGCGCGCCAGTCACAATTATTGAATTTTCAGACTTCCAGTGCCCATTCTGCCGCTCATTTTATACCCAAACTCTTCCACAAATTGAAAAAGAATACGTAGAGACGGGAAAGGTTAAAATGTATTACAGGCATCTTCCTCTTGCGTTCCATGCTCAGGCAAGACCCTTTGCGCTTGCTTCAGAATGCGCTAATGAGCAAGGAAAATTCTGGGAGCTTCATGACAAAATATTTGACGAGCAGGAAAAGCTGGGACAGGGAACAGTAGAGTCTACGGTTGATGATATAAAAGCATGGGCAAGTGAAATTGGGCTTAATGCTTCGCAATTTAATCAGTGCCTTGACAGTGAAAAATACGCTGAGAATGTAGATAATGACAATAGCGTTGCTTCTAAAGTAAATGCAACCGGCACTCCAACTTTTTATATAAATGGCAAACAAATAGTAGGCGCCCAACCCTTCTCCTCATTTAAGGCTATAATCGATCAAGAACTCGAGGGATAAATGTAACTCTCCCGACATTTTCATAATTCAAAGTCTGTATAATTAAAAAATGGACAGAAAACTCGCCTTCTTAATAATTAAGCAGGAGTTATTTCCCCTTAAATCAGTTTTCTCTGTTCTAGCTCTATCAACTCTTTTTATATTATTTTCCTTTGTAATCATAAACTATAAATCTTATGCATCATTTGTCTTTGCTAGCTATCCATTTTTTGCAAAGCTTAAGATAATAAGTCTTATTTTTATCGGCACATTTTATGCAACATCTCCTATAGACATAGTATTTCTCACAGTTATGGCTGTTCTTTTCGGAATTAACATGACCATGGTAATAAATAAATTTTCTTTACTTAAACGGAAAGGGAATTTAAGAATCATGTTTGGGACGGGGATTGTATCAATTGCCGCAGCGGGGTGCGCCTCATGCGGACTCTCTTTTGCCTCGCTAATAGGCATCTCAGCGGCGCTTACCATTCTTCCTTTCGGAGGAGTTGAGCTGTATATTATTGCGATAATCCTTCTTCTAATCTCTTTTTATTTCAACCTCAAACAGCTTATAAAAGTTTGCAAGGTAAAGTAGCATCCTTTTCTGTTATCCCTGAAAAAAACCTAAGGAAGAACAATCCATTTCTAACACTTCTTAAATTTATAAATTATTTATGAATAAACACTGTTCTTTTTCGCCATTGAACCGCAGTATATTTCAATACTGTTATCCCTGAAGAAAAACCATGAGTAAATTAATGAATGAACGCTCGAAAAGAGGAAAGGCGAATACTGAATCTATGAAGTATGAGTCCGGCTCTTTTAGTGAATGAATTAATTTATGAATGGAATGAATCTTCACAGGATAACGCTTTTTGCTGTCCTTTTTCTAAAAAAGGACTAGGAAATAAAAAAATTTTCCAATAAATTATAAAATTATTTCTGGCAATTTTCACAATAAAAAGTCCCTCTTCCTCCTAAATTTATCCTCTTTATAACAGTTTTGCATCTGGGGCATTTCTTCCCTGTTTTACCATACACAAGAGAATGATTCTGGTAATTTCCCTCTTGCCCTAAAATATTTACAAAGGAAAGTTCTGACGCACCACCTTCTTCAAAGCTTTTTTTCATAACTTTTAATATGGAGTTAAACAATCTTTTAATTTCTAATTTGGTCAAACTTTTTGCGCTTCTTGTAGGCAGGATTTTTGCATCAAACAGCGCGTCATTCGCATAAATATTTCCTATCCCGCCAATTCTCGTCTGGTCCATTATAAAAGGCTTTATTTTTGTGTTTTTCCCCTCCAATAATTTTTCAAAATACTCTAAACTTAAAAGGCTTCGCCCCTCCATAGTCCCTCCGGAGCCTTGGCGAAGTGGGACAACGGGGGGCTCTGGTCCCATATTTTTGAAAAAAGGCAGTTGTGAAACTTCACTGGTTGGCAGCACTTTAATCCACCCGAATCTTCGCTGATCATTGTAGTATAAATAAGTTTTTCGCTCGTCGCTTTTCGCATTTGGTCTTAAGAGCTTAAATATAACGTGCGTGAATTTATTCGGGAGTTGGCTTCCTACTTTAGTAGAAAGCTTTGCATTTTTTGTTTTTTTATCCCGATAAACAAGCTGGCCCGTTAGCTTTATATGAATTGCCAGAGAGTAATTGTTCGATAATTCTATAATTAATCCCTTTCCGATACGTTTAATCCCAACAATTTTAGCACCATTTATCTGCTCTGCAGATCCCTGAAATGGTTTTGGGTGCAGTATTTCAACGCTCTCAATCCTATGCCCCACAACATATTTTTCAATACCGCGTCTTACTGTTTCGACTTCTGGAAGCTCAGGCACCTGTAATCACTGAAATCACAGAACTGTCCACTGATGTCCACAGGACATTAGCCTTTCTGTGTGCTCCTCAGTGCTTCTGTGATTGCAGGCCTCCTTTCTTTTCATGATCTATACGATAACCCTTTTTATCTCTAGCTTGCTTTTTCCAAAATTCAAAATTAAGCCGAGTTTTAAGTTTCCAGATTTTAGGTAACCCACTAACTGTTTTGCGTGCAGATCCATAATCTCACGTACCGCTTTTAATTCAACCACAATTTTATCATCAACACAGAAGTCCATAAAATCATATCCTACTTCTTTACCGTTATATTGTATTTGGAATTTTTTCTCCCTAACGAATGTCATTTTTTGTTTTCGAAACTCCTCTGCAAGTGCTCTTTGATATATTTTTTCAGGAAAACCGGGTCCTAGCTGCTTATGCACTTCTATTCCAGCTCCTATTATTTTTTTAGTCAACTCGCTATGTAGATATTTCACTTCAGTGTTTCTGTGAACTTCTCTGTACTTCCGTGATTACAAGCTTTATTTTTCTATCAAACTCCTCCTCTGAGAATTTTTCGGCGCGTGCAACACAATCGTTTGAGCTTATTTTTAAAGATTCAAACTTAGAAATTGCACGATTTAAGCTTTCCGGAGTATTTTCATCAAAAAAGATTCCCGTAACTCCATCTACCACAGTTTCTTTTACTCCACCCGAGCGATAAGCAATGATGGGCGTTCCAACCGACATGGCCTCAACAGGAGTTATACCGAAATCCTCATCGTATGAAGCAAATATATACGCTTTCGCACTAGCCATCAATTTAAGTTTTTGCTCATCTGCTATCTCCCCCAAATACTCGATATTTTTTATATTTAATATTTTATCTTTTATTTTCCTACCGTATCCCGCAAAACCTTTCCCAAAAATTTTTAATGGCAAACCGTTTTCATTAAAAGCTTTGACAATAACATCAATTCCTTTAGCGCGCGCAAGCCTCCCGCCAGCTAAATAATATTCTTCCTTTTTATTCTTAATTCTCCCGCCTGCTGACGCCTTGAGCGTAAGCGATTGGCGGGCAGGTGATTCATAATTCTTGTTTCTTGTTTCGACTGGGGGATATACTACGACTGCATCCCGTCTGTAAAATTTCTCAATCCTACTTTTTACTTCCTCAGAATTAGCGATAAATTTATCTACATTTTGCGCGGATTTAAAATCAACCATTCTTAAGAAATGATTCATAAATAATGTAGCTAGATAAATAATCTTATTTTTTCTCCAGTCTCTTGCTGTCTGATATCCGTAAAGATATCTGGGCGGCGTATGAGTGTAGGTAATAACAAACGGCTTGCGAAGAACAGGCTTGCCCGCCGAAGCTTTAGCGGAGGCGGGACCCCGAGCTATTGTGTTTGGAAAATATGCTCCGGTTTGGCTTACGATGATTACATCAAAATCACTAAAATCAAAACTTTTAAAAACTAATGGTGAAATCAACCTGAATGGGGAAATCAGCTTTGCTTTAAGCGGAATGAACTGCAAAAATGACGTTTTTATATCCATCTCTTCAAAGCGAGTTTTATGGGGCCCTAAATACGAAGGGAGATAAACAGTAGTAAAAATAGGCGCGTCAGGGAATATTTTATGCAGGGCTTCGAGAACTCTTTCCGCTCCTCCGTATTCCTTAATATAGTCATGAACGATTGCAATTTTCATAATCCCAATATATCCGAATTGTTACTCCTAATTAATACGAATTCGAATGTATTCGGAATAAACATTCGCATAAATTCGTGTCTTTGACTTCGTCAAAGAAGCTTCATCTGATTGTTTTTCTTCGCTTCTGTTATTTCTCCATTAGGCCCAAATACCTCATCTATTCTTTTAGGAAGCGACTTCATTTCATAAGAGCTGAGCGTGTCTTTCCATAAATTTGCATCCACATTTTTCATCTCACACTCATGCATATTAAAAGTAAAAGGTACATCTGTTAGTATTTTCGCAAGCTTTTTAGCTAAAGCTGCCGCTTCAGCGCCATCGATAAGTTTTTGGGCAAGTTTTGGATTTTTAGAAGCTATATTATCTATATTTTTATAAACGTTATCTACCGTGCCGTATTCATCTATTAATGTTGCGGCAGTTTTAGGTCCTACGCCGGCAACGCCCGGGTAATTATCAGAAGCATCTCCCATTAAGGCTTTTAATTCAACTATTTTGTCGGGATTAATACCGAACTTTTCCCGCACTTTCTCCGCGTCGTACACAGACACTTCACTTATTCCCTTTATGGGCATAAGAACTTTCGTATCCGAGTCGACTAATTGCATCATGTCCCTATCCCCTGTGACTATATAGGTTATTTCTCCCTTTTTGTTTGCCAGCTCGGATATGGTCCCTATAACGTCATCCGCCTCAAATCCGTCTACTGCGTAGACAGGGATATTAGCCTTTACCAGGATTTTTATAATTGCCTCAAATTGTTCTGAAAGCTCACTCTCCATCTTCGGCCTATTCGCCTGATAACCTACATAAAGCTGTTTTCTAAAAGTAGGAGTAGGACGGTCAAAGGCTATCGCGATGTGTTTTGGTTTAAGCTGGTGAATTACTTTTAGAAGCATTGAGAAAAATCCGTGAATTGCTCCTGTTTGAAGCCCCTTTGAGGTAGTTAAAGGCGGCATAGCGTGGTACGCGCGGTGTACTATCGCGCTCCCATCAACTAAAAGAAATATATCGCCTTTCATATCTTTTTCCATAAATTGAATTATATCAGAGAATGTATTAAATGAGGCTTATTTAAAATAGTGTGCGGACTGGAGTGGTAGGAGAGGTAGAGATCCCCCACTCCGGTCCGCACTTGCGGAAAAGTCCTTCCGGACATAGCTATGTACGCATGCATTGCGCGTACGTTACATTTGTCCGTCTGGACTGATCGTCAACCATGATTTGGGGTAGGAGAGCTTGAGTGCAACCAGCACCCCGCCAGGAGGAGCAGTACAAGCTCATCCCACCCCCAAGCAGTCCGCCGCTAGGCAGAGGTCAGCTGCCGATAGCGGCGGAAGAAAAGAGTCAGACGCAGAAGGCCAGGAGGATGAACATCCTTCCTGGATTCAGCTTTGAAACCTACGCATGGGGAGGCAATTGGCATCGAACTGGATCCGATGCTCATCCCCTGGCCTGCCGTGAGTGACTCTATGCTGGAGGAGGGAGCGGGCATATGCCCGCTCCTCACCCCTTACGGTTCCCTTCCGAGACCCAGCAGAAGGCTAGGTGCGGAAGTCCAGGCCGACGGCGGCGGGTGGTGCGATACCCCTAAAGCCGAAGGATGCCGACTTTCCAGTCGACCCTTTGTTGCGGATCACAGCAGTTCTCGTTTCTAAGAAATGTGCGCAAAGCCCAAAGGCTCCCGACAGATGCTCTCGAAAATGATAAACCCTGTTGCAAAGCCCGTACGAAGCTGGATGCATCGCAGGCTTTCGGTTCGTTGCTCCTGGGACGGTTTTCCGAATTTATCAGCTCAAAGGCTCTTACCTTACCCTTCCTTTCATCCGTTTAAACTTAGGCTTATCGTAATGGTTATACGACTTACCCACTATAACGGAGTCTTTCAAGACGTAAAACATTTACGCCCTCAAAAACTCCGTTATAAACGGACTCAAATCATGGTTATTTCAAAGAACAAAATAACAGACTAAGCAAATAGCCTATATTAAAGAGCATTTTACTGCTAGAAATTTTCTAAGTCAAATTGTGAGTTGCTTTGTTGGAAAAAATAAAATGGGGTGCCCCGTAAGCTCCTGCATGGTGTGCAGGAAACTTACGGGAACACCCCGATGAATTGGTTACGAAATGTTTTGCTTGATCCT
>Ga0210057_1003055_pt1 | contig 23355 bp, 28 predicted proteins | sample CryGeyCG2114_010_2_FD_183968 | JGI IMG/M metagenome (GOLD analysis project Ga0210057, IMG submission 183968) | Groundwater microbial communities from aquifer - Crystal Geyser CG10_big_fil_rev_8/21/14_0.10 (SPAdes) (version 2) | ecosystem: Environmental > Aquatic > Deep subsurface > Groundwater ...
TTGGCTGCCGGACATGGACTCGAACCATGATTGACGGCTTCAAAGGCCGCTGTCCTACCATTAGACGATCCGGCAAGGATGCTTGTGCAAATTATATCAGGTTAGTTTAATATCCGATATTAAACTTGTCATGCATTTACATCAAATACCCTATAGACAGATATTGCTGTCACAAACTAGAATCAAGATAGAAATGAAACATATCGATTTCAAGCCATTTTATGGACAGAGGGAAAAAACGCAAATACACAAAACGAAAAAATAAAAAGACCACATTAATAGCCTTTGTGCAGGGGATATTTGCATACGAGATTAGGATACGGCTTATTTCCTTTAAAACACTGGTTGCGATTTTAGTTATATCTGCATTTTACGTAGTATCCTCACTATACTTTTACGTACTAAAAGATTTACCATCACCAAATCAACTAGCAAAATACGATCCAAAACAAACAACAACAATATACGACAGAAAAGGGAACATCCTATATAGAATATATTCAGACGAAGACCGCATAATTGCAAAAATTGAAGACATTCCACAAGACGTAATAAACGCAACAACCGCAATAGAAGATCAAACCTTTTACACACACAAAGGAATATCAATTCGAGGAATAACTAGAGCTGCTAAATCTACTCTTCTAGACAAAGACCTTGAAGGAGGCTCAACAATAACTCAACAACTTGTCAAAAACACATTACTAACGCCTGAAAGAACATGGGAAAGAAAAGTAAAAGAAGCTGTGGTAGCAATAGAAGTCGAAAGAAGATACTCAAAAAGCGAAATACTAGAAATGTACCTGAACAGAATTCCATACGGAGGAACTGCATATGGAATTAGGGCCGCCGCCAAGCGTTATTTTGGAAAAGACTTGAGTGAACTATTACTTTCGGAAGCTGCATACTTAGCAGGCCTACCGGCGGCCCCATCAAAATACTCTCCATTCATTGCAGACAAAAGTATTGGTAAAGCAAGACAACAAGAAGTCTTATCTAGAATGTACGCACTCGGATACATCTCAAAAACTCAGCTAGATGAAGCATTAAACCAAGATCTAACCTTCCAAACTCAAACCGAATACATAAAAGCTCCACACTTTGTAAACTACGTGATATCTCAACTTGAACAAAACTATGGTCAAAGTCTGGTAAAACAAGGAGGATTAGACGTCTTCACAAGCTTAGATCCCGAACTTCAAGCCTCACTAGAAAATATCGTTTCAAAAAATGTAGAAAACCTTCAAAAATATGGAACATCAAATGGCGCATCAATAATCACAAATCCAAACACAGGTGAAATATTAGCAATGGTAGGATCAGCCGACTACTTTGATCTAAAAAATGATGGAAACGTCAATATTGCAACATCACTAAGACAACCCGGCTCGTCAATAAAACCAGTAACATACGCATTAGCTTTGGAATCCGGATACACAGAACTTTCAAAAATCGCTGACACTCCAATCGTATACGCTATTCCCGGTGCAAAGTACAAATATGCTCCTGTAAATTATGATGGAAAATTTCACGGAAACGTAACATTAAAAAATGCGCTTGGAAGTTCATACAACATTCCAGCAGTTAAATTACTTGATAGTCTAGGAGTTGCAAACCTTGTCGAATTTGCAAAAAAACTTGGAATAACAACTTGGACAGAACCCGAAAGGTATGGATTATCATTAACACTAGGAGCAGGTGAGGTAACAATGATTGATATGGCAACAGTATATGGAACATTTGCGAACCTTGGATACAAAAAGCAAGTCACAGGAATTTTGAAAGTCTATGACTCATATGGAAATGTTATGGAAGAAAATAGTTGTGTAAGCTTCTTGGATGGAGCTCCCTCAATACTAACAAAAAGAGCCATAATAGAAACAAAAGCCACGGCCTCAACAGAACAAAATCCTTCGAATATAAAAATACTGGGGGCCAAATGCGAGCGACTAAAAGTGATATCAAGTGCAACAGCATACACAATCGGAAACATACTTTCAGATAACAAAGCAAGAACGCCCGCATTTGGCCCAAGCTCATCATTAAACGTAACATCAAAGGAATTTGCAGTAAAAACCGGAACAACAACAAGTGTAAGAGACAACTGGGCAATTGGTTATTCAAATGACTTTGTTGTCGTTTCTTGGCTTGGAAATAACGACAACAAACCTATGAAAAATATAGTATCAGGTTACAGAGGTGCCTCTGAAATTTGGAGGCAAGCTGTTGATTATCTAATCGCAAACAGGAAAGTGAAGGACAAACTTATCAAACCCGATGATATTGTAGAAGTCGACATCTGTGAGTTAACAGGAACATTAGCTTGCAAAGAATGTAATAACGGGAGAATGATTTTCAACAAAGGTCTGGAACCCAAAATAAAATGCTCAGAATCAATGATCAAAAAGATAGTAGGTAATACCGAAGAAAAGAAAGAGGGGTGAACACTTTGTGTTCACCCCCAATTTTATATAAAATTTATTCCTTTGAATTAGTGTCTGGTAAGACCTTAACTCCTCCGATTCCGCTAATTTCTGTGGCTTCGTTTGTTTCACTTATTGTTTGTGAATCTTCTTCAATATTTGTTTCACTCACTGGATTTTCATCATTCTGCGTAACTTCAGTTGAAGCGGCTTTGTCATCAACGATATCTGTCTTTGAACTTGAAAGATAATTCCATGCAATAACTGATGCAGGAATTAAAAGTACAGCTAATACAGTTCCAACTGCTTTTGCTGTATCGCTTTCTCTCCAAGATTTTGCTTGATCAAAAAGAGAATTTTGTTTTTTGCGCGCCAAGTCAAATCACCTCCTTATATTTATTTTCATTTAGACCAATTAATTCACCACGTAATAACAATCTATTTTCATCATTAGTACCAACACAGGTTAGTAATGTGATCTTATATTTGGCAGGGGATTCGATTGCTTCTACATTATAGGGTGAAACAATCTCTCGATCAACTATTTTATAATAGTAAATCTGTGAATCACTATATACGCTTACTAAATCTCCGACTTTGGCCTTTAGTAATGGTTTGAAAAGTTTTGATCTAGCGTGTGCAAAAATAAGAGTGTTCCCATTGTCTGAATTTAGTGGGGAAGTTCCTTGCGCGTATGAAGCGAAATGTTCGCTTGCTATCCAAGAACCACCTTCAAACGGACTTTCAATAACAGGCAGGTCAATATTTACAGATTTTACAATAATCCTTTTTGGAATATCTTCTCTAACAATTTGCGGTACTTTAGATACTATCGAAACAGGAGTACTAACACTCCCTGAATTAAGTATAAAAGCTAAATTTATAAAAAAAGCGATAATCATCAAAAATTTATTTTGAGCAGGTCAGATTTCTGTACCCATCCACGTCTTGCAACATCAATTCCGAATTTCATGTTATCCATTTCCGAGATACTATGGGAATCTGTATTTATAATAACTTTACATCCCATTTCAATTGCTATACGGGTAAGTTTATCATTAAGATCAAGTCTTTTGGGATGAGCATTTATTTCGAGTGCAACATTTTCTTCTCTTGCAACCTTAAATACTTCATTTGTGTCAAATTCAAAGCCAGGACGTTGGTCAATTAGCCTTCCCGTTGGATGCGCTAATATTTTTGTTAAAGGATTTCTTAAAGCTTTAACAATTCTTTTTGTCATATCATCCTTTGACATTTTGGTTGCAAAATGAACTGATGCGATAACATAATCCAGCTTTTTTAAAAGTCCGTTATCAAATTCAAGCTCTCCATCTTTACTTATTTCTATTTCTCCACTCGCATATATTTTAATATCCGATATTAAATTATCAGCCTTGCGTATGGATTTTAAATACTCATCAAATTCAGATTCGCCGATTGCACCTGCGATCTTTAACTTTCCGAAATGATCAGTAATGCCAATGTATTCATATCCGAGCTCAATTCCTTTTTTTGCCATATCTATTATCGAGTTTTCACCGTCGCTAAAAGTTGTGTGCATTTGAAGGTCTCCCTTAATATCTGACATTTTAATCAAATTCGGCAAATTTCCTTTTATCGCGACGTCAATTTCTCCTTGGTCTTCTCTTAATTCTGGTGGAATGTAATTTTTTACAAGAATTTCATAAATCTTTTTTTCATCTTTTCCTTCTTTTAATTTCAAGTCATTCCTATTAAAAAGTCCGTATTCAGAAAGCTTATATCCTTTAGAAATTGCAACATTTCGGAGCCTAACATTGTGTTCTTTGCTTCCAGTAAAATATTGAAGAGCTGCTCCAAAAGAGTCAACATCAACTAACCTTATGTCGACCTGAATCTTTGATTTAAGCCAAATAGAAGACTTTGTTTCACCATTTGCCAAAACTTTTTCTACATTTTTATATGAGACAAAATGTGTCATCGTCTCCCCTGGAGATTTCGAAGAAACTAAAATATCAATGTCTCCGATTGTTTCCTTTCGTCTTCTTAAGGATCCAGCGACTTCTATTTTAATTATGTTCTTATCATTTTTCATAAAATCAAATAGTTTATTGATTTCATATTCCGCATCTGCGATTGAAACTCGTCCGCTGTGCGTTATCGCAAATTCTATACTTTCTAGAATTGAGGATTGTTTCTTATCTCCAAATCCAACAAGTGCCGAAATTTTATTTTCTTGTGCTGCTTTTTTTAAAGAGGGAACATCAGTAACACCAAGTTCTTTATATAACTTCAAAATTGATTTAGGTCCAATACCTTGGATTCTAAGTAATTCCTCTAATTTAACAGGACTTTTTGACTTAAGAGCTTCATAATCAGAAACTTTTCCAGTTTTAATAAATTCAATAATATGTTCTGCTGTATTTTTGCCAATACCTTGAATCTTTTCTAATTTTGAAGCGTCACACCATTCAGGTGAAGAAAGGTCATAAGGGAAACTAGATAAAACATCTGAAGCGTTTTTTAGAGCGCGCGCTCTAAAAAACGCATTCTTCCCAGACTCCATTTCAATATACGATGCCATATTGAATAAGATCTCGGCAATCTGCGTATTTATCATTTTTACAAAAACGTTCCAAGTGACTCTCTTTGTTCTTTTGTTAGTTTTTGAGGAATCATAACCTTAACGGTTAAATAGTGATCTCCTCGTCCCATACCATTAGGATTTTGCATTCCTTGTCCTCTTAGTCGTATTTGAATTCCTGGCTGTGTTCCAGCTGGAATTTTTACTTTCTTTATAGAAAATCCAGTCGTCGAAGTCGGATCAACAACTTTTACAGAAACTGTTTCTCCAAGTGCAGCTTGTGCCATTGAAATTTCTTGAATTGAAAATATATCTATTCCTTGTCTTGCGAAATTAGGGTGTGGTTTAATCTGAATAACAATATATAGGTCACCAGATTGAACACCGTTTCTACCTTGCTCTCCCTTGCCAGTAAACTTCACTCTTGTACCGTCCCTGATACCTGGAGGCAGCTTAACTTTCAATTTATGTCCATCTACCGATATGGATTCTTCAAAACCTTTAACGGAATCGACAAAGTCAATCGCTAAAGAATATTGAACATCATGTGCACGTCTGGACCCACCACCAAATCCTCTAAATCCAAAGACTTGTTCGAATATATCAAATGGATCAGTTTCGAAACCTTGTTGCGAAGAACTAGTTTGTGACCATTGAAATGGTCCACCTCCAGAAAAGGGATTTCCTTGTTGGCTTCCACCAGCGCCGCCTTCAAAGGCGGCGCTGCCAAATTGATCATACTGACTTCTTTTTTTAGAATCACCCAAAACCTGGTATGCCTCGTTGATTTCCTTAAACTTTGCCTCGGCATTTGCTTTATCTTTTGCAACATCAGGATGCCACTCCCTTGCGAGTTTTCTATACGCGGATTTTATTTCGCTTTCGCTTGCACCCTTTTTAACACCAAGTACTCCGTAGAAATCTTTAGCCATATTGTAGTCTTACTCCTCAACTTCGCCTTCTACGACTTCTCCTTCAGTTTCACTTCCATCTTTCTTATCTTCTGGTTTAGATTCTGTACCTTCTCCTTTTGCTTCTGGAGTCTCTGCCTGTGCATCTTTATACATGCTTGCACCGATTTCTTGAATGTGTTTGCTCAATTCATCGGTCTTTGCTTTTAACACTTCAACGTCCTGAGAAGTTTTTATCAGCTCTCTAAGTTCCGTAATCATTTTTTCAACTTCTTCTTTTTTTGATGCTTCAACTTTATCCTTTGCATCAGCAAGTGTTTTTTCTGCGGTATATGTCATGTTTTCTGCAACATTTTTAGCTTCGACTAATACTTTCTTTTTTTCGTCCTCAGCTTTATGAATTTCAGCATCTTTAACCATTTTATCGATTTCGTCATCTGATAAACCCGTACTTCCTTGGATTGTAATTTTTTGTTCTCTTCCAGAAGTTTTGTCTTTTGCTGAAACATTCAATATCCCATTTGCATCAATATCAAACTTGACTTCGATTTGTGGAACCCCCCTTGGGGCAGCTGGAATTCCATCAAGCACAAATGTTCCAAGAGATTTATTGTCAGAAGACATTTCTCTTTCACCTTGTAAAACATGAATTTGAACGCTTATTTGACTATCTGCAGCTGTGCTAAACACTTGTGATGCACTTGTTGGAACAGTTGTATTCCTTTTAATTAATGGAGTTGAAATTCCACCAAGTGTTTCAATTCCCAAAGTTAGTGGTGTTACATCAAGCAATAAAACATCTTTTACGTCTCCTGCTAAAACTCCGCCTTGAATTGCTGCACCGATTGCAACAACTTCATCTGGATTCACGCCTTTATGTGGATCTTTTCCAAATATGTTTTTAACGATTTCTATTACTTTTGGAGTTCTCGTCATCCCTCCGACTAAAACGACTTCATTAATATCAGCTTTTGCAATGCCTGAATCTTTTATTGCAGATTCAACAGGAGCCTTCGTCTTATCAAGAAGACTTGCAACTAATTGCTCATATTTAGAACGATTTAATGTAACATCCAAATGTTTTGGTCCTGACTGATCAGCTGTAATAAATGGAATATTTATTTGCGTACTTTCTGTACTACTCAATTCAATTTTAGCTTTTTCAGCTGCATCTTTTAATCTTTGCATGGCTTGTTTATCGCCTGATAAATCAACTCCATTTTCTTTTTTGAATTCTTCAGTTAACCAGATAATGATTTGCTTATCAAAATCATCTCCACCTAAAAGTGTGTCTCCATTTGTAGCTTTGACTTCAAAAACTCCATCACCAATTTCTAAAACTGAAATATCGAATGTTCCACCGCCAAGGTCATATACGGCGATTTTTTCATTTGTTTTTTTATCAAGTCCATATGCAAGTGAAGCAGATGTTGGTTCGTTTATGATTCTGTCTACATTGAATCCAGCAATTTTTCCTGCTTCTTTTGTTGCATTTCTTTGAGCATCGTTGAAATATGCTGGAACAGTTATTACCGCATTTGTAACAGTTTCGCCAAGATAGGCTTCGGCATCGGCTTTAAGTTTTCTTAAAACTTGAGCTGAAATTTCTTGAGGAGTGTATTCTTTTCCATCTACTTCTACTACAGCCATTCCATTGTTGCCGGCCTTGATAGTGTAGGGGACTTCTTTTGCGATCTTTTGTACTTCTTGATCGTCAAATTTTCTACCCATTATACTTTTCACAGAGTAGATTGTATTTTTTGGATTTATTACAGACTGCCTTTTGGCAGAAATCCCAACTGTGAACTCACCATTTGAAATGGTAACAACAGAAGGAGTTGTTCTATTTCCTTCTGCATTCTCTATGATTTTGGCTTGGCCACCTTCCATAACAGCCATTGCGCTATTTGTTGTACCTAAGTCAATTCCTAATATTTTTGACATTTTTTTCCTTTCTTAATTAAATAAATAATTTTAACTATTTCCGTTTCCTACTGAAACTAATGCTGGTCTAATTACTTTATCAGATAATAAATATCCTTTTCGGTTAACAATAATGATCTTATCTTTTTCTCCATTTACTAAATCTAACGCTTCGTGTGAAATAGGATCAAAAATCTCATTAATTGGATTTAACTCTGTAATTCCTGCTTCTGTTAATACTTTTTTAAATTTTTGAATTACCATATCAATACCATCTGATTTTACATGTTTTTGAGATTCTTCTAAATCATCTAGAACTCCAAGCATTTTTGTTATCAAAATTTCATTAGCAAAACTTATAATTTTTATTTTATCTTCATCATATCTTTTGCTCAAGTTTGTATAATCCGCAAGTGCTCTTTTATATGAATTTTCTAAATCAAGAACTTTTAATTTCAACTCTTCACAGTTTTTGCATTCATGTTTTGTTTCTATCGATTCTTTTATTTTTGACATTATAAATTTTCTCCTACTTCATTAAGTAACTCTGCAGCGTATCTTACAAGTGGTATAACTCTATTATACTGAATTCTTGATGGTCCCAAAACTCCTATATAACATGTTTTCTTGCCTAACTTGCATGCTGTGGAAATAACACTGATTGGCTCCATATTCGCAAGTCCAATTTCACGCCCAATTAGAACACTTACATTATTTGAATCAGCTGTTTTAGATAATATTGATTTGGCTAAATTATAATCATCAATAATTCTAAACACAGATCTTGTAACGTCAATCTCATAAAATTCTGGCATATCGAAGATCTTGCTTGCTCCATAATAAGACATAAATCCATCATCAGTTAACGATATTGTTATAGCGTTTGATGCCTCCGAAAGTGCTTTTGCTGAATTTGCTAAAAGTCTTTCAAGTTCATATCTTACATCCCAAACTTTTTGTTTTAATGCGACTTCATCTAAAACGCTAATAATATCTTCATCCATTAATTCAGAAATGTAATATCGGTAAGCTCTATCAGTAGGGCGTCTTCCACTTGAAACATGGATCATACTTAAATATCCAAGCCTTACAAGGTCTGCCATAATATTTCTGACAGTTGCACCACTTACGGCAAGATCCCTTTTTTCAACAAGTTCAACAGATGCGATCGGTTGCGCACATGTGATGTACTCTTCTATAATAGCTTTTAGAATTTCACTTTGTCTGATTGTTAGCGACATGCTGTCACTATACTACATCGAGTGATATTTCTTAGTCAAGGGGTTGAAAACCCACGCAATACATGCAAAAATCAAATAAATCGCTTGGACAAAATTTCCTAAAAAATGAAAAAGTTGCAGATAACATGATTGTTGCTTTAAATATAAATAAAGACGACATTTTAGTGGAAATTGGAGGCGGTAAGGGAGCTTTAACAGAAAAATTACTAAATAAAAACTTTAAACATCTATATGTTTATGAAATCGATACAGGTTTGATAGGTTATTTAAAATCGATATCAAAAGGACACTCAAATGTTTCAATAATTTGTGAAAGCATTTTGAATGTTGATTTTGAAAAGTTTGAAGAACGAGGAAATACACTAAAAGTGATTGGTTCAATTCCGTATTACATCACATCTCCAATTATTCATAAAATTCTGGAATCAGAAAATAGGCCAGAAAAGGTTGTTTTACTAATTCAAAAAGAAGTTTCAGAAAAAATATTATCAAAAGCTCCAAAAGCAAATTATTGGGCAAATACAATATTAGGATACGACGCTATATTAATAGATAATGTTAAGGCGAATGAATTTTATCCAGCTCCAAAAGTTAATAGTGCAAGTATTTTAATGACTAAAAACGAAATGGACGAAAAGCTTGTTCAATCAATTGGATTTTTTAAATGGAGCAAATTTTTACACTACGCTTTTAGATCTCAAAGAAAAATGTTAAATAAGGCTTTTCCTATTGACATGCTAAAATTTTTGAATATAGATCCAAACTTAAGGCCCCAGGACCTCACAAAAGATAATTTGATAAGTATGTTAAGATTTACATTGCGAAAATGATATCTAATCTTAAAAATCACATCGTTCAATCAGATGTTTGGGGGCTATTTAAAAGGCAAATGGGAACTCCCGTTGTTAAAGTTGGCGAAATTCAATTCACAAAACATAAAATTCCAGGAACGCCTTTTTATGTTGGCTATGCGCCAAAAGTTAACTTTTTTGAACAGAAATTTAGTTGGATAGAGCTTAAAAAAATCGCGAAGTCAGAAAAATGTGCGTTTATCAGATTTGACGTTCCAAATGTTTTACAAGATTCTTCGGAAAATAGTCCATCGCAAAGGCTTATCAGCGAATTAAATTCAAAGTGTAAAAAGTCTCCAAGACGAACTTTCACAAAATGGAACGTGCTTCTAGATCTTTCTGTACCAGAAGATGTTTTGCAATCTAATATGTCTCAAAAAACGAGATACAATTCACGATTAGCCGCAAAAAAAGGAGTAATTGTCAAAATCGAAAACACAGAAAAAGGCATTAAAATATTTCAAGACTTGCATGCCCAAACCGCGAAGAGACAGTGTTTTTTGCCACATTCACGAGAATACTATACAAAAGCTTTCAATACACTTTTTGAAAACAAAATGGCAAATATTTTAGTTGCTTATTATGAAGATGAACCAGTCGCAAGTTGGATGATTTTTAACTACGATGGAACTTTATATTATCCATTCGGAGGATCAGGTAATGACAACAGAAATTTAATGGCTTCAAATTTAATGGCGTGGGAAGCTATTAAACTTGGTAAATCACTTGATTGCAAACTCTTTGACATGTGGGGAGCAACTTCGGATAAATTGCATCCGTATTGGGGATTTACTAAATTCAAATTAGGATATGGAGGAGATCTTGTCGAATACATAGATTCATATGACTTTGTAATTAACTTTCCAATTTACTTTTTATTTAACACATTATATGGTGGCTTTTGGAAATTGAGGGACTTTATGAGCGGATTCATCAATAAAGGAAAATAGAGACATCCTTTTTAAAACCTTTGTGGTAACACTTTATAACTTTCAGCGGCTTTAATTCCTTTATCTCAAAAACAGGCGAAACAATCTTTGCATTTGGATTCTCCTTCTTAAAATCCGCAAGCTTTTTTGTAAGTTTTTTTAAAATTTTTGGTAAAAGGTATACATAAATAACATTGCATTTTGATAAATCAACATCAAAAAGTGACTTTCTGATTGTTTTGGTTTTATTAAATTTGCTTAAAAGATATGGCCAGGGAGCAAGCTCATACCCAAGAACGTTTTTGACGTTAAAATATTTTTGAGCCATCCTTAACACTTTTCCATTTCCGCTTCCAAGGTCAATTAATTTTGTTTTTGAAGATACTTTTGCAAGTTTTAGTGATTCCATAATTACTTTATCATCATTTTGAATATATGGAGCTCCAACAAAATCACTATAAAAAGAAGAAAAAAGAACAAGTCCAAGCCAAAATACCAAAAGTAAAAAGATAAAAACCAAAATAACTGGAATAATAATTAAAATTATTTGAATCATAAGCCGATATTCAGCTGAACATTTGTCGGAGCAGGGATTCCATCTGGCCAACAATGAAATTTAAATTTACACATCGCACAAACTGAAGTATCAGTTGTCTTTTCAAACTTTAAATTTTTAATATCTTCTGTGACTTTTCTAATCGTCTCTTTTAAACTTTCAACATCTTTTTCAGTTATTGTAAAATTTTCTCTTTTTGGAGCAGCGGATCTATGACCAATATAATCAAGCTCAACTTCGCGGACCTTGAAATTAAGAGTAGTATCAAGGTCAATCAACAATTTATAAAAAAGAAGTTGTCTATACTGTGCAGCGTCTGAATTTTGCGTATTGCCTAAAATTTCATTTCTACTTTTTGGCTTCCCAGTTTTATAGTCAACAATTTTAATTTCCCTTGAGGTTTTATCCAGAAGTTCAATTTTATCGACCTTTCCTTGAAGATGAATTTTATTATCTAAAAGTGGCCTGCTAAAACCCCATCCGAAAAACTTTTCAACATGTAATAAATTGTTTTCAGATTCTGCGTAAAACTCTTCTTTATATGCTTCGTGATAAATTTTTAAAATTGAGTGGCCTTCTTTTTCGATTTCAGAAAACTCACTATCATTTAAAATTTCAAGTTTTAATGCTTCGGAAAAATCAGATAATACTTTTTCAACAAGAACTGGTTTTTTTAATTTAATATCTTTATTAGCTTTTTCTAAAGCACTATGGACAGCAGAACCTAAAATCAAAGCTCTAATTTTCTGTTGAGGAGTTCTAAACAAATACTCCAGCTTGAATTTATATGGACATGCGATGTATGAATTCAAAGAGGATGCACTTAATTTAAAATTCTTTAATGAATCTTTAAGAAAATCTTTTTCTTCAACGGTGACCTCTTCTGCTTTATGTGGAGAAAGAATTTGCTTTAAGATTTCAGAAGCAGATTCCTCGTGATTTTGTATATCAATTTGTTTGATCTCATCATCTGGGATTTCATATAAAAACAGGCTTGGTATTGCACTTTTTTGATACTTTGCGGTCTGATTTGATTTTGCCGAAGTTATCGTAATTTTTTCTTTTGCTCTAGTTAAAACAACAAAGAATAAACGCCTTTCATCTTCTTCTAGCTGACTTTTAATTGCTTTGTCATTTGATAAATCAACCGTTTTTAAAATCGATGCTGGAAGTTTTATCAAATCTCGATTAATAGCATTTCCCCACTTTTTATCAATAAACTTTGGAATAAAGACATATTTAAATTCGAGACCCTTTGATTTATGTGCGGTTGTAAGTTTGACGGATTTTGTTTCAACATCAACCGTTTTTTCACTAATGCCAAGTCCGTTATCAACCATTAATTCTACATAATCGAGAAACAGCTCAAGTGATAAGTTTTTCTTTGAATAATTGAGCCTTTTAGCTTCTGATAAGAAGGAGTTGAGCTTATTTAATAATTCATAGCTATTTTCTTTGTTTAGTATCCAGTTTAAAAATCCCGATTCGTCCATTACTTTTTCTAGAAATTTAATGAATGTTGTGTTTGCAGAAAGTTCGTTCCAAAGTGTAATTTTTTCGACTAGGGTTTTTAAAGATTTAAGGTCAGAGAGTTTGGATTCGGCGATTTCGCTGTGCGAAATCGCCTCAAAAAGATTTAATTTCCTGGCCGATGCGAACCTTGATAGCTTTAGGATATCAAGTCCTTTTATATCTAAAAATTCATAATTTAAAAGTGTAAATAAATCTAGGTCCTCGTCTTTTATCCTGATTTTGTATATGACTCTTAATAAGTGCAAAAGCCTTACGATTATTCCTGATTCAAGTACGTTTTCTCCACCTTCTAATGTATATTCAATTCCCATGCGAGAGAGCATGTCTGCGATATCTTCCGAATCGGCGTTGTTTCTATATATCACGGCTATTTCATTTGGTTTTTCTCCTTTTTCTAATAGTTTTTTGATTTCCTGTGCAATAAAATGGTTTTCTGTGTATGACGTGGAAAATTCTCCAAATGATATGCAGTTTTCTTTTTTTTCTTTTTTAACATTTGATTTTTGATCTTTTGAAATTTTTAGTAAAGTGCTGATTCTTAGTTTGTTTTTTGAAATTACTTTTTCGGCAGAGTCTAGTATTTTCTGAACGCTTCTGTAGTTTTCCGCTAAAGATATTTTTATAGCGTCTGGATATTTATTATTGAAATTAATTATGTTTTCAATTGATGCGCCTTGGAATCTATAAATTGATTGATCGTCATCTCCAACTACAAAAAGATTTGGATTTGGATCCCAGTATGAACTTAGTTGATATAAAAGTTCTGCTTGAGCGGAGTTTGTATCTTGAAATTCATCGACTAAAAAGTATTGAAATCTTTCTTGATATTTCTGCAAAAGGGCAGGAGAGGTTTTGAATTTTTCAATCACAAAATTGATCATATCCTCAAAGTCATATCTTCCGTAGGATTTTAGTTTTGATTCATAAAGTTCGTATATTTTAGATAGCTCAACATTTTTTTCTTTGTCTTTTTCTGGCATTTCATCTGATTCTGAAATGTATTTTTTATATTCATTTATATCAATTCCTTCGCGCTTTAGGTTTTGAATTTTGGAAATGGCAGTTCTTAAATAATAATATTTTGAATTAAAAGGTTTTAAGATTTTTAAATCAAGTTTGTCAAATATTTCCTTGAATATATGTATTCTTTCTAAATCTGATAAAGGCTCAATTTCTGTTGCGATAATAAACTCATCTGGATTTGATTGAATAACCTCACTCGCAAATGAGTGAAAAGTATGAATATTTACGTAATATGAAGTATTTCCGATAATTGATAAGAGGCGTTCGCGCATAGCGCGAACGCCAGATTCTGTAAATGTCAAAGCCAAAATTGAATCAGGAGTCGCATCAGTTTTTAGAAGAATATTTGCAATTCTCATAGTCAAAGTTTGTGTTTTACCAGTTCCGGGGCCGGCGATTAACATCACCGGCCCCTCAATCGAGGAAACAGCAAGCTTCTGGTCAACATTCAAACCCTTATAAAGCAAATCAAAACTTTTGGCATCCTTCATTAAGACATCTTAGCAAAGATTGAAAAACCTTAAAGATTGTGTATAATTTGCCGCAATATGAAAATTGATCAGGAAACAGAGGCCGCTGAATATACACGTTGTAGAACTCCTGTTAGATTATTAACTACTCTTGTTGATGATAAAGTGAATGATATCTACAAAAAACAAGGGATAGAACTGAATTATGCTATTGGTCATCCTACAGAGAAACTTGGTTGCTTGCTCTTTTTTTATTCAAATAGCCAGATTGATATAAATAAAATTATTCTTCAGATTTGGGGCCCACATACATCAGAAATAAGACAACTCGTTGGACAAACTATAAACGATATCGATGGACAAACAAATGAAATGGGATTGTCTCGGATTGGGCCAATTAACTTTACTACTGCTCAAGCTGATACTGATTATTCGAAAGATGTAGTCGCAACAGCCTACTATCAAATTAATGAAAATTTTGCGCAATGACTATTGAACCAATGCCATTTACATCAGAAGGTGTTTCTAACATGGAGAAATTGCTATTTTCATTCACAACTGAAATTAACCAGATGGCTAACTCTTGGTATATTAATGATGATGAATTATGTATTAGATATAATCCTGCTGGTTTTAATCTAGAGAGTCTTATCGTGGACAAACATCAAGGCTTTATAAAAAGGATAATTAAAAGCACACAAGGTACAATTGCTCAGGTTGGGGTTGGAATCCAAATGCCTTGCGATGATAATCGAATAGGTATGCTTGTACCCTTTTTTACGCAAGTAAATCTTCTTGCGATTTCAAATCAATTTTCAAATGTTGATAAAAATACAGGTGTAGATATTCAAAAAATAAACGGAGTATTTCGAGTAATAAAGGGATATTCACATAATACAGCTAAGCTATAAATTCAAATGACAAATGAAACTCTAGACATAACCGGTGATGAAATCGTAGACAATTTAAAGCCGGTTTTATATTAAGTTGCCTATAGCTTAAATGCAAAGCTAGATGTTACAGTCTTTCATTTCACGCCAAGATCTGGGTGTGCATTTTTTTATCAAAAACTTCATTTTCTGACTTGATTGAAGAAATGGATAAATTCGTTATCTTAGCAAAAGCCCCAAAAACCCCAGACGGGCATACTTCACTTTGGCAATTTTTCAGAGATGTCGGTGACAATAGTGAGGTTGCAAGCTGTATAAAAGAATCCGGCAAGATAGAACTGAAGGAATTTGAAGATCCATATCAAGCAAGTAGAGAATATCAAATTAACGATTAAGTAATTCTCAAATCACTTACTTCCGCCATTTTCTTATCTCCTCGTGGTTTCCGCTAAGTAGTATTTCTGGAACTTTTTTGCCTTTGTAGTTTTCGGGTCTTGTGTAGACTTTGTAGTCTAGTTTTGTCCTGTCGGTTTTGTCAGAGAATGATTCGGAATCGTTGAATTCTTCGTTTTTTATTACTTTGGGTATTAGTCTTGAGACCGCATCCACAATTGTCATCGCAGGAATTTCTCCCCCAGATAGTACATAATCACCAATTGAGATTTCTTCGTCTACTAGGTTATCAATCACTCTTTGGTCGATTCCTTCATATCTTCCGCAGATAATAGTGAGGTTTTCGCGTTTTGATAGGTCTTCTATTTTTTCTTGCGTAAGTTTTTTTCCTTGTGGAGTTAGATAGATGACCCGCGAACCTGGATTCTTTGATTTTATTGATTCTACTGCTTCAAAAAGTGGCTCCGGTTTTAGAACCATGCCAGGCCCTCCGCCAAAAGGACGATCATCAACAACTTTATGTTTATCATGCGTAAAATCCCGAAGATTATGAATATTTATTTTTAACTTATCAGATTTAATTCCTTGAGAAATAACTCCAAAATCAAAAATCCTATCAAACATTAAAGGGAAAATCGTGATAATATTAAAAATCATTTGCACTCGGATTCACAAACGGAAAAAAACGTCTTTGTCACCAATATTTACATTATCAAAATGTTCTACGTTATTTGTATCTTGCATGGCCAAATATTACTATAAAACATTAAACAGTCAAGTGCTATGGGTCTTTTTATTCAGTCCAGAACTTACAACATCTTTCTCTAATATTATCTGAAAGTAATACTTTAATTAAAGATTGATAAGGAATATCTTTGCTATTTGCAATAACCTTAATAGATTCCAATAAAAATATTGGTAAACTAATACTTATAGTTTCTGTTGAAGGTTTAAGATTAGGAAATCGGACATTCTTAGTAGAATCCCTATCTATATATTCTGAAGAATCACTAACAGCCCAAAATTCTTTCTCTTCATTCTCATTTTTAAATTGAGGAATAGGCTTTAATTTTCTCATAATTACTTAGTTATAATCAATTTTCACGCTTATTGTACATAAGTCTCTCTTTTTTGCTTTGATCTCTAGTCGATATAACTCTAATCCACCTCTCACCGTAAAAGAAATAAATAATAATCTGCCATCACTAGTTTTCCCTAATGCCTGTAATCGCAATTCTTTTAACGAAAATACTAAATCCTCATTTACTAAAAGTGGCTGATTGAAAAACAGCTCTTCTGCTTCTTTCCTTGATACCGAATGCTTCAATTCATTCTTTAAGCTGTTCCCTTTATTTCAATCAAATCCTTCAATGTGCCTAATATCCGAGGAGTTCATCATGTAACTATAGTATATTTAATTATTAGAGGTCAACATAGGTGATATAAAGATTTCGTCGGTAAAAGTTCTGGTGGGCGCAGCAGGATTCGAACCTGCAACCTACTAGTTAAGAGCCAGTTGCTCTACCATTGAGCTATGCGCCCGAGATGTAAATCATTTGGTGCACACTACGTGTACTCAACGACTAAGCTTGCAGTAGCAAGCAAGTCTCTTGGTGCACACTACGTGTACTCAACGACTAAGCTTGCAGTAGCAAGCAAGTCTCTTGGTGCACCCGAAAGGATTTGAACCTCCAACCTCTGGTTCCGAAGACCAGCGCTCTATCCAGTTGAGCTACGGATGCGTAATTTAATATCCGATATTAAACATGGTGCACACTACGTGTACTCAACGACTAAGCTTGCAGTAGCAAGCAAGTCTCTTGGTGCACACTACGTACACACCCCAAATTCTAACTTCTCGCTTTGCTCAAAGAGAATTTGGTGCCGAGGGCGGGACTTGAACCCGCACTTCCATAAAGGAAACCAGATTTTAAGTCTGACGCGTCTGCCATTCCGCCACCCCGGCTAAGTAATATTGAGTGGCTCTTGTTTCTCGCTCCGCTCAAAACCGCCACCCCGGCTAAGTAATATTGAGTGGCTCTTGTTTCTCGCTCCGCTCAAAACCGCCACCCCGGCATATAAGCCTTTCGGCTTGCAATACATTTTATCACTATAATGTATAATTCGAATATGGAAGTTTCATATCAAAGTGCATACGATGCAGATCAAGATAAAGCTAAATATATGCGCAAAGTAGAATTCATTTTCGCAAGGATTTTAAAAGTCATTTTTGCTTTCCTTCTTATGCTTTTAAAATTAACCTGGGACATCACAAAAGGTGTTCTTAGGACCTTTGGTATTCCAATCGGGTAAAATCATGGATTATTTTAATAAAAATTTAAAATTTAATAGCAAGACATACGGTAAACTTCTTTTTTCCGAAGTTATTGATCGAATCTCCATTTACATGAAGGAAGTTCCAAATGCGATGTACAGCTTTATTATTGGAACCGATTCCACAGCAAGTAATAATGGCGGACGCATCGAATACGTAACTGCGGTACTTGTTCACAGAATAGGCTTTGGTGGAATTTATTTTTGGCATAGTATTCCTGATATAGGAAATTCAATGTATGAAAGGGTCTTTAAGGAATCCGCATTGTCCTTGGAATTTTCAGAGGTATTTTTGCATGAACTAAAAAAACGGGATATGCATAATTTTTCATTTGAAATTCACGTTGACGTTGGCAATAACGGTAAAACCCGCGAAATAATTACACAAGTTGTTGGAATGATAAAAGGCAATGGATATAAAGTCGTAACGAAACCATACAGTTATGTGGCATCAAAAGTAGCAGATAGACACACCTGACGACACCTAATTTCCATTATGATAGTATAAATTTATTATGGAGATAAAAGGTCTTCAAAAGAATATTCTGACAGAACCTCCTACTTCAATTTTTAAATTGCTTGGGCCGAGCTTTATTTTAATCGGACTTGGACTTGGAACAGGTGAACTGATTCTATGGCCATATCTTGTCGCTAATTGGGGACTTGGAATTATATGGGGAGCGGCACTTGGCATCACAATGCAATTTTTCCTAAATATGGAAATCGAAAGATATGCATTAGCAAATGGTGAAAGTGTTTTTGTGGGATTCGCAAGGCTTTATAAAAAAATCCCAATTTGGTTTATCTTATCAACAGCAATCGCTTTTTCATGGCCTGGTTTTAGCGCCGCTGCGGCATCAGTTTTAAAACCATTTGGACTTGAAAACACCGCATGGGTAGCAGTTTCCATGCTTTTACTTTCTGGTGCAATTTTAACTTTGGGTCCAGTTTTATATAAAACAGTAGAAGGATTTCAGAAAATCTTGGTTTCAGTTGGCATTCCTTTAATTTTATTTATCGTACTTTATGTTATCGATTTAGAATCAGTCGGAATTTTAATAAAGGGAATGGTCGGAGTAGGTGATGGATATTTATTTGCCCCAAAGACACTTCCGTTTATGTCATTTTTGGCAGCCTTTGCATATTCAGGTGCTGGTGGAAATTTAAATCTTGCTCAATCTTTTTATATAAAAGAAAAAGGCTATGGGATGGGAAAATACGCGGGTAGAATTACAAGTCTTATAACAGGAAAGCAAGAAAACGTTAAACTTGAAGGGACAACATTTGAACCAAATCCAGAACAAGTAAAAACTTTTTATAGATGGTGGAAAATGGTTAACATAGAACACTTTATTGTATTTTGGGGACTTGGGCTTATAACAATTTTGCTTTTGGCCTTGCTTTCTTATATTACTGTTTTTGGAAATCCAAATAACACAGAAGGGATTAATTTCATATACAATCAGGCTCAAGTTATTACAACACGTATTGGCCCAGTATTTGGAGCTTTATTACTTTTAGTTACATCTTTTATGCTTTTTTCTACACAACTTTCGGTTATTGATGCATCAGGAAGAATCCTTACTGAAAACTTAGTTTTGCTTATGCCAAATATTAAAAATAAAGGAAATATAATTCCAAAAATATATTATTCTGCAATTTGGATATTAATTTCATTCGGAATATTAGTTTTACTAAAAGGCACAAGTGAACCAAAATTCTTAATAATTCTTGGAGCAGTTTTAAATGCCTTTTGTATGTTTGTATTTTCTGGAATACTAATAAAATTAAACACAAAATTACTGCCAAAAGCAATCCATCCATCACTTATTAGAAAAATCATTGTCTATACAACATTCGCATTCTTCGGAGTATTTAGTTTCCTAGTAATTTACAATCAATTCTTTGGCGCCTAGGCATTTATTGAAGTTCAATCACGTCATCTACAAGATTCATTCATAACAATAAACATTGCTGGTTAGGGAAAGAGATAGTAAAATCATACTTGCGAAGTAGGCGGGTATAGTTAGCTGTAATCCAGCCACGACACGAAAAGCGAGTGAACGTAGTGAACGAGCGGGTATCGTACTGAAAGACGATATCCATGATACCTAAGCGGGTATCGTACTGAAAGACGATATCCATGATACCTAAGCGGGTATCGTATAGTGGTTATTATACCTCCTTGCCAAGGAGGAGATACGGGTCCGATTCCCGTTACCCGCTCCAAATAAATAATATGAAAATAAAGAAAATAGGCTGGATATGCATATGGTCTGGAAATTATAAGACTTTGGCAAATTGGTATAGAGATGTTCTGTGTCTTGAAGTATCTGGTGAGCTAAATTTGCCAGATGATTCCGGAGTTATTTTTGAATTTAATGAAGGTACAAATCTTTTTATTGGTGCTCATACTGAGGTGGCTGGTAAAAACAAAGATAAATACCGTGCTATGTTAGACTTTGATGTCGAAAGCGTGAGTGAAATTTATAATAATCTAAAAGATAAGGATGTCACAATTGTAAGAAAGCCTTCGCTTTCTCCTACAAAAGGATATTACGCCATGACAATTTTTGATCCAGAAGATAATCTAATCCAATTCGAAAGCATAAATCCATAAAAATCTTTTAGCAAAATTACTAAATTCTAGACTGTTTTTTTTATTCTTTCAAAGATCCAATTAGCGACTTTGAAAATATTGTTAGTGCAGATGTGATGCTAATCATGTGTTCTACTGTTGGTATTTTTGTATTTAGAGCTCCATGAATTATTGTTGTTTCCGGTGGAACTAGCTCATCTCCAAGACCGGGGACAAGAATAACTTTGTGCAGTTTAGTATCGTTGGAAATATCCATCTTGTGAATTAATAATTATTTAACTACAATTAATTTATCACGATGGGAGGACTACCAAAGAGTTTCGTCTCGCGGGAACGCCTCCTTTTTATTTTTTAGACTTATCTCTAAATAGACCTACCTGAACTATTATTATTTCCACTTAATTAGTGTGTGTCGTAACTTCCTAAAAATGCGTCTTGACAAGGCACCTATAAAGTATATATTTCGTAGTATGAATACAGTAATTAGTGTTCGAATTGATAAAAAACTTAAAAATTTAGCCCAAGAGGTTGCAGAAAGTGCTGGCTTAAAACTTGGCACTCTAATTTCTGCTTATTTGCGACAAGTTGTGTATACACGCAGGATTGAACTCTATGCCCCAGAACAGATGACACCAAAACTTGAAAATCTTATTGCAGGCATAGAAGCTGACTTGGAGTCTGGCAAGATTAGCAAAAAGTTTGATAGCGCAAACGATTTTTTAGCTGATCTCAAAAAATAAAGATTGGTATGGTTATTCAATACGCTTCTCAATTTAAGAAGCAATACAAAAAGCTTCCAAAGAAATTTCAAATCCAATTTGATAAGCGTTTATTATTATTTCTCTCTGATCAGACCATTCCTCAACTACATGTACATCCACTTATAGGTAAATTCTCTGGTTATTGGAGTCTAAATGTTAATGGTGATTTACGAGCAATATACCTAAAAAAAGGTGAAGAAATTGTTATTTTCACACTTATTGGTTCGCATACTGAATTATACGGTTGAACAACCTATCAGTTTTAAAGTATAGAATTTGACACCGCCCAGCCTTTCAGATATTCTGAAAATATGAAAACAGTTATTATTAGAGAACGCGGGCAGCTTACTATCCCTGATTCAATACGTAAAACCGTTGACTGGATATCTCCTATGTCGGCAGTTATTATATCCGTCGTAAAACATGATGAGATAGTCATTAAACCTAATATTAGATTAATAGATAAAAAACAAGTATTGGAAAATATCAAAAGAGCAAGGGCAATCAAAGGAGAAGGTTCTATTACTTCTGTTACAGAATTTTTAATTATGGACAGGCAATCACACTAATAAAATGCCTAAAACGAAAATTGTAGTTGACACTTCCGTAATTATAACTGGATGTGGAGTGCCAACTTTTACATCAATGGCAGATGTTTCAAAAGCATCAAAGGAATTCAATAAAACATTTGTTCCATGCGGAGGAATAAAAAACTCCGGAGACATAGTTAAATCTTTGGGAATTGGCGCAAGTGCGACAGTTTCTGGTTATATTTTTGCAGGAACCGATGAATGCCCAGGTGAAATTTTTGAAATAAATGGCAAGAAATATAAAAACTACAACGGTTCAGCATCAAAAGCTGAAAAAATTAAACAAGTAGAAAAAGATTCAAGCGATAAAAGTGAAAAATATACAGTTCATGTTGAAGGCGTAGAAGGAATGGTTGAATATCGTGGATCATTGGAATCTGTTGTTAATACTCTTTGCGCAGGAATTCAATCTGGCTTGGCATATTGCGGGGCTAAAAACATAAAAGAACTTCAAGAAAATGCTAAATTTGTAAGGATTACGGCAGGAGGCGTTCGCGAAAGTGGAGCACATGACGTTGTGGTAAAATAAAAACAATTTTATGAATCAAAAAGACCTAGATATCATTAAGGAAATAATAAATAACTACATTGATATTAATAAAAATAAGGCTTTCATATTCGGTTCTCAAGCTACAGGAAAAACTTCTAAATCAAGCGATATTGATATCGCAATAGAAGGTCCAAAATTAGATTCGCAAATCTACTTTGAAATAAAAAATGCTTTTGATGAATCAGACCTTCCATATAAAACAGATATTGTTGAATTTCGTAATGTTTCAAGTAATTTTCAAAAAATTGCAAAAGAAAAGATAATTCCAATTAATTATTGAAATCGATTATGAAAACAGATGAAATGTATAAAACCCTTCTAGTTGCAGTTTCAAAACTTAAAGAAGCAATGAGTTTTCCAATTGATGATCCACATAAAGAATCAACTATTCAGAGATTTGAATATACATTTGAACTTTCTTGGAAATTAATGAGCAGTATATTAAAAGATCAAGGAATAGAGGCTTATGGTATTAGAAATATTTTAAGGGAAGCAAATAACCTTGGATTGATATCTGATACACCTTCATGGTTTAAATATGCTGATGCAAGAAATCAAGCGTCTCACATATATAACGAAAGCATCGCAGAAGAGGTATATAATATTGTGCGTACCGACTTTATAGAAAAAGTTGAAGAACTAATAACTGAATCAGAAAAATACATTACAAACTAGAAGCAAATAGAGATTTCGTACTCATGACGTTGTGGTAAAATAAATGGCGTAAGAAGCCTATTCATCTAAATAGGTGTCGTACGTTCGAGCGAAAGCGAGATACGACGAGACAATAGCGAGTGCAACGAGCGGGTGTCGTA
>Ga0210057_1003056_pt1 | contig 23348 bp, 22 predicted proteins | sample CryGeyCG2114_010_2_FD_183968 | JGI IMG/M metagenome (GOLD analysis project Ga0210057, IMG submission 183968) | Groundwater microbial communities from aquifer - Crystal Geyser CG10_big_fil_rev_8/21/14_0.10 (SPAdes) (version 2) | ecosystem: Environmental > Aquatic > Deep subsurface > Groundwater ...
AATCGCGGTATCGCCGCCGTTGCCCGTAATTGAAGAAAGGTTGGCGCTGATATTCGCCGTGGTCATTGCTGATTGGTAAGCATCCGTAATGGTAGCGGTCAAGACAACACTGTCACCGTCTTTGATATGCGTTGTGCTTGAAATAGTTGTGTCAGTAACCGTGACCGAAGCGACAACCGGCGCAATTGTATCATAGATAACTGTTTCTCCGGTTCCTTGCGCGCTTACGTTCGCGCTGCCGAGTGCCGCGTCAGTTCCGCGCGCATAGACGGTAAATAAATCATTTTTATTCGGCACAAAATCAGCGCTTCCCGGACGATATGCCCAGTTCGCAAAATTATCACTAGTCGTCGCACTCAGCCAAACCACTGACGCCGATGACCAGTCAGTTCCGTTCCAGTAATTTCCCGCTGAATCTTTTACCGCAACAGAAACTGATGCGATTGCGGAAGTGGCGTCCGACGCTGTGCCGGTGATTGGGTTTGCCGCATCCCAAGTGCTTGCCTTATACGGCGAGTTTGCCGCAAGCGGAGAAGAAATAGCCACCGTTGGAACGGCAGTGTCTTTGGTAATATTCAAAATGCCGGACGTCCCGGTGTTTGGCGTGCCAAACACGCCGTCCGTCGCGCGCGCGGTCACAGCGTACACCGTACCGTCCGCTGCGCTGAAATCAGGATTAAATGCGTATGTCCAGTTTGCAAATGCGTTGGTCGAAGTCGCGGAAACCCACGCTTGTGATGCTGCCCACGCGGTCCCGTTCCAGTACTGTGAGTCGCTGTTGCGTTGGATACTGAGCGAGACGTCAGCAATGGCCGTACCACCCGGATCGCCCGCAGTACCGATGACGGACACGCCACCACCTATAGTGTTGCCCGCGCTTGGCGATGTAATCGTAACCGTTGGTGTCGTGGTATTTCCGATTAGTGAAATAAGTGAATCAACTTCATCAATATTTCCGGCCTGGTCGGTCACGCGAGCGCCGGTAACATACGAATGTCCGTTCGTTATTGGAGCGGTGAAAGCGTATGTCCAGTTTGCAAAGTCATCCGCGGTTTGCGCGAGCAAAAAACTGCCGCCCGAAACCCATGCGGTGCCGTTCCAGTGCGTGCTGTTCGTGATGTCGGTCAAAAGCACTTCTACTTTTGCAATGCCGTTCGTGATTGAGCCGACGGTCATGTGCCCGCTGCCGTCTGTTGCGGTTCCGGTCATGGTGAAGTTTCCGGACACATGACTGCCCGAAAGCGGCGCGCTCACAAGTACCTGTGGCACGGTCGTATCAATTTCAAACGTGTTATCCGGCGAAGTAGTCGCGCCCGAAACATTGCTTGCGTCATCAATCGCGCTGACGCGCCAGTAATAAACGCCGTCAGGAAGCGTGGCATCCGCGGAAGCGAGCGAGAGCGACGTGCTCGCGTCAGCGGTCTCGCGGGTTGCCACCATTGAAGAAAAATCACTGGAGTCGTCAATTTCAATGCGGTACTGCGCCACGTCAGCAGACGGAGACGCGGTCCAGCTGAATGCGATCGGGTTCGAGGCGTTGAATTTGATCACCGTGTCGTTGAGCGTGGTCGGCTGCACGAGCGAGCCTGGAGCATCCGGCGGCACAAAGTCAGTCGCCGCGTTCACGCTCGAAGTATTGCTGTCGGTATTCCCTGCCGCGTCCTGCGCCCTCACCACAAACGTGTACAGCGCGTCAGCGGTCAGTGCGGACGTGGTGTATGAGGTTGTTCCTGCCGGTACTGTGGCAAGCGGCGTGCTGTAGGAAACCGCGCCGGACCCGTTGTTTGAATAGATAACGTACTGCGCGACGTCGGTTTCCGGACTTGAGGCCGTCCAATTGAGCGTCGCTTTGAGCGTGCCGGAATCAACACTTGACGACAGCCCGGTCGGTGACGGCGGCGCAACAGTATCAATGCTGATGCTCGTTGAAGCATCACGGTACGAACCGGCTCCGGCTGAAAATTCAAACTTAACGCGCGGAGTCACGTTCGCCATATCGTCTGAGACTTGCACCGTGTAGGTGCCCGTATAGTCAGGGCCGCTCGATGTCAAAGAAACCGTTTTCCCGCCGAACTCAACATACGCGGTTTTGTTCTGCGTGCCGCGTGCCGTAAAGGTAATCGTGTCTCCAAGCTTGTATGAAGTTGCGTTCGTTGAAAACGAATCAATGTTCGGGAGATTTGAAACGCTTATGCTTGTGTTTTCCGCGTTGCCCTTCGTCTGCGCACCGCTTTGGTCAGTAAATGAGAAAACCGGTCCATTCCACGGGAGCGTGACCGTTCCGGTCGGAAGGAAATCAGCAACTTTGACGGTGTACTTGTAGTTTGCAAACCCAAACGGCGCGAGGGTTCCGCCGTGCGGCGACACTCCCCCGTTGTCAAACGGCGTGGTGCCGTCGTCACTCATGGCCTGCCAGGCGCCTCCGGCATCAGTAATCTGATACGAGCTTCCGGCGACGTACGAGGTATACTGCGGCAGATCATCGGCGAGCGAGATATTGGTCACCGCCTGTCCGTCTGCGTTTATGTGCGAAACATACAGCGTAATCTTAAACTCCTGTCCGGCATCAACCGCCACACCGGTATCCCAGTATGCCATACCCTCTTCCCATACCTTTCCACCGACCAGAATATCATTGTTTGCCTGGGCCACAATGCCAAAAACACCCACAAACGCAATCAGTCCGAGCGTCAACGGGATAATCAGAAAATCCTTTATATTGTTGGGTCGAAATAGCATGAATTTTGACCAATTAGGCAATTGTATCGCGCCTGCAAAATACCCGCAAGCGCTAAAAATACAAGAGATTATCCTACCTAATTTACGTATTTTTGTCAAGTCTCAAAAAAAAGGGCCCACACATGCGTATGAGCCCCCAGAGATTACACCTTTTTCTGTATGACGACCGAGGCAGTGCGTATAGCCGCCTCCTGTCCAGGCGAAAGCTTTGCTTCGCCCGGCAACTCATCAGGCGGCGGATGCTTTGCCGGCCGTTTTCTGAATCTTCGCGGACGATACGGTTCGTCCACGAAGGGCGTTCTGTCGTTCACATCGCACGTCCTCCTTGGTTATGGAGCGCCGCCACCAACGAACACAGTCACGGACTTGTCGGCAGTCTTGGTATCACTGCCGCTGTCATTGACCGCGCGCGCGGTGATGGTGTGGTTGCCGACGCTCGTACTGCTGAAGCTGTACGAGCTGCCGGTTGCTCCGGTTTGCGATCCATCCACGTACCACTCGATGCGAGTGGCGTTCGACGCGGATGCCGTGAATGTTCCGGACTGGCCCTGCGAGAGAGTGCTGGGTCCGGAGAGCGAGTTAAGGCTTGGCTGGGGCGAAGGAGACGGCGGGGGTGGCGGCGGCGGAGGATCTTCGCCGCCGGTAGTGGTGCCATTGTCTTGAGCTGCCTGGTAGAACGTATCCAGCACCGTGGTCTGGAATCCCGCCCGGTCCCACGCGCGAATCAGCATAATCCGCTGCGTTTCAGACGAAACAACGCCGAAATCATGGCTGATTGAGACGCGCGCGCTGTCTTCCCCGCTGTAGTCGCGCGAGAAGAAAGTCACTTGTCCGGCATCATGCGAAATGTCGATGCGCTTCAAACCGGAAAGCGAATCAGCGAGCGAGAAATCAAACTCAAGGCGCGAACCGTCCATGGTGCCGTAGACGCCGGGAGCAATCCCCAGAATCTCCGGACCACTGGCGTCCGGCTCAACAACCGTGAAGGTGGTGTCAGTTACGTTTCCGGACGAGTCAATCGCCAAAATTCGTATCAGATTAGTCCCTTCATGAAGCGAGCCGATCGGCAGCCCGGACAGGGTTGTAATCGAATCAGGACCCCAGAGCGTGTCCGCGTTCACTGAAATCGTGAGCAAAACCCGCTCTGAAAAGAAAAGCGAATCAATCCTGGCGTGGTCCTTTGAGACGACGAAGCTCGAAACAATTGCAGCAATCGTATCCGGAGCCGGCCCAACAAGAAGCGTATCCAACGCGCTGAGCGTGTCAGCTGAAACGCGAACAAACAGCGTATCCGCATGGAGCGCGATGAATCTGCTCGTGTCAGCGGATACCGTGTCTCCGAGCGTGGTGGTGACCACTACGGAAAACAACGAATCAGCGAGCGAATCAACCCTGACCGGGAGCATGTCTCTATACAGCGTTTTGACAGCTCCGACGGTGACGGTGTCTCCGTACGCGACTGATGAGTCGCTCAATACCACCGTGAGTGATTCGGCGAACACTGCGCTCGTGCCGATGCGCTCAAGCAGTGAAATGCTTTTGCCGAAATCGAGCGCCACATCCCGCGAAAGCGTATCCGCGGACGCGCCGTGCACGGTTCTAACGTTGACCGTGAACAGGTCGCGCTGCGGAAGCGACGCCACCGTGTTTCCAAACATATTGACGAACAGAATGAAATCCTGGAATTGGATGCCGTCCCTGCCGTCAATGTTGAAAAAGTCCCAATCCGGAACAGTCTCACGATGGCTGTAGGATTTCACAAAATAAATGAAATCCGCGAAATTGACGAACGACTCCTCAGGACGCCCGTCAATCTGATAGTCTCCGGGAATCCCGGAGAACACGAGCACCGGATTTGGGTCGCTGACGAACAAATTCGACGCGACCCGATACCCTTTGCTGTTTGTGATGGTGACCACCGTTGAATCGGGGATCACCGGATCATTGATTGCGTCCTGGAACCGTACTGAAACTTCGAAGGCGTACGGGCTTACTGCCAAGAGCAGCCACGCAGCGACTATACCAACAACATACCGTGTACCGGCCATTTCTGGCCCTCCTATTACTGCCTGTGAAAACTGCCTGCACAATATAAGTGTAGTGTATTGTAATGAGCTGATTTGAAGCCTATTTTGGCAACAAAATAATCTACCACATTTTAGCAAAAAAGTCAATTTGCGCATAAAAAAGCCCCCTCATGCATCCAACATGAGGGGGTCTTTGAAATGAACTGCTTATGGAGCGCCGCCTCCGACGAACACGGTCACGGACTTCTCGGCAGTCTTGGTATCACTGCCGCTGTCATTGACCGCGCGCGCGGTGACGGTGTGGTTGCCGACGCTCGTACTGCTGAAGCTGTATGAGCTGCCGGTTGCTCCGGTTGGGGATCCATCCACGATCCACTCGATCCTGGTCGCGTTCGACGCGGATGCCGTGAATGTGCCGCTCTGGCCCTGCGAAAGAGTACTGGGTCCGGAGAGCGAGTTAAGGCTTGCCTGGGGCGAAGGCTGGGGGTCGTTCCCTCCTCCGCTGTCGCCACCGCTGTCAACCGGCGTTGGCGGCGCGGTCGCGGGGTCAAACGCGTCCTGCGTAAACTCCACAACCGTGGTATCCGTCAAGCCTTCGACGTCAGAGCCGATGACCTGCACAGACCAAGTGACCACGCGCGTCTCCTTGTTCGGCGTCGGCACGTACGCGATAGTGTTCCAGCGGTGCGTCGGCTCCAGATACGAAATCAGATCAGCGCTGCTGTTGCTGTCCGACTTCGCGTCCGTGCTGCCGATGAGCTCTGCGGCGCTGTTGACGTGCCTGCTGCCGCGGACGTCGATGCGGATGTCGACGGAGCTGCCGCTTGCGTTCGAATTCGTGTACCGCGTGAACCGAGCCGATGTCTGGACCCAGTGCACCACCGAAAACGAAACCGTGTCGCGAAGCGCGCCGTACGTGAACACCCGCTCGTAGGAGCCAACGTCACCATACGCGGAAACCGTGTTCCCGCCGTCCAGAGTGACCGTATCGCGCGCCGTGACCACACCGTGGTCGGTCGTTACCAGAATGGGCGTGACCGTAAAGTCGCGCCCCACCTTGATTACGTCCGGCAGTACGAGCGTCAGCTCCTGCACCGCGGTCGACCGTCCGAAAACCGTCGACACTGTTGAGAGGCCCTGATACTCGAAGCTGAACGCGTTGTCGCCGACAGCCTCAACCAGCATCCCCTCGGGAGCAATCGGTGCCGAAGCGCTGACCGAATCAGCGGCAATCAGGAGCGTATCAACAGCAACATCGTCATAGTACGTCACCACTCCGAACGAGACGGCGGCATATTCGCCGACCATCACCGTATCAGGCAACGCCGCCGAGAGCCGACGCGTGACCGCAGGCCAGTATATATCGACCGAAACGGTATCGCGCTGCCCGGCGGCATCAACACCCACCACGGTGATGGTTGCCGACTGTCCGATGGTCGGGTCAGTCGGAGTAATCACCAGCTGATTGTCGACGATTTCGGCGGTGTAACCCGTGCCCGTCGTTTCGATCAACGAGAGTGTCAGCTCGTCGTCGCTCGCGAAGAGTTCGGACGAACCAATACCCGTGGCATCACCCGTGACATTGACCGTGCCAACGTCATTGGCGGTGGGCGCCGTGTCAATCCCCAGCATGCTGTTCGTGAGAATCGACGGAATACCGCCCGCGCTGCCGGAGTACGAAGACGAAACCGGAAGGAACGCGTCCGAGGTGCTGCTGATCCTGATGTAGTACAACAGGTCTGAACCAGCGGCCTTGAACACGGCGTGCGGAGCGTGGGCAGGATGCTGAGTTCTATAGAGACCTGCATAGATATGTGTCTTGATAACACCCACGTCCCGCATGCCCGAGAACTGAATCCCGGGTTTTCCGTTCTGGCCAGAAACATGCGACCCGTCCGGCTTTTGCAACGTCCCGAAGAACGGTCCGTGCGAAACCGATCCGGCCGAAAAGCGCCAAAGCGGAACCTTCTGCCCGAGCGCGTTGTACACCTCGAGCTCAAGCTCGTCAATCGCGTACTGCGGCGCGCTGAAAGCGTCCGAAGTGCTGCGAACAGCCTTCTTGGCCAGACGCGCGAGCATCTGCTCGGCTGTCTCCGGGTTTTCATGCCGGAACCGTTCGAACCGATTGCCGCCGTGAACGCGCACCGCGCTGAGGAACGATTCCTCATCAGCGTACGCCGTGGGCTTGGCAATGCCCAGCGCGGACTTGCCGTACTGGTCGGCGAACTTGAAGAAGTCGCCGAACTCGACTGTGCCGTTGCGGTTGATGTCGTACTTCAGGCTGTCGCTGCCGAACGCGTCGACAAACAGGAAGAAGTCCTCGAGCATCACCGTGCCGCTGGTGTCGAAGTCGCTGGCATACACCGGGTGTGCGATGTAATGGCGCGGTCCGACGAGCGTGTCAACAAAGACGAAGAGCGAATCCTCGTCCAGAATCTGCGCCTCTGCCACGTGCGTGTCCGAAACCGGGAGGGAAACCCCCACAGTCACGGTCACGATGCTGCGCTCTGCGCTCGCCGCGGTTGCGCCGAGCAACACGGCCAAAAATGCAACAATAACTCGTCGCATGCGTGCACCTCCTTAGAAATGCAATGTATGTGAATGGATATGTTGTAAAGGTCGTGCCTTTTTGTAGTAAAAAAGCTTTCTACATTACCACATTTTTATAAAAAAGTCAAGTTTAGGCTAAGACAAGACAAAAACAGGCGCCTGAACGGCGCCCGCTTTTTAATCTATGTTATACGATTTTTTCCAGAATATCTCCGAGGTAGTATGCCACAACCGCGGCAATAGCACCGACCCCAAGCATCTCAAGACCCGCGACAAACCAAAACTGGCGCGTCAAGAGCGTTCGCAGTGAACCGACCGCAAACAACGCCGCGCCTGTCATCGCAATAGCAACCATAAAGCTATTCCCTATGCCAAAGACATATGGCACGAGCGGCAGCGAGCCCGCGACCACAAATGATACAAACGTCGTAAACCCGTTCTTGAGCGGGCTGTCCTGCTCGCCGGGCACAATCCCCAACTCTCCGATCATCATTTCATCAACCCATCGGTCTTTGTCGCTGGTGATGATCCCGACCGCGTGATCAAGGTCAGCTCCGGAGAAGCCCTTTTTCTCGTAGATTGCGCGTATTTCCTTTTTTTCCTCCTCCGGCACATGGAGAACCTCCCACTCTTCCATCTTCCGCTCTTTGGCGAGATACTGGTTTTCGGAATGGATGCCGATGAAGTTTCCGGTTGCCATGGATAATCCGTCCGCAATCAGGTTCGCGATGCCCAGAATGAGCACGACCCGTGTGTCGAGCGATGCGCCCGCAACACCGGCGACCACCGCGAACGTGGTGATGATTCCGTCATTCGCTCCGTACACCATATCTCGAAGGTACGCGCCTTTGCCAACGCTATGGAAGCGCTCAACAGCTTTTCCGTTTTTGTGCGCGTCTTTCAGCTCCCGGACAATCTCGTCTCTTGATTTGTTTTTGAATTCTCTCATGTATTATTCTTTCCATTTAATAGAACACCCCATTGAAGGATGCTGCGCCATCGGCGGCTCTGCGCCGTCCGCAAGAAGCCGCAGCGCGTCTTTCAGGTTCTCTTCTTGCACGTCGGCAGGTTCTTTCCAATTATCGTTTATGCGGCCGCGATAAAAGAGGTTCGCTGCGCCGTCCTCGGTTTTGAAAAGATATACGTCCGGCGTACACTGGGCGCCGTACGCCCGCGCAATCTGCTGTGATTCGTCATACACATACGGAAACGGCACCAGCCAATCTTCAACATGCCGCTTCATGGCGTCGAACGAATCCTCGGGATAGGCTTCTGCGTCGTTCGGGTTGATTGCCGCGAATCTGACGTCGTCTTTGAATTCTGGATATAACGCAATCAGCGGAGGCCAGGATGCCTGCGCGTAGGGGCAGTGATTGCAGGTAAAAACCAGCAAAAAACCCTTTGCGTCGAGAAAGTCGGATAATTGGTATGTGTTTCCATCGGTTGCCGGCAGTGAAAAATCCGGAGCCGACCATCCCTTTTGGAATGGCTCTGAATACTCTAAAGACATATGGTTCAGTATATCAAAATAAGCGCAATAAAAAAACGGGCGCATCACTGTTTGGTGACACGCCCGTTGCTCTACTCTTGAACGAGTGATCGCAATGTCCGCTCGAAATCCTCGAGCAGCATGGGCTTCTCCAGGCACGCATCCGCCCCCTCGACTCCGCCTTCAGGCAGATTGCCCGACTGCGCGAGTATCTTCACCTCCTTGTTGGTCTCGCGAATCGTGCGGATCACGTCATGCCCGGAAACGTGGGGCATTTTGAGGTCCGTGATGACGATGTCAACAGGCTGTTCCGAAAACATCCGGATGCCCTCCTCGCCGCCCGAAGCCTCAATCACCTGCCATCCCTCGAAGAGCATCTGAACGAACCGCCTGGTTGCGCGTCGCACCATCTCTTCATCATCAATAATCAATACCGTCGGCATGTGCGTACTCCCTTGTTTGAGTATTAAAACCATTATAAACGAACAACAAAATATAATACCATATTTCTTCAAAAAAATCAAGGATAACAAAAAAGCGCGCTCAATGCGCGCTTCTCTTGCAACGATTTTGCTCACTAATATTTTGAGGCGTACTGGCCCCGCACGTGCTGGTTGATGAAGGTATTCAACCCAACGCCCGCGTTTGCCATCTTTTTCATCTGCGCCACTTCGCGCGCTCCCGCGCTCTCGCTCGTGTACACATACGTGGTCGCGCCGCTGTCGCCCGGACGCTTAAATCGTACGGTGATGGAATCATCATCATACTCATACGCGGCAATGCCGGAGTGCCCGCTCGTATTATGGTAAGTCTGCATAAACTTCTTTTTTATGTATGAACGCGCCTATCGCGCAGGTACAGCATTCCCACCGCAAGCGGAATGAGCATAAACCAGACAATCTCGCGTTCAAGTCCGAACCCGAACAAGAGCCCAAACGCCACCGGAACCGTTACCAAATAGCCGCCCAGCTTTTTGTACCGCACTCCGACCGCCAGTCCAACGAACATCACCGGAAACACCAAAAACCAGATGTTGTCCCACGCGGTGTACTCCGGATTCAAAAACGGGATCGGATTGCCGTAGCCGAAATAGAACGGCAGTCCAAAGATAAGAATGCACACCGCGAGCCCGTTCGCAACCCATCGCACTGCCTCCTTCTTGCGCCGGGACATACAATTATTTCCAGGTTTTCCTAATCACCCGATAGCCGTATTTCGCGGCATAGAGGAGCACAAAGAAGTAGATGACATACTGGACCGCGGAGAAGAGCACCGCGACCAGGTTCAAGCTCGCCTGCTGTATTGCCTCGTTGATATCGCGCACGAACTTCTTGACCGCGTATTTCCATGAATCCTTGATTCCATCCGGATCAATGTACTTGTTCTCGGCAATCGAAACCGAGAACCGGGTATAGACGAGCCGGTCAAGCTGGTCGGCCTTTGACCGCGCGAGCCGCTCAAGCTGCGCGTTGATGTTTATCTTCTGCTGGGTCAGACGCTCGATAATCCCGATTTTGCTGTCGATAATTTTTGCGAGCGCTTCCGCGTCCCGCGTGTTGGTCGCGATTTCAGTAATGTCGTCATACGCCGCGACCGCGTCCTGGAGCGTCTGCTCAATAGACGCGAGTTTGGTCTCCAGAATCTCAACCTGGCTGGTGTAATCCTCCACAATCTGCTTGATGGTGTAGGTGTTCTCGGAAAACTCCCGCGGATCCATTTCATCAATCACCGCCAGCACCTCGGCCACATGGTCGTTCTTCACCTTGAAGGTGAAGTAGCAGCCGTTGTCGTGCTCGTTCGCGTTCTCAAAAATAACGTAGTCCAGTTTCTTCAAATTCTTGAACACGCCGCATGCCTCATCCTTGTCCCGCGATTCAATGGAAACGTCATACGACTTTACCTCGTACTCTTCAGCGTCATCTCCGGGAATCGTATCCCCATCCGGCGGAATAGGCATGATATCAGAGCTCGTCACATTGCGCGTGGAGAGCATCATTTCTTCCATGACCGCGCCTTCGCCACCATACGCCATGTCATACGCAGCGCTCCCGCCCATCGCGGGAGCAACCTTTGACGCGGACGATCCTTTGGTGATGGTGCTGAACGATGAGCCCGCAAGCCGCACCGCAAACACAACAATAATAATAGCTAAAAAGGCCATTCCTGCTGCTTTGAGCACGTGGGACGGCTTGATGTCTTCGAGGTTTGGTATGTGCATAGATGCGTTTTAGTTTATTCTTATACTATTGTATACGATTTTGAAAGAAATTGGTAACAACAAATAAAATAAACGGCTCACTTAGTGTTTTTGCCAAAGTGAGCCGTTTACCTAACAATAAAAAAGACAGGTCATGCGACCTGCTCTTTTTCATGGTTCAGGGGCCCACCTTCGCCCGCTAAAGTGGGCTACGGTCGGCAGGCAGAGATGTCCTTCGGACGAATCCAAAATGCACAATACAAAGATAAGCGACCACCTTGAGGTGGTCGCTTATCTTTGGCTCGGGGACAGGGATTTGAACCCCGATTACCTGGACCAAAACCAGGCGTCCTACCATTAGACGATCCCCGAATATACCAGCCGTATCGTAGCTGGAGGCTATCGGATTGTCAACTTATACCCGCAAGTAGCGGCTCAAGGCGATTGAGGTGGAAAAGACGGACACAAACACCATCCCCAGGAATTCAATACCAAAAATCTTGAGCGCGTTTTGGTTAACGTAGCCAATGAGGCTGAAATCAGTCTGGCCAAGCATGCCCACCACAAACGGGTCGCTGACGTGCGCAATGAGATAGCCAATGGCAATAGTCGCGACGGTACCAAGGAGCGCGTAGAGGATTGCTTCGCCGATGAACGGCCCGCGGACGAACCAGTTCGAGGCGCCGACCAGTTTCATGATGCTGATTTCGCTGCGGTGCGTATAGATTGCGATTCTGATTGTATTCACAATAACCAAAATGGCAATAATGGAGAAGAATACCGTAATCCCCCACCCGACGCTCGTAATCTGCGACGCAATGGTTTGAAGGCGCTCAACGACAATCTGGTTGTCGTCAAAGTTTTTGTTTTCAATCAACACCGCGTACTGCGGTGTCGCGTTCAGCACATCAATCACTTTCTGGTAATCCTCAGCATTGTGCGTGCGGATAATCAGCGTATCGCCCAGCGGATTATCATTCAACTCTTTGAGTGACTCAAGAATGAGCGGACTGTTGTTGTACTGCGCGCGCAATTTTTCCAAAGCTTGTGATTTTGACACATACTCAACATCACGCACATAATCCAAAGTCTCAAGGTTGGTCTGCACGACGAAAATCTGCTCCGGAGTAACCGCGGGCTTAAAGTAGACGCTGACATCAACTTTTGATTCGACAATTTTAATAGCCTCTTCCATGACCGCGTTCACAAACACGAGTGAAGTCACGGAAAAAAGCGTCAGCACGATGATGGTGATGGTGACAATTGAAAGCCAGATATTTCTGATGAAATTCTGAATCGAAAACCTAAAGACGCGGGAGAAGGATAAAAAAAACATGTTACAAAAGGTACTTTCCCCGTTTCTGGTCGCTCACCACCACGCCATCTTCGATGGTGATAACACGCTTCCGCAGATCATTCACGACTTCGCGGTTATGCGTGACCAGTACGACTGTCGTACCGAAATCATTAATTTTTTTAAGCAATTCAATAATATCTCTTGAATTAATTGAATCCAGGTTTCCGGTCGGCTCGTCCGCGACCAGGATCTTGGGCCGATGCGCCAAGGACCGGGCAACCACCACGCGTTGCTGCTCGCCGCCCGAAACCTGTGTCGGATAGCGGTTCATCTTCTGTTCAAGGCCTACGATCTTCAATACTTGCGGAACAATCTCTTTAATTTTTTCATTTGATTCCCCTGCAACTTCGAGCGCGAACGCGACGTTTTCATAAAGCGTCTTTCGGGGGAGCAGTTTAAAATCCTGAAACACAACACCAATCTGTCTGCGCAGGGTCGGTATTTCGCGATAGCGGATGCCGGTGATGTCCCATCCGCCAATTATTATTTTTCCTTTGCTTGGCCGTACCTCGGCCAAAATGAGCTTGACCAATGTTGTTTTTCCGGTGCCGCTCTGGCCCACAATTGAGACAAATTCCCCTGGCTTGATCTCCAAATTTATGTTTTTCAGGGCAACTTGCTGGCCCGGATATATTTTACTAACGTTTTTAAATGTAATCATGATGTGTTGATTGACTAACCCTCCAGAACATACTACATTATATCACATAAATACGATTTCCCATATATGTTTTTCATGCAGTTTTATGCTTGGGTCGAGGCATCGCCGAGATTAAGCGTAAAACTAAGAGGAAGAGACGGGCAAAGGGTGAGGCGGGCGCAGAAAGCGCACGAGCAACCCGAAACCCGGCTCTGACGAGCCGAGATAGCTCAGTTGGTAGAGCAACACATTCGTAACGTGTAGGTCGCGGGTTCGAATCCCGCTCTCGGCTCCATGTCACTTTTGGATATGAGAGAAAAAAGATAGCGCAGAAAGCGCACGAGCAACCCGAAACCCGGCTCTGACGAGCGGGATTAGTACAATGGTAGTACGCTAGCTTCCCAAGCTAGAGAAGCGGGTCCGATTCCCGTATCCCGCTCCAGACTCACCCCATGGGTGTTTTTTTATGCGCACTAGAATACGTAAGCAAGAATGACGTATAATAGAGACAAGCTTATCAATAAAATACATACATGAAACGCTCCATTGGCCTACAGTATTATTTATTGAAGGGGATTAACCCGGTTATCCGCTTCTTGGTGATATCAGATATACTCATTATCGGCGCGGCCGGCATGTTCGCGCCTATTTTCGCGCTGTTTATTGAAAACTACATCGAAGGCGCGAACGAGGCCGTGGTCGGTACCGCGGTTGCAATATATCTGATAACCAAGAGCGTGTTCCAGATTCCCATTGCCGCTATTATAGATAAAATCAGGGGTGAAAAGGACGACTATTTCATCCTTGCGGTCTTCTCGGTGCTCATGTCTCTCACGCCGCTCCTCTATCTGCTCGTACACACGCCCATCCAGCTGTATGGAGTCCAATTTTTGTTGGGTATTTTTACGGCCATGACCTTCCCGTCATTCATGGCCATTTTCACGCGCCACATTGACAAATCACGCGAAGGCACGGAGTGGGGCGTCTACTTCACATTGATTGACCTCTCCAGCGCCACGCTCGCGGCAATCGGAGGATACATTGCCTACACTATCGGTTTTCGTGAACTGATATTGATTGTATCCGGCATCTCGGTTACCGGATCATTGATTTTAAACTTTATTCGACCGCACATCCGAGTCAAATAAAAATAACGCACGCAGCGCGCTCGAGGCCCCAGCTCAGTAAACCAACCGATAAATCGGCGTCCGCTCTTTTTGGTCGTTGAGCCATGCTTCAAAATCAAATGACGCAATCAGAATCTGGTGCGCGGCCGCCTGAATCGCTACACCCGCGTCGTTATAAAGCACATCATCTAACCTGATAATGTGGTAGCCGAAGCTTGATGGAATCGGCTGGCTTATCTCGCCAATCTCCATACGGTAAAGCGCTTCCTCAACCTGCGGCTCAAATGTGCCGCGCGGAAAATAACCCAGATCTCCGCCGTGCGCCGCCGAAAAGCCATCGTCGCTGTATTCTCGCGCGAGCGCTTCAAAATCGGCATCCGGTTCAGCCACAAGGCCACGAACCTCATCCGCACGAGCAAACAGGGTATCCTCGTCTATCTGCTGCTCGTCTGCTGCAGCGCGCTCAACTTTTTCCTGAAGCAAAAACGGGTAGAGCACGCGCTGTTTGAATTTTTCCTCAGACCATCCGTACGCGTCCGACAAAAAATAATGCACTTCAGACTCTGCCTCGGGTTTTGAGAGTAGTCGCTGCCATTCTCGCTCAAGCTCATCCGCGGTGATCGTGACGCCGTGCGCGCGGGCCCATATCTGCACCAATTTTTCATTAACCAGTTTATCAATCAAGCGTTCACGAATATCATCACTGTTCGGAATGCCCAAAAAAACATTGCTGTTCTCCCGCTGGATGTCCCAGTAGCGTTCAAGCGTATTAAAATCATCCACATAGGTATAAAACCGTATAGGCTCCCAATCAACCAGCACAGCAGGATACGGAATCGCCACCGACAAACCGCGCACAAACGATCCGCGCCAACCAAGGCGATAAATACCGACGCCGAACAGTATAATAAAAAAAAGCGCAACGCCAATACACGCTGCGAGATACTTCATAATGGGACGCGGTTGTGTGCGATTCCGCATAGATTATTCAATCCACAGTTTGTCGTAATCAAAAAAGTATTCCCACCAGCGCTTGAGGTTGCTGTCCGGGATGCCTGCGGCGAGAGACACTGACACATCAGGGGATGACGACGCATCCTGTGCCGCCGCGTCAATATCCGGGATAACGACCACATTTTCTCCTGATTCCACCAAGTTTAATTTATCACGAGCCTCGTTTTTGATGAATGAATCAGTTTCCACATACGCCAAAAGTTTTGAGAGATCATCCTTGTCGGTCTCAAGCTTGCCAATCTCGTTCTCAAGGCTTTTAATTTCCGCTTCAATGGCTTTGCGCTTCAGTATTTCCTGGCCCACATTAAACGCAAAAAATAAAATTAACAAAAATTCGAGCGCAAGAACAGGTTTTGAGGTCAGTATTTTTTTTGGGGTGAGGTGCATATTCGGCTACCTATCAATGCGAATAAGACGCTCCCACTGTTCCGCGCCGTTCAGATATACTGTCTCATCCGCGTCACGCAGCTCCATTGAAAATACCATGGTGTATATTCCGGGTTTGACCCCACGGGGATCAATGGTGAATTTGAGCACCCCCTCTTCTCCCGGCGCTATGGTCGATTTGTTGAGCGGTACGCCTGCAACATCTGTATCAATCCAGTCGTGCGGGTCATAGAATGGACTCTTTTCTCCCTCAGGCGCATGAATAGACAGCGCGGCGCGGCGCGATGTCCAGACCTCGTCAGTACTCGTATTCTTAATCTTCATAGTCACTGTATACGGTTTCCATGAATTTTTGAGCGCTACAGGCAGGTTATGGTTCGTAATGACGCCGGAAATGCCCGAGACCACTGATATCTCCTTATTAACCAATCCACCGCGCATCTCAACGATTGAGCCAGAACCATTGGTGTATTCAAGGATAAACCACTCATTGATAATTCCTCCCTCAAGTGGAGCAATCATAGCAAACGTGAATTCCGCAATTTGGCCAGGATCAGTATTTTTCGCAAGCGCGACTCGGTTTTCCGCACGAAACGAGCTTGCGTCGCTGTTCTCGTCAATGAGCTTCAAATAGACGCTGCCTGCCTGCCAGGATGCGGTGCCGCGGTTTCTGAACGTGACCGTCGCGCTGTTCGGCGTGCCCGCGAGCATGGTCTCGGGCGCCTTCACTGAGTCATAGAGCGTTAGATATGTTGACGCTGCGGTTGTGCTCGGCGCGGTGTTCTGCGTCACATTGGCGCCGACGCGCTCCGCGTATGACACATAATTCGGCGGGTCCTGAATGGTGTCGTTGATGTAATCAATCGTGTCAGCCGTGTCGTGCATGGCAAGCACCTGGCTGCTCGCGATCTTGATACTGTTAAAACGCGTATCGCCGTACTCGCGTTGAACAATAGAGGGGTTCGCAACCGGATGCTTGTCTCCATTGGCGATAATATAGTACGTACCTGACTGGGATTTGACGATACTGCCATCATCAAGCTTCAGCGGCTCGCCCACCGGGTATGATGCTAATGTCTCCGCATCAAGTAGGAGCGGACTCTTATTTCCAAAATTTTCCTGCCACACAGCTTCGTCAATCAGCGCGTAGCGAACGCCGTTTTTGAGATAATACATCGCGCCGGTGCCATCGCCGACGAGCACACCCTGTGGATAGACCGACTGTTCAGTAATCGGCTCTCCCTCAGGAAGATTTTCAAGTATTTCGTCAGCAATGCCAACCGGTGCAATTGCTTCAGTGTCCGCAAGACGGTAGCCGAGTGTGGCTAGCGCGTTGCTTCCGACAATGCGATACTTTGAACCATCGGACAAAAGATACATCAAACTGGAACTTTCGCCGCGCACGACCGTGTTATTTCCAAATGTAATCGGACTGCCGTTGCTGTAATACGAAAGCTGCGACCCTGTCACTTCAATCGCGTCTTCAGGGCGGTTGTCTTTCAAATAAATATCCGCGCTCGCAAACTTTCGTTTTTTATTTTGCTCAATCTTCCAATACTCGCCCGTTACTGAGTCGCGTAAAAGCGCCCCATCAGCGAACGTCCGTTCAGTGAAATACCGGTTCCACACTCGCCAGAACGCGTAGTTGCCGCCGATGCCGGTCTTGCCGCCTTGGTACGGAGTGTAGATGTATAAATTAGTGGTTGCCTGATTGGCGGGAGTCACTGTAAATCCGTCCGCGGTCGTTGACTGCTTGCCGACCTCATACCCAAAATAGCCGCTCGACTGGCTCCGCTGCGCGTATATGCGCTGCACGTCGGCGGCGGCGTCCAGTTGTTCATAGATGCCTCGATACTTTTCATTACATCGGCGGTTGAAACATGAGTAGCCGGTCGCCCAATCGATCGCGTTTTCGGTCGCGCTGGTTTTTTCTACCAAACCCTGCTCATGCTGAAGCTTGGCCAAAAGGAACTTTTGGCTCACAGTATATCGCTTTCCAAGCTCGTAAATCATTTCAGACACCAACTTTGGCATACCGTCCACCACATCAGTGACCGTGGCAAGCACGCTATTTTTTGATTCTAGAAACTGCTGAATAGCGGTCCGCGAAAGCGCACTGCTGTCAAAAAGCTCAGCGTCGGTAAAAATATCATTTGGATCAAAATAACGTGCCGACGCTGTGGACGGTAGAAGGAGAGCAATAAGTATAATTGTGGATAAAAATCGCTTACCTGTCATGAAGATGCTTATTACACACAAAAGACAACGCCTCTCTGTACTATAATATGACGATAGTCGTGTATATGCATTACATATATATTATAACACAAAATACCATCCACAGAAAGATGGCGCTGAACGGTTTTTTAAACGCTCCGGTTGAAAATAAACCGCTAAATATCTCTGCTGAAAAATTGTTCGATTGCCCTTGCCTTTTCAGTGTCTTCGTCCTTCATCTCGTCAATCAGCTCCTGTTTAACCTCCCAATCTCCTTCGACAATACTCTTCCACCTCCGGTCGCCAACGCGCGAGCGTATCTCACGGATAATAGCGAGCAGATCGGTTTCGGAAAATGACTCAACTTCTCGACCGGCGTACTCTTCCTGCAAGTCAAAAATCTCCTGTTGGACGAATGAGGGGTGTCGCAGGCTCTTGAGCTCAACCTTCTCCACGCCGCTTGCCTGCACATTCACGGTTCCATAATTACATATCGTCTGTAACAGCCCTTTTTTGCGATAGGACACGTCATTAATTTTGTCCAATTCGACCTGTGATACCGATCGGTCAAAAAAACCAAACTGGTTGACGATAATCAGCCGCTCGTTCGAAATAACCAGCATAGTATACCGCCAAAGCCGATAGGTCCGCAAAAGCCAGAACGAGCCAGTCGCAAGCAATACGCCGATTAATACGCTTCCAATAGTGCCCCAGCGGAGAAAAAGATAAAAAAAGAAAAATGGCGCGAAAAAAACAACAATCCCGCCGGCCCAATGCCAGAACAAAGACATCCAAAACTGATGATGCACGCCGCGCACCTCTTCTTCATCCTTCAGATTGCGAACGACGCGCCTAATATCCATACGAGGAGCCGAAAAATGCCGAGGCAATCGGAAGCAGGATAAACGTTCCGGCAATAATAATCGTGATTATAGTCCACACGATCTGCAGTTTCTTTTTGCGCTTCATGCTAGCGTTTTAATACTTCTAAAAATGCCCTACTTGGAATATCAACTTTTCCGTGCGCCATCATTCTCTTTTTTCCTTTTTTCTGTTTTTCGAGCAATTTGCGCTTTCGAGTGACGTCGCCTCCATACAGTTTCGCGGTGACGTCCTTTCGAAGCGCGGACAAACGCTCCGCGGCAATAATTTTTGCGCCGATGGCTGCCTGAATCTTTACCACAAACTGCTGTTTTGGAATTATATCTTTCAACTTGGCCACAACTCGTTTGCCGAGCGCGAACGCGTCTTGCTTGTCAACCAGCACACTGAACGCTTCGACCACTTCTTCTGCAATCAGAATATCGAGACGGACCACGTCAGCACGGCGGAACTCCAACAGCTCATAATTCATTGATGCGTATCCGCTGCTGACACTTTTTAGAGTATCATAAAAATCAGTAATCAATCCAGACAGCGGCACTTCAAAATGAATAATAACGCGCGTTGAGTCGAGATATTCAGTTGTTTTGAATATGCCGTGTTTTTCCTGTACGAGCGGCATAATAGTGCCGATGTATTCCTTTGGCGTCACCACTTCGCACTTCACCCACGGCTGACGAATCTCCGTCAAGTTTGATGCGTCCGGCAGTTCGAGCGGTGAATGGATAACTTTCATTTTTGGACCCATCTGCACCTCGTACGCGACCGACGGAGTCGTCACCACGAGATCAAGATCATGCTCGCGCCTGAGGCGCTCGGAAATGATTTCCATGTGGAGCATTCCGAGAAACCCGCACCGAAAACCAAATCCCAATGCCGGCGAGTGCTCTGATTCGTAGGTCAGCGCCGCGTCCGTCAAATTTATTTCCATAATCGCGTCGCGCAGTTTCGGATACTCATCCCCTGATTCCGGAAATATGCCCGCGAATACCATTGGCTTCACTTGCTTGTAACCCGGAAGCGGCGCTGATTTCTGCTTTGGATTAGTAACCGTGTCCCCCACTCGCGCCTGAGCTACTTCTTTGAACCCGGTGACAATGTAGCCAATCTCCCCGGCGCCAAGTGTTGGTTGCGATACCAGTTTCGGGCTGAAGTGTCCGACTTCAAGCGCGTGCGTATCTTTTCCTGATCCAATCAAATGAATCAAGTCTCCTTTTTTAATAGATCCGTTCATGACGCGGACATATACCACCACTCCGCGATAGTCGTCATACATTGAATCAAAAATAAGGGCCTGCGTATTTTCTTCAGCAGTGCCCACTGGCGGCGGCACGCGCTTAATCACCGCATCGAGTATTGCCGCTACCCCCATGCCGGTTTTACCGGACGCGAGCAGAATCTCCTCTTTTTTAACGCCAAGAAGTTTCACGATTTCTTCAGTGGTTTTTTCCACCTCCGCGTTCGGTAAATCAATTTTATTGATAACCGGAATAATTTCCAAATTCTGCTCAATGGCAAGATACAAATTAGCGAGCGTCTGCGCTTCAACACCCTGCGACGCATCCACTAAGAGAATCGCTCCCTCAACCGCCTGAAGAGACCGCGATACTTCGTATGAAAAATCAACGTGACCGGGGGTGTCGATTAAGTTAAGCATGTACTCGTTGTACATCATCCTAACCGGCTGCAGCTTGATGGTGATGCCACGCTCGCGCTCAAGATCCATAGTATCAAGCAGCTGATCTTTCATGTCGCGCTCAGACACGGTGTGCGTCATCTCCAAAAAACGGTCAGCCAAAGTGCTTTTCCCGTGATCAATGTGAGCAATAATACAAAAATTGCGTATGTTCTCCATTTAGTGCTTGAGATTAAATTCATCCAATTTCACGAACCGCGCGAGCATAATGTACGCGGCAAAACCAACGAAACTTGCGGATCCGGCCTGAATGAGCAGTCCGAACGCGGTTTGGGTGTTGACCAGTGGCGCGATGAGATACAGCATACCATACAGCAGCCAGCCCGCAAGCACGGAAATAAGGGTAATCAGCATGGTTGAACGGAAGACTCGATGGTCGTCCAGCTCGCCTAAGCGGTTATGCAAAAAGAGCCACAAGAGCGCCACATTCACAATACTGGCAATGGAAAAAGAAAGCGCGAGCCCGGCGACCCCGAGCGTTTTTGAAAAATATATTGAGAACACGATATTCAGCACCAATGAGATGCTGCTGATGATAACCGGCGTCTTGGTATCTTTCAGCGCGTAGAACACGCGCGCGATGAGCGGAATTAAACTCTGCGCAAACAGAGAAATCGCGAATAGCGAGAGCGCGCGCGCCGTGAGAATGGTATCGATCCAGTCAAATTGCCCCGCGCCGAGCACCAGCCGCACAATGTGCGCTCGCAAAAGTATGATAAAAATTGACGACGGAATTGCAATAAACAAAATCCTACGGAATGCTTTTGAAAATGAGGCTACCAAGTGAGGAATATCTTTCTTAACCCACGCTTCCGAAAAAACCGGAAAATACGCAAGCGCGATTGGAATGGCAAAAATGCCGATAGGCACCAGCTGGAGATTGTTCGCCGCGTTCAAAATAGCAACCGACCCGACCGCGAGCGTGGAAGCAATAATAGTGTTCACGAGCTGGTTGATTTGGTTGATAGCGAGCCCGAACGTGCGCGGGGCAATCAACCGGCCAATCTGCCGCACGCCGCTGTTTTTCCAGTCAAAGCAGAACGAGTATCGGAACCCGAGCCGGGCAACACTGGGCAGCTGCACCATAAAGTGCAGAAACGCGCCGAGCACCACGCCCCAGGCAAGACCCTCAATGCCGAACAGCGGAACGAACGCGACAATGCCGATGATGATGCCGATGTTGTACATCACCGGCGCAATCGCGAACGCAAGAAACCGCTTGAACGCGTTCAAGATGCTTGATGCCACGTTTGAAAGCCCATGAAACAGAACGCCAATCAACATGATGCGCGTCAGCTCTGCGGTCTCAATGCGCTTGCCGACATCAAAACCAGGCGCGATTACCCGCACGATTTCAGGCGCAAGCCAAAACGCCGCGATGCCGAGCGCGAACAATACAAAGATGGTTATGTTCAGGATAGAGTTCGCGATTTTCCATGCCTGATCCTTGTCCTTATGCCAATAATCAAGAAACACGGGAATAAACGCGGCCGAGAGCGCGCCAAGCACCAACGTGTTAAAAATAAGGTCCGGCAGTTTGAATGCCGCGTAGTATGTGTCCAACACATCACCTGCCCCGAACGTGCTAAAAAGCAACCGGTCGCGGAACAGGCCGAGTATGCGCGAGAGCAACGAAAAAACGGCGATGATAATGGCGCCGCCGGTGATAGTTGTCGTGAGTTTTCGCTTGAGTGAACGTACCATGTGAAAATGAAAAACGGCCTGTATAATTTTGCCTATTATAGCACAAAATCGTACAGACCGCATCGGGTAAACCGTGGGTCAAGGACCCTTGAAGAGAATGGACAGTACCATTACCATACCACCAACCATGGAGATACACAGACCCCTGAGGCCGAGATGCAGCATCTGCAAGACGACAGTCTTGTTCGACGCCTTCCACATCTTGTAGATGCCGACGGCGAAAACAGTGCCGCCCAGAATGTAGACGATGAAGTTGTCCAAGTCCCCTTCCATCTACGCCTCCCTTCCGTGTGAGTTAGATTTCGTCGTTGGACTGCATTTCGAGCCCAACGTCGTTCAAATACTGAACGCTTACCTTGCGCTTGTGCAGAATAGCGCTCAACTCTTTGAGGCTTTTCCGCACGATGCGCTTTTCTTCGGGCGTACCGGCGTGGGACTGGCGAACCAATCTCCAATACAGTTCGGCAAGCTCGCGATTCAAGTCGCGCATATGCTTGCCCTCCATATGAAGTGCGCACACAGTGCGCACGCGTGATTGTCAACGATCGGAATTATCACAACCTATCTGGAGGAAAAGGCGGGTGTGGGTTTATAAAAGATTAAGAACCCTCCCTTTCATAAAACCTTTTAGATCCGCTGGCGAATCCAGTCCGCGCGAGGCAAACTGGCATATATGTGCCATGGATACACCCTCCAGATAGGTTGTGACAAACTGTCTTTATCTTCTCTCTGTATTCCACTAGTGAAACTCAGAGAGAAGGGGTCGAACGATGTGCTTGTTCGACCCAGTGTTGCGGTTAGGAGACTGTGGACATAGCGTTACGCACCAACGCCCGGTTGCAGAGCATGTACGCGACCACTGCCAGAATGATGGCAGGGACCAGGCCGAGGTATACCCCGGCGAGCACCGATGCTGCAACAAGTGCGATACCGGCCGTACGCATAATAGACATTGTGTAACCAGGGCAGGATTCCTCAATCGCTTTGTACGCGAGCGTGCTCAGCTCCGGACCAACTATCCTGACAACCACGAGAATCGGATACGCAATCGCAATCCAGAAGACGATTTCCAGAAAGTGCCTGAGTTCAGGACCTGCTCCCAGATACACAACCCAGAAAACGATTTCAGCGACATTGATGAGCTTCTTGGTACTCATGGCGCACCTCATGTAATTGAGGACCCTTATTTCAGTACTCCAATAAATGAACGATGTTATAAATATATTATACCATATCTAGATAAAAACGTCAATATACATTTTACGCTAATATTAGTACAAAAAAACCCATATCTATGGGCTAATATAAGGCAAAAAAAATAC
>Ga0210057_1003057_pt1 | contig 23346 bp, 24 predicted proteins | sample CryGeyCG2114_010_2_FD_183968 | JGI IMG/M metagenome (GOLD analysis project Ga0210057, IMG submission 183968) | Groundwater microbial communities from aquifer - Crystal Geyser CG10_big_fil_rev_8/21/14_0.10 (SPAdes) (version 2) | ecosystem: Environmental > Aquatic > Deep subsurface > Groundwater ...
CGGGGCGGCTCTAGGGATTTCTTTAAAAGCCTTATCGCAGTTGCCAATAGATTATTCTAAAGCGCAATCCTCAGGATCTGGTCTGCTTATCTATTCTTATGGGACACAAGGTTCAACCCTGTCAAACGTCTCTTCGCTTTCCAGTCTTTCTACTTCTCTCTCCTCACTTTCCACTTCCTTTTCTTCCTACGGCGCCCACGGGGTTGGTGGGTCTGGCGGTTTTTCCGGAGGCGGAGGAGGAGCAGGATAACGAAAGTCAAAAATCAAAAGGCAAAATGCAAAAGTTCAATTCAAAAGTAAAAATTAAATCACTTTTGACTTTTTACTTTTGAATTTATTATGGTAGAATACTCTTCATGGACAAATATAACCTTACCAAATTATCCAACGGTCTCCGTCTTCTGACGATTCCCATGCCTTCGGTTCAGTCCGTCACAGTAATGGTGATGGTTAATACCGGATCAAGAAATGAAACTAAAGAGATTAACGGTTTGTCTCATTTTTTAGAGCACATGGCTTTTAAGGGAACCAATAAAAGACCGAATTCTTTGTTGATTTCTTCGGAAATTGAAGGCGTTGGCGGCGATTTCAACGCTTATACCAGCAAACACACTATCGCTTATCATGTCAAGCTGGCCGTTGTTCATTTTGAGCTGGCGGTTGATATCCTGTCTGATATTTTGCAGAATTCCAAACTTGGGGAAAAAGAAATTGAAAGGGAAAAGGGGGTCATTATTGAAGAAATTAATATGTATGAGGATTTACCAATGCGCCGGGTGCAGGAATTATTTGAACAATTACTTTACAAGGGTTCTGCCCTTGGTTTTGATATTGCCGGCAACCGGGAGACAGTGACCGGTTTGAAACGCCAGGATTTTGTTGATTATCTGGATAAGTATTATTTCCCGGCCAATATGGTGGTGGTGGTGGCCGGCGGAGTGGCTGAAGTTCCAGCAAAGAAATTGATAACAAAATATTTCAATAACAACCAAAAGGTTGGACAGTTAACCAAACCCAATGACAAATTCATTCAAACTAAGCCTGAATTGTTAATTAAACCCAAAAAGACCGACCAAGCCCATTTAGTCATTGGCGTCCGCGGTCATGCCATGGGTCATCCGGACCGGTATACGGAATCAATTTTGGATACAATTTTGGGTGGAGGAATGTCATCCCGTTTGTTTATTGCTATTCGGGAAAGAAGGGGATTGGCTTATTATGTCCGGACCGAGTCGGATCATTTTATTGACAATGGATACCTGGCAACTCGAGCCGGCGTTGATTTAAAGCGGTTAGATGAGGCGATAAAGGTGATCTTGGAAGAGTATCACAAAATTGCCAGCCCGAAACACGGAATTACGGTCAAAGAATTAACCAAAGCCAAAGAATGCATCAAAGGTTCTTTAATTTTGGAAATGGAGAATTCGCGGGAAGTAGCGGGTTTTTACGGCTTTCAGGAATTGCTGGAAGAAAAAATCAGAACCCCGAAAGAGATTTTTAAGGGGATTGATAAAGTGACAGTGGAAGATGTTAACCGGGTAGCAAAAGAATTTTTTGTACCGGAGAGATTGAATTTGACACTGATAAGCCCTTTTGAAGATAAAGAAAGATTTGAGAAACTGCTTATGGTTTAGAATGATTTAGGTTATGGTTAGGGTGAAGCAGTTGGTTTAGGTAAGAGTTAAGGGAAAGTGGACTACCTAACCCTTACCCATAGCCGATTATTATATTCCTAATTCTTTTGCTACCGCCGGATTTAATTGGGTAGTAAAAAGAGTTTTTAATTCCGTAGGGGCGACCCATTTCACTTCTTCCACTTCCCATTGCTCGGCCGGATTAGTCACTGGTTTTTCTTCTGCTAAATGACAAAGATGGTAGACCAAAATAATATGGAATTCCTGGGGAACTCTCATTGAGATTTCTCGATCAGAAACAACTTTGTAGCCGGTTTCATCGAGAACTTCTTTTTCAACACATTCTTTCCGTGATTCGTTAGTATGCTGTTTGCCTCCGGGGAAAGCCCATTCCAGAAGTTTTCCGTTGGCACCAATTTCTTTTTTTACCCTTTTAATCACCAAAACTTCACCTTCGGAATTTAAGGTAACCGCCAAATTAATAAAGCTCGGCGATTCCTGAATCGCCGGCGCTTTGAAATCAGCTTTACAAGCTTTGCTTATGAAACTGGCTGATTCTTGCGGTTGTTCTGGCATATATTGTTATATTGCTAGAATGTTTTGGTCGGGGACAGCAGACTTGAACTGCTGACCTCACGGTCCCGAACCGTGCGCTCTACCAACTGAGCTAGTCCCCGGTGCCATATTTTCCAAGTACGAACGCTGCGTGCTACCGATGCACCACACTCCGAAATTTTGTTTACTACCGCTGCGCCACTCTCCGAAAACCAAGTTCTATTTTACTTCTAAAACTGGTAAAATACAATAAATGAAATCATTAGAGTTTCCTCTATTTAGAACAAAATCTCCTGCAGGATCGCCGATTTTTGATTTAAGCGACCCGGCTGAGCGGAAGAAATATTTTGAATTTAAGGCCGGTCCGGAAATTGCTAAACTGAAAAAATATTTAGCTGATGGAAATACTTTTTTAGCCTATTTGCTTGGTAAGAAAAATGCCGGTAAAGAAATTCATGACCAAAAGAAAAAAGAAGAATTGCTGGAATATTTAAGAAAAGACTATCGCGGCTATCTTGATTTGGATCAAATAATCGAAGCCCAGGTTAATCGCACTCAAGGAGCCTTACTGCCAACCGAATTTATTTTAAGCATGATAAAAAGAAAAATCTCGCAGGTTGGAACAAAAGCAATTTTCTTGGATGGTTTTCCCCGAAATATGGATCAGGTTTCTTATTCTTTATTTTTTCGAGAGTTAATCGGCCACCGCGACGATCCGGATATTATGGTTTTAATTGATTTACCCCAAGCAGTAGTGGTTTGCCCCATTTGCCACACGCCCAGAAGCACAAAATTGGCTATCACAAAACAGATCGAATATGATCAAAATACTCAAAAGTTCTACCTAATCTGTGAGGATCCAAACTGCAAAGGCGCCAGAATGGTGGGTAAACCCGGTAAGGCCTTTAGTTTGTATGGAATTCCCAAGATCCTGCTTAATAATTTTTTGCCTTTGGAAAAAGCGAAAGAGTTTGTTGATGATTATGAAATCACGCCTGAATATATTTTAAGCTGGGATGAGAAAGGTAAGAGGGTAAAAGTTGGGACGAAGCCCTGGATTATTAAGGATGATAAAGAGAGGGATTCTGTCAGTTTGCTCCCAGCTCCGGTGCTTGTTTCATTAATTAAACAACTGGTTGATATTCTGTAAAAAAACAACCCGGAAGACGGACAGAGATTCTTCCGGGCTTTGCGAAACTAAAAACCAATTCTTCTTTTTGACGCATCGTCTTAGGTCAAGCAGGGGTTACATGTTGCCATTGGGTTGCCTCCTTTACAATCCGGACAAGTTGTCGTCAAGTAAGTTGCGCGATTGAACCTTTTTATGACACCTGGGGCAGACGTGCAGGACTTGGTGACAATGTTTGCCGAGCATGTGGTCCAGATACTCTTTTTATCCGACTACGATTTTAAAATTGCAAACTAAAACACATTATATCATATTATTTTTTTGGCCTTGATATATAAAAGAATAATTAAAATTCCGGTAAAACCACCGGTTAGGGCGCCCGCCAAATTCAAAACATTAATGAAGTCCGGATTTTCCAATAAAAATAGTAGTAATGGGGGAAGAACTGCTAAAACAAAAGCCAGCGGTTTGGATAAGCCAAAATCCCATTGCCAAACTTTTCGTAAAATATAACCCAAGGATAGAAAAGCGGTGGTCATGATGATAATACCCATAAACGCTCCTAACTTGACTGCCCAAATTGGCAAAAAGACTAAAAGACCGCTAATTGCATCCGTGCTGGTTAGCTTGCCGCAAACACCAATGACAATTAAAGAAAAAATGAGATAAATAATTATTGGAATGCTGGTGCCAAGAAAAATCGCTTTTTTGATCAGCGGCGGGGAATCATGTAAAGTTTTTACTGCTTCAGGAAGAGCCACATCACTCATGAGGGCGAATAGGAAGATACCGTAGGGGAAGAAAAAAAAGTGGGAAGGGTGAAGCCTGGAAGCCCTTACAGGGTAAACGAGAGGCTGGAAGTTGGAAAGCGCGAGATGAGGAAGACTTATAAGACTGATAAGTCCTATCAGACTTATGGTTAGCCCTAAGAGGATAATTCCAAAAACAGAAACAATCCGGTAGCCTAAAAAAATGATGGTTGAAACAATGATAAAAAACAATAAACTAAATAGCACTGGATAAGGTTGATTGCTGATTAAGGCGATAAATTGGCCGGATTTGATGGTGTAAGCTAATAAGGCGCCATAGATTCCGGTAAAAAGGCTGACAATAGCTAGAGTTTTTCCGATTTTGCCAAGATAAATTTCGCCATAGCCGGCCAGCTGGTGTTCCCCTGAAGTTTTCAAAATCACTTCCAGATAAAGGCGATGAAGAACATAAACAAAGGTTCCTACAATTAAGAGATCTAAAATTCCAACAAGAATTCCATTTTGGTTGATGGCAAAAGGAACTGCGTAAATCCCGGCACCAATAGTGGTGGTAATAATAATAGTGGTAGCACGAAGGAGTTTGAAATTCATTGCTAAATTGTTATATTGTTATGTTGTGTCCCTGCCCAGAGTCGAACTGGGAATCTTCTCGTTAGGAGTGAGATGCTCTATCCAGTTGAGCTACAGGGACATAGTTCATTTTAACATAATAAACTAAATTCGAATATCGAAACAAAGTCATCCTGACACTGAGCGAAAGCGAAGGTGGAAGGATCTAGAAGCGTTTTACGCTTCGCCCGCCTTGCCCGCTTCGCAGCGAGGCAAGCCGCGAGGCAGGCTAGATTCTTCGTCTTCGGCTCGGAATGACAGTTTTGGTTTCGTGCTTCGGATTTAGAATTTGCTTTTTGCCCTCTAGTATGGTATAAAAAATCCACTTCCAAAGTTACTTGGTGTTCTTTGGTGTAGTTTGACATATTTTAATATAATATGTAATGCTCTTTAGAGCCAGATTTCAGGATGACGCCTTACTTCAGGCTTACCGCATACAGATTTGCCGGTGCTTTTGGGTCCGAAGAAATAGTGGTTAAAACTAACAATCGGTTTCCTGAAGGAAAGGAAAAAGCATTTAAGTCCACGAAAGGAGTATTGTAAACCACGGTTTGATTGGTTCCGTCATATTCCATAATGGTGACTTTGTTTTTTTCCACCAGAATTAAATGTCGGGAAGTTGGAAACCATGATAGGGTAAAAGGGCGAGAGAGCGAGAGAGCAAGAGGGAAATTCTTATCCTCTTTTATATCATAAACATATGTATGATCTGGTTTAATGGTTCTTTCCTGCTTTTGAGTGGAAGCGCCATTAATGGCGGGAATCAGATTGTCGGGAATTTGCGCCGAGGCGGTGGCGGTATATAAAATTTTCGTTTCATCCGGGGAAAAAGAAAGATCCCTGGTTTTATTTTCAATAATATCAGCTAATTCCGGCACCAATTTTTCCATTTGTTGATCTTTCCGGATTTTCTGTTCACTGGTCCATTGTAAATTAAGAGAGAAGAGATCCTGACTGATATCTTTTAAGGCAATTTCGTCGGTGAGGGTATTGCTGTCCAGTGAAAAATTTTCCTTGATTTTTCCGGTTGTAAAGGTCAAAAGAATCTGTTTAGAATCCGGAGTCCATTGATAAGAGGCCGCGGTTAAATCCCGGCCGCGCAGAGAACCAACAAAAATCTGCCTTGATTCGCGGTTAATGCCAAAGGGAAAATCATTCAAATCCAGAACCCAAATTCCGGCCGGTTTGGTTGTCGTTTGGTAAACAACCTTGGATAAATCCGGGGAAATCACGGGTTTTTCCGCGCCGTTAAAAGTGAGCGCTTTCAAATCCGGCAAAATTGGAAAGAGCAAAGCGTTGGTTTGGACAACGAGTTCTTTTTCCAGTTTTAAGGTTTTGCTCCAGGGGAGATAGCCGGCTTTTTTAATTTCGACTTTATATTCGCGGGGCGTGAGAGAGATGGTAGAGTTGGTGGCGCCTTTTAAAAGGCCGTTAATCCAGATTTTAGCCCCATCGGGGTTTGAGGTGGCAACCAGTAAGCCCGTCGGTTGAAATGACATATTTTCCAGATCTAGTTTGTATCCTTTTGCTATCTTAATAACCAGATAAGTAGTAACTAGAATAGAAGCCACGACCAGGAAAAAGAAGATATTTCGTTTATGGGTCATATTGAATCTAAGTATAGCACAGTTAGGGATTGAGAGAAATACTGGCAAGAGATATAATAAATTCGAAACTCGAATATCGAATTTAATAGATTATCAGTTGATCGGTATATCTTGTTAAGAAATCCGAGATCAGAATATCAGAAATAATAACTGTTTACTGTTCTCTGTTTTACTTAACCTGATTTTTCTGATTTACTGATTTACTATTATTTTCGGATTTCGAATTTCGATATTCGAATTTATTAAAATTATGTTATCTAAAAGATTAGGAATCGATCTTGGTACTGCCAATTCCCTTGTGTGGTTGGCCTGCCTAGCCTTACCGCTTGGTTTTAGGTACTATTCGTACACGCCTCGTGGAGCGGCTTTAGGCGGGCGAGTTGGTTTAGGAGGTTTATGCTAAGCAAAAAGTTGGGTATAGATTTAGGTACTGCCAATTCCCTTGTGTGGCTGGCCGGCAAAGGTTTGGTTTTGAACGAGCCGACCGTGGTGGCCGTTTCTACGGACGATAATCGGGTGGTGGCCGTGGGAAATGAAGCTAAAAACATGCTGGGCCGGACACCGGGTAATATTACCGCTTCCCGTCCTTTGCGCGACGGCGTTATTGCCGATTATCAAATTACCGAGGCGATGCTGCGCTATTTTATCGAAAAGGTCTGCGGCCGGGCATTTTTCTTTAAGCCGGAAGTAATGATTTGCGTGCCGGCAGGCGTGACTCAAGTAGAAAGACGGGCGGTTTTAGACGCGACCATTTCCGCCGGGGCCAAAGTGGCTTATTTAATTGACGAACCGCTGGCGGCGGCGATCGGCGCGAAAATCGGCGTCGCCCAGCCTTCAGGAAGCATGATTTTTGATTCCGGCGGCGGAGCCAGTGAGGCCGCCGTGATTTCTTTAGGCGGAGTGGTAGTTCATAAATCAATCAGAATGGCGGGTAATCGGATTGACGAGGCGGTTTCTTCCTATTTGCGCAAAAAGCACAATTTAATTATCGGTGAGCAGACAGCCGAAGAGGTCAAATTGAAAATTGGTTCGGCGGAATTGCTGTCAAAAGAAGAAACCATGGAGGTTAAAGGCCGGGATTCGATTCTGGGTTTGCCGAAAATGGCAGTTATCAGTTCAACCGAAGTGACTGAAGCGATTCGGCCGGTACTAATTCTGATTATCAATATGGTAAAATCGGTTTTGGAAGAAACGCCGCCGGAATTGGCTTCGGATATTATTGATAAGGGGATTGTCATGAGCGGTGGAACCAGTCTGATGCGAAATTTTGATAAAATGATGACTTTGCAGATTGGTGTTCCCTGTCATGTTGCCGAAGACCCGCTTCTTTGCGTCGTGAGGGGAACCGGAATTGCCCTGGAAAATATAGACCTATACAAAAGGTCAATAACGAGAAAGTAATTTAACAAACTGATAAAACCTAATCTTATAACACGAAGTCATCCTGAACACATTCGACAAGCTCAGTGTAAACTGCGTGAAGGATCTAGCAGCAGCGCTTCGGGACGTACCGTCTGGTACATCCCTTCGCTAGATTCTTCGTTCCCTCAGAATGACGCTATAAAAAATGTGTTCAATCGAGATTAATTGCATGATTAACAAAAAGATGTCGAAAGGATTATAGTATTTTTAAGACAATTAAAACAGAGATATTGGACAGAAATCTTAATAATAATTACTATACAATATTAGAAATGCCCTGATTTTTAAAAAAACTCAAGATCAAAAATTAATAAAGTTAGAAAAATCGTTCTCAAATCGCAAAATTTTGATAAATTGACGAGTAAAATGAATGATCAGACCACGCATATAACTATAGACCGTTTCTTTGGCAGATTTATATAAGGAGTGCTAATGAAAGTAGATATTTTAGGCGTAAAAATCGATAATCTTCGTTTTTCCGAGGCTAAAAAGCGGATTATTGACCAGATCGGCAAATCCGGCCGATTTGTGGTGGTAACACCTAATCCGGAATTTGTGGTTGAGTCGCTGAATGACGCTGATTTTAAAGATACGTTGAACAACGCTGATTTAGCAATACCTGATGGTCAGGGATTGGTTCTGGCATCTAAAATACTCGGTAAAAAACCTGGTTTAAAAGAAAGAGTAGTCGGGGCGGATCTGGTGGAGCAGTTGCTGATAGAAGCCGGCCGGGAGGGCTGGCGGATTGGAATCGTTGGCGCGAGGCGCAATAAAAATTTAGAAATTAAGATATTGATTAAAAATTTAAAATTAAAAATTAAAAATTTAAACGTTGAAGTTGTTAGTCAGAAACATCAATACGATCTTGTACTTGCCTGTCAAGGTATGGAAGAACAGGAAACCTGGATTTTCGATAACAAAGACAAAGTGAACGCCTCGGTTTTTATGGGAATCGGCGGTTCGCTGGATTTTTTGTCCGGGTTTACCAAACGCGCGCCTGTTTGGATTAGAAGTTTAGGGTTTGAGTGGGTTTGGCGGGCGATTCAAAAACCCCAACATATAAAAAGAGTTTGGAAAGCGGTGGTAGTATTTCTGGCGTTGATATTAAAAGAAAAATTCCAAGCACCACTTACAGTGCAAGCAAGCACCAAATCCCAAACAAATTCCAAATTCTAAATTTCAAATGTCATTCCGGCGTTTACTCTGAGAGCAATCGATCAGTATATAAGGAAGAGAGATCAGAAATCGGAAACCAGTTCCTATAACTGATATTCTGTTCTCGGTTTTACTTAACCCGATAATCTGATTTACTGATTTACTTTATTATATGGATTTCGGATTAATCCCGGATGACAATTGTTTTACCTATTGACAAGGTGTTTTATGGTATGATACCTTAATATACGAAGGTATACATAATGATTGCTCCGAAAAAACAAATCAGTTTAGATGAAATGCCGGACCTTCTGACTGTTAGAGAAGTCGCCGAAGTTTTACGTGTTTCCCCTTTAACAATTAAACGTTGGGGTAAAAGAGGAAAACTTCCTGCCATAAGAATTAATTCCCGCGGTGATCGAAGGTATCGAAAAAAGGCCGTTCTTTGGCTTTTGGGAATACAGGGGAAAGAAGAGTCGTAATACTTCATAAACAGTTTATCAGTAAATCAGAATATCCGGTTAAGAGATCAGAGAACAATAATCAGTTACTATCTGATAATCTGATCTACAGATTTACTATTATTTTCCACCAAAAAATCCCCCTTGAAACAAGTAGGGACTTTGGGAAATAAATAACAAATTATTTCAATTCAACACTCGCGCCCGCCGCTTCTAATTTCTTTTTCGCTTCATCGGCATTGGTTTTATTGATTCCTTCCAAAACCGGTTTTGGGGCGGATTCAACCAAATCTTTGGCTTCTTTTAATCCTAAAGTCTGGTTAATTTCCCGGACGGCTTTGATAACGGAAATTTTGTTGGCACCAACGGCCGTCAAAACGACATTAAAAGTGGTTTGACCTTCAGGAGCCTCTCCTGACGCACCAGACGGCGCATCACTTGCTGCTGGAGCTGCCGCAACTGTTACTGGGGCGGCGGTAACACCGAACTTTTCCTCCAGAGCCTTGACCAATTCCGATAACTCTAAAACGTTTAATTTTTCTATTTCACCAATTAAATCATCAAGTTTTTTATCTGCCATTAATTATTCACCCCCTTTAATTGTGATAAAACGAATACTAACTTTTGTTGATTGGCGGTTAAAACGTAAAGAAGATTTTGCATCGGAGCAGAGAGTTGGCCTAAAAGTTTAGCAATTAGCTCGTTCTTTTGTGGCAAACCGGCCAATTTTTCCAAATCGGCGGCGGTGATGATGGCATTATTCCAGATGCCGGCTTTAAAAGCGGGGAGAGCGTTTAGTTTGATATAGTTTTGTATTGCTTTGATTGGGGCAATTTCATCCTCAAAAGAAAGAGTGATGGCAGTTGGACCTTTTAAAGCATCTTGCGGAATCGGCAGTTTCGCTTCAGTTAAAGCCCTGGTAACTAAAGTATTTTTGACCACCATTATTTCCCCGCCGGCTTTTTTAACGGCATTTCTTAGATCGGAGATCTGGCTGACTTTTAAACCGCGGTAATCGGCAATGACCACCGATTTGGCCGTTTTCAGCTTTTCGGTGAGCTCTTGAACTGCTAATACTTTATCTTGTTTTTTCATACTAAGGCGTCATCCTGAACACATTCGCTTCGTTCGGAATGACATTTTGTCACAAAAAAACCTCGTTTCCGAGGCTATCATTGTAACGATTACGGTTGCCTCGGTAAGATATTAATTCGCCTTCCGGCGAAACTTACTGTCTTCGGACTTTTTCAATTATACAAGGATTTTGGGATAGGTCAAGGGGGGAAATAACAATTTATGATATAATATGATATAATGCTAGCGTCAATTGTTTCGGTTGCTCGTTGACTTATTGTTTTGGGGAAGAAAAAGGAGATGCAGATGAACAAGCTTCAGCACGAGTTCTCAGGAAAGTGGACATCGCTTGTTGTTGTTGGTCTAGCGATGTTTGTGATCGGTATGTTTGTCGGTTACAATCCAGATTATGGTTTCACAATAATGATAGTCCTTGCTGGGATAGCCCCAATTGGTTTCATGCTTTGGCTAAGTGAAAAGTTCGACAGTTCGATTTACGATTATCTCATCGCGATTCTTTTTCTAACCCTCGCGGGATTATTAATCGGAATGGCAACCGAATACTTTCAGCTTTATTGGTTGAATCTTTCCGCCATTGATACAGCCGTCGTCCCCTTAGGAGTTATTTTGATCTTGAGCATTGAATATTTTAAGCCGGAATGGTTTTTCCTGAAGGAAAAATCCCAAAAATGGCTTGTTTTGACGGTGGCGTTAGGATATTGTCTGATTGATTTCGTTTCAGGTTATCCGTTTCATGAACTGTACGTCGTGGAGATTATCCTAAGCGATTTGGTTGGTGCAGGGATTGCTTGGATGCTAATCCGCAGGTGGGAATGGGCAGTCAAAAGGGCAGAAAAGAGCTACTCTGATTGGTTCGTTGTCGAGTCATCTTTCCTGCCAAGCTTTCTGATCTCATAAGTTCGCAAGCTGCGGAATGGTCAAGCTTAGCTTGATCAAGCCGCAGCTTTTTTTATGGAAAAGAAAACGATTGTCAAGAAATATGTTATAATACGCTTGGAAATATCTGTCAATTGGGTTGCACCTTGAGTTTTTTAATAGGGGGTGACAATGAAAGTGATCAGGTGGTTTTTGGCTGATTTAGCACGGATGGGTTTCCTGGTAAGTCTGATTCCTGGGGGATTAATCGTCAGCACGTGTCTGGTAGATTCCTGGTATGTAAGACCAATGGCCTTTCTGCTTTTTGCCGGCTTTTCCTTGGCTGTCGGGATCTTCTTCGATTGGTACCCGCACCTTATTCTGGGGACTTGGTTGGGATACGTCCTAGTTGCCTGTCTTCTCGCGATTATGGCCGGATACTTTCTTGTCGTGGCGTTGGCAATTCCGATTCGGGAAAGATGGCTTGGGTATCTTTATCAAAGGAGGAAGAAATGAAACGGAGGGAATCAGTAAGGGGTTTATCTTGGGAGATTTAATTCTGCTAGGAGTAAGAGAAATTATCAAAACAGGGTCATTGTATTATAGTGTAACTGGTTTAGCTTGGGTTTTTTATGATATAATATGATATAATGCTAGCGTCAATTGTTTCGGTTGCTCGTTGACTTATTGTTTTGGGGAAGAAAAAGGAGATGCAGATGAACAAGCTTCAGCACGAGTTCTCAGGAAAGTGGACATCGCTTGTTGTTGTTGGTCTAGCGATGTTTGTGATCGGTATGTTTGTCGGTTACAATCCAGATTATGGTTTCACAATAATGATAGTCCTTGCTGGGATAGCCCCAATTGGTTTCATGCTTTGGCTAAGTGAAAAGTTCGACAGTTCGATTTACGATTATCTCATCGCGATTCTTTTTCTAACCCTCGCGGGATTATTAATCGGAATGGCAACCGAATACTTTCAGCTTTATTGGTTGAATCTTTCCGCCATTGATACAGCCGTCGTCCCCTTAGGAGTTATTTTGATCTTGAGCATTGAATATTTTAAGCCGGAATGGTTTTTCCTGAAGGAAAAATCCCAAAAATGGCTTGTTTTGACGGTGGCGTTAGGATATTGTCTGATTGATTTCGTTTCAGGTTATCCGTTTCATGAACTGTACGTCGTGGAGATTATCCTAAGCGATTTGGTTGGTGCAGGGATTGCTTGGATGCTAATCCGCAGGTGGGAATGGGCAGTCAAAAGGGCAGAAAAGAGCTACTCTGATTGGTTCGTTGTCGAGTCATCTTTCCTGCCAAGCTTTCTGATCTCATAAGTTCGCAAGCTGCGGAATGGTCAAGCTTAGCTTGATCAAGCCGCAGCTTTTTTTATGGAAAAGAAAACGATTGTCAAGAAATATGTTATAATACGCTTGGAAATATCTGTCAATTGGGTTGCACCTTGAGTTTTTTAATAGGGGGTGACAATGAAAGTGATCAGGTGGTTTTTGGCTGATTTAGCACGGATGGGTTTCCTGGTAAGTCTGATTCCTGGGGGATTAATCGTCAGCACGTGTCTGGTAGATTCCTGGTATGTAAGACCAATGGCCTTTCTGCTTTTTGCCGGCTTTTCCTTGGCTGTCGGGATCTTCTTCGATTGGTACCCGCACCTTATTCTGGGGACTTGGTTGGGATACGTCCTAGTTGCCTGTCTTCTCGCGATTATGGCCGGATACTTTCTTGTCGTGGCGTTGGCAATTCCGATTCGGGAAAGATGGCTTGGGTATCTTTATCAAAGGAGGAAGAAATGAAACGGAGGGAATCAGTAAGGGGTTTATCTTGGGAGATTTAATTCTGCTAGGAGTAAGAGAAATTATCAAAACAGGGTCATTGTATTATAGTGTAACTGGTTTAGCTTGGGTTTTTATTGTCATTTTCTGCTTTGGTCCAGTCCAATGGCTAGGACTGGTCCCAATCAGACTGCTTTATTTTGTCTTGGACCGAGTCCGGTTTCTGAAAAAGAATCTAGTCCGTTACCTGCCGCGAATTGATTTATAATCAGGATAGCCAGTTGCGGGGAGATTTGGTGAAAATCAAATCAAGCCGCAACTTTTTTTTTGCAACAACGGACGACGATCGTCTATCGTTGTTGCAAAGAAAGCCAAAAGAAAACCCGCCTCCTTGTTCTGTTAAACTTCTACAGAAAAGAAAGCGGGTATACGCGAATTCTTTACGCTATGACATCTCCTTGAGACGTTCCTTGTAGGAACAATCAACGATTGTTTTAGGCCACCCAAGTTCAACCAAAGTTTGTACTTGATCCGACCGAGACCGAATCATGAGTTGTTTCATAATCATCCTATGACGAATGCACAAGGCTGATAACTCCCAAGGTGATGGACCATCCAGATTAACAGCAAATGGATAATAGCCAAAAAACATTTCGGCTGCTGTTAATTCGATGGTAAACCTAAGTTGAGCAAGGTCAACTACTTTCGAGAAATGGAAAGGGTCGGTTGACGTCCAACCGGACTCTTTTATCGTCCAAAGAGGAATAAGATTGGGAAACATTGTCTCCAGGTATACTGTGGTTGTTTGGACAACCGGCGATAGGCTGATCCGCCCGAACAGGTTTGCCGCCAGAATCGTTGTTCCTTTTTGTCCTGCCAGCCAGTTACCATTCCACACGATGTGTAATTTATTGGTAAAGAGAACACCGGTTGGATGGAAATCTGGTTCAGGTGGGGGAAAAGACTGGAAGAGAGTTTTGCCCGAGATTCCCGCGGCCAGAGAGCCGGAGACACAAGGTGTTTTGGAAAACAAATGACCGAAATTGACCGAATTGGTTCTCCAAAGTTTTAATGTTTCCACCCAAAGTGGGCCGATTCTTTTTCCCCATTCTACATCTGCGTCCTTTACCAGATTCGGATCGAAATCCGAAACTACCAGATAGTTCCCAGTCATGCCTTTCTCCTTGTAAAGTTTGATGTTAAACAGCAACCAGGTTAAAACAGAAAGATATTATACCACAAAAATAATTGATTGCTAAATTGTTTCGAAGTTAGAGGGAGATTTTGATTGCCGGTCCCATGGTTGATTTAATAACTGCCTTTTTAATATTCTGACTGCCAATGGCCTTTATTAGAGTTGATAAGTTGGCTTCCAATTCTTTTTCCGGTTGGGAAACTTTGCCAAAGATGGTGTGAATTAAAGGGGCGTTGGCTTCTGATTTATAGGAAAATTTGGGTTTTTCAAATTCTTTAGCCAGTTTTTCCGGATTATCCGTAATTGTGCCGTTTTTTGGATTGGGCATTAAGCCTTTCGGTCCCAGCAGTTTGGCGTATTTGGTCAGTTGGGGCATCATCACCGGACTGGATAATAAAATATCAAAGTCAATCTTTCCCGCTTCCAATTTTTTTAAAGTTCCTTCGCTGGCAATTTCCACTTTTTTGGTTTTAACTTGAAAATGGGGGAGTTCGACTTCACCTTTAATACCTGATTTCGCCAAAACAAAATGAATTTCTGCCGAGCCGTTAAATTTTGAAGTTGAGGTCTCTTTTAATAGTTTGATGCCTTCTGATAGAGTATAAGTTTTAGCCGCGTCAACTTTTTTTCTGGCATCTTGGTACCTTTTTCCCCGAACTTTTGGGGCTTTCGGGGACTTTTGGGATTTCAGGGTCTTCTGCGAGGCTTGAGAATCGTTTCCAGCCACCGTTTCCGGCACCTGTTTTTCAGACTTTTGCTCTTCTTCCTTTATTTTAGTAATGCGTTTCTTTCCCATATTTCCTTTAAATTGTCATCCTGAGCGGAGCGAAGGATCTAGCGAAGTCAAGCTAAGCATGACGAAGCGTAAACGCTTCTAGATTCCTCACTGCGTTCGGAATGACGATAAAATTACTCAATCTTAATCCCCATTGACTTGGCTGTTCCCTCAACCATATTCATGGCCGATTCGACTTTATCGGTATTTAAATCTTTTAATTTTTCTTCCGCGATTTTTCTGATTTGCTCCCGGGTAATCGTGCCGACGGTTTCCGTGCCGACCTTAGCTGCTCCCTTTTCCAAATGTAATTCTTTTTTAATCATGGCCGAAACCGGGGGGAGTTTGGTAACAAAAGAAAAAGTCCGGTCAACATAAACGGTAATTACCACCGGAATAATATTGCCTTTTTGAGCGGTAGTTTTTTCATTGTAGGCTTTGACAAAATCCATAATTGGCAGTCCATGTTGACCGAGTGCTGGCCCTACTGGCGGCGCCGCATTAGCTTCCCCTGCGGGTAAATTCAACTTGATAATAGTCTTGATTTTTTTTGCCATATATTCCTTAAATTCGAATATCGAATTTAATAGATTATCAGTTGATCGGTATATCTGGTCAAGAAATCCGAGATCAGAATATCAGAAATAATAACTGTTTACTGTTCTCTGTTTTACTTAACCTGATTTTTCTGATTTACTGATTTACTATTATTTTCGGATTTCGCTTGCACTGTAAATTCGGAAAAATTTATATGTGTGCTTCGAATTTTACTTGATTTTCTAAATTTTCGCAACCTGAAGAAAATCCAATTCCACCGGTGTTTCTCTGCCGAAAATCGAAACCAAAACTCTCATCCTCCCTTTCTCTTCATCAATATTTTCAATTGAGCCTAAAAATTCAGAAAAAGGTCCATCAACAATTTTAACCGCTTCGCCAACCGAGAACTTAACCCGGTATTTCGGCGCCTCCATGGACATAAATTTCTGAATTGAGGCGACTTCGCCATCGGAAATAGGGGTAGGTTTATTGCTTGCCCCGACAAAACCGGTGACCCCCTGGGTGGTTCTGACAATCAGCCAGGTTCTTTCATCTAAAATCATTCTCACCAGCATATAACCCGGGAAAATCTTCTCGGTAATGGCCAATTTTTTACCGGAGCGGATTTGGATTGTTTCTTGAGTGGGAATAAGAATTTCTAAAACATTATCCGTGGCTTTCATTGTTTCCACCCTTTGTTTTAGAGTCGAGGCAACCCGGGCCTCGTGGCCGGAATAAGTATGAACGACATACCAGCGGGCATTGGGATCATCGGATTTCTTGATGATCGTATGCCCTTGAAATTTTTCTTTTTTAGGTTCTTCAACCACAACTTCTTTATCTTCCTGACTAATTTGGGAAGGTTTAACTGGGTTGATTATTTTGTTTCGATTCTTTTTAGACATAGTATTTTTTAAATTTGTTAGTTGATCGGTAAATCAGATTAGCAGGGGTAAGAAATCTGAGAACAGAAACCAGTAATTAATACTGATATCCTGATCTCTGTTACACTTAACCTGATTTTCTGATCTACTGATTTTACTTGTTAAGAATAATTCCAATTAATTTTGTAAAAAGATAGTCCAACGCGCCGATATAAAGACCAACGGCCACCGAAATGCCAATGACAATTTCGGTTAATCTGATCGCTTCCTGCCGGGTTGGCCAGGTGACTTTTTTAAGTTCGGTTTTGGCTTCTTTAAAAAAAACGACCGGTTTTAGCGTGGCCGCATTTAACATATTCAAAATTCTACCACACAGAGAGTGAAAGGGCAAGAGGGCAAGAAAGCGAGAGGGAAGGAAAACGAAAAGCCCGCAGGTCGGTTGCCAGAATGCAATTTCGCTGCCCAGGCACAAAAAGCGGGTGTAAACGCCCTGGCGGGTGTAAACGCCCTGACGGGTGTAAACGCCCTGCGTGCCTGGGAAGAAAAAAGACCCGCCGAAAAGGTAAGCTTCACAGCGGGTCGTTCAACACGAGACATTTATTAACAAGGAATCAAGCAGCCAATGATATTGCTTGGAGCGTACTCAAAAGGAATGTTTGGTTGGATAACCAGTTTTCCCAAACTGGTTTTCGGTAAGCAAAGATAATCCTCACCGATGATTATCTGACCCAGATCCGATTGAGTAATCTTTCCTTCAAGATACAATTCCACTACTACTCTCGGGGAAATTACCCAATGATCAAGCTCTTTACCTCTGGGAGTAGCTTTCAAAGCTGCCATCCGAGAACAAATCTCCAGGCTAATCGGCCTTGGTTCAACAGGGTCACCGGTAAATAGATCTCCATCTGTCCAGGTAAGATTCTGGAGCCAAGGATGATTCTTCGATATACCTGTTATACCCCCAACCACATCAAAAAAACGGACGTTTTGACCATCTGTTCCCCAGGGATAAACTAAGGTTGACATGTTTCTCCTCCTCTTGAGAAATCCAATTGTCAAAGATCTGCAGTTTGGAAAAGCCAAGCATATTCTAACAAAGCTAGAGAATACAGTCAAGAAAGATGAAGATAGAATTTTTTGATGTACAGGTGAAATAATAAGTACTGGAAAGCTATATTAGCAGATATTATATTTTTCATAGACAGAATTTAGGATATCCACTAAATTGGTAATTGATGGGAAAGAAAACCCTCCCGCAGCTAAAAAATATCCATGGCTTGATATTTTAACCGGGGAGGGTTTTACGAAACTTGAAAATCCGGATCATTTTGCCTCCGAATAGTGGGTGCATTTTTCAATCGTACCTTTTCCGCACTCGGGGCATGTTTGGCCAATGCTTCTGGAAGTCAAATGCAGATTGCAATGGGTACAACGATATTCATTGATTTGCTGCGGACTCGGTTTGGTTGGGAATGGAGGAGTTGCAGCAAGCAACGATGGCGGCAGATAGTTCCCGTTTCTTCCAAAAAACCTAAGCAAAAAAGATGTCATTTAATCCTCCTTTCTGGCTTATGCCAGAGATTCTTGATGCTGATTCTCAAGGTGCAACTGGTTTGTAATATAACAGAATGGAGGACAGAAGTCAAATTGGTGGGGAAAAAGAAATACCGGAGGCGGTTTTGGTTATTTTCCGTTCTCCGGTAAGCTGTACCGTTCAATGGCGGCAATGATTATCAGGGGAATTGGTTTCCTCATAATCTGCCAGTAATTTTCCCTGATTCTGCCGATAAATTCGTTAATGTCACCCTGTCTTGGCTGCTGTTTTTTGGGTAAATCCGAGATTTGACCGCCGGCGGCGACGAAGGCGAGGTTAATGTCTTTTCTTCCCAAAGACTCAACGGCGCTTAACATCTCCACCATGCGCCAAAGAATGACTAAATGGCGGGAATCCGCGGGCAAGTGATGGAACGATTTTTTCTGAATATTCGGTTTATCATCGATCAGAACATTCAGATAAAATGCTCCTCTTTTGGAAATCACCAGGGCGATTTGGACGGTTTCCGTTTCGTTAGCAGACCAACTCTTCGGAACTCTTTTTTCCAAGGCAGATCCTTGAAAAAGAACTCTCATGGTTTAGCCCTCCTTGCGAGATTAAGTTAAGAGATTTGGTCCTGTGCTGGAAGCAGGATTCGAACCTACGAAGGCTTTCGCCGGCAGATTTACAGTCTGCTCCGTTTGACCGCTTCGGTATTCCAGCAATAACTTCAATTTTAGCATATTTTTGGTATAATAAGATAGTCTAGGGGCGTAGTTAATCGGTATAACAGCTCTCTCCAAAAGAGCAATGGGGGGTTCAATTCCCTCCGCCCCTGCCAACTTGCCTCCCTAGCTCAGTGGTAGAGCGACGGTTTTGTAAACCGTTGACATCAGTTCGATTCTGGTGGGAGGCTCAAACGGCAAGGCAGGCGGGTAAACAATAGGTCGTCAGTCCAATCCTGACCGTCGGCTCAAAGAATAAGGTAAAGTTGAAAGCTTATAATTAATTTATGTTTGGAAATAAAACGCCGGTACAACAAATAGAAGAAATTAGAAAACAAGCGGAAAATGACCGCACTAATCTTAATAGAGATCAGGAGAAAATCCGTGAATGTAGCGAAAGCCCAATGTCTAAGATTTCCGGACCCAACGAGGAAACCATCGGAGGTTGTGCGGATTGCATCGTAAACCCTATAAAGTGTCCGGTAAATAAAATAATACGCGGCGGTTCAGAGCGGTTAGGTTGATTTGAAGAAATTATTTTAATTTGGAGGATTCCTTATGGGGAGTATGTTTTCGGCATTTCTTGCAATATTTAGACAACGTTAATTTCCCCTCGGTATTGGTTTTATTTTTCTCACTGACATAGTTCTGGTTTTTACAAACCGAACAAATCAAAGCGAATAATTGGCGAAAACCTTTCTTGGCCATAAATGGTATTGTAACAAAAAGAAAGATAAAAAACAATGTCATTCCCGCGTTCACCCTGTAAGGGAAAGCGGGAATCTACATCAAGAAGTAAATCTGTAAATCAGATAATCTGGTTAAGCAAAATCTGAGAACAGAATATCAGTAATTAAAAACGGTTTTACTGATCTCTGATTTCTTGTCCTGATATTCTGATCAACCGATATTCTTGCTTATATAGATTCCGAATCACATTCGCTTCGCTCAGTGTAAACAAGCTCGGAATGACAAGATATGTTATTATTTTGAATATGGGAATTAAGAATATCGCTCGTTTATTGCTCTTGACTTTGGGAATTATTGGTATACTGGTTCTTTGGTCCGAAAAAAATCCCGGCCAACTACTTTCTCCTTTTGTTCAACAGTCAAAACCGGTCACTCCTTTATTAAAATATTCTTTTCCGGAATTGCGCCAGCGGGTTTATCCGGGAAGCAAGATTAAAATAGGAAAAAAATTGTCGCCAGCAATTGCTATAGGTGACAAGGTTAGACCTTGTCAGTCGTATGTGTTTACATTTCAAACAGAGGGGAAGACGGTGAGTGGGTTAATCAACATTCCAAAGAGAAGCGAGAAGTCAGAAGCGGGAAGCGAGAAACTACCCGTGATTGTTATGATTCGCGGATACGCGGATGTGGAAGGTTACACCACGGGTTTGGGGACAAAAAAGCCGGCCGAATTTTTCTGTCAAAACGGTTTTATCACTTTGGCGCCGGATTTTTTAGGCTTCGGGGAATCGGATCAGGCTAGTGGTGATATTTTGGAAGCGCGTTTTGAAAAACCAGTAACAGTGATGAATCTTTTGGCATCAATCAAAAATCCCACATCAACGTTTACACTGAACGAAGTGAATGTGCTTCCCATCAACCCCGATCAAATCTTCTTATGGGGCCACAGCAATGGGGGACAAATTGTTTTATCGGTTCTGGAAATATCCCAAGCCAACATTCCAACCGTTCTTTGGGCGCCGGTGACCGCGGGATTTCCGGAAAGCGTCTTGGGATATTTGGGAGAATTGGACGATAACGGTTTAAGGGTTAAAAACGCGATTGATAATTTTCTTAAAATTTATGATCCTAAATTGTTTTCGATTGATAACTATTGGAGCGATATTAATACTCAAATTCAACTCCATCAAGGGTTAGCTGATCCGCTGGTAACCGAGGAAGAATCGGATAAATTTGTTGACCGGTTAAAAAGCTTAGGTAAGGACATTTCCATTTATAAATACCCAAACAATGATCATAATTTAAGTAAAGATTGGGATAAAGTGGTTGAAACAAGTCTAAAGTTTTACCAAGATAAGCTGCGGTAAATTGGAAAAAGCCCGGTTATAACCGCTAATGAATTTCATAAGTTGGTTGGTAAATATAGTATAAAAGGTGGGCGTTTTCGTATAAGGAAGAAGATGATTTTTTAGCAGCCATATATTTAATAATGAAAGATTATAAAGAGTTTGTCAAGAAGGATTCGGGTTGAAAATTTACAAGGCGTCACCTTGCGAGGCTGCAAGGTGACGCCTTGCGTGCCTAGGGGCAAAAAAAGAACCGGCATCTGGGTTGCTATGAAAGCAATCAGTTGCCGGTTCGGGTACAAAGGTCATACTACTTCTTTAGCGGCGTTACCGTGGTGGGTGTTACGGGGATCGGTTCGATTGGGCAGACGTAGGGTTTGTCGTTATCGATCATGCTGACATAAGTACTGCCAGCATAACCCTCGGTCCATAAATCAGTCCAGAAACCGGAGTTGCCGATCAAGGAATCCTCATAACTGAAATAGTACGTCGTGAACTGTGAGGATATCTCGACCAGATCATAGGTGACCGGTTGTCCTGGCCACCAAAGTACCAGGGCAACCCACTTCGAGCCATACTTCAGGTCTTCCGCGGTCAGCTCTCTGTCCGTGGCTATATGTAGTTGACAGGTATAGCCTTCGATGCAGACGACGGAGGAGTCGACCATTCTAAAGACGAGCGGACCGGGTTTAACCAGCAGATTGATGGAGTTGCTTGCCCAGGAACCGCCGGCAGCTTGGATGGAGACATACACTGTCTTGATTCCTGGATTTTGCCAAGAAAGTTGAACGTTTCTTGACGGACCGAATAAAGTCAGGTTCTGGACGGTCTCGTCGGTGATGACCCAAATTGTTGCTGGAATCAGAACGGGATCGAGCGGATCAATGCCGATTTGGACATTAACCAGTTCTCCCGCCATGACCACATCACGATCCACTTTCAAAGAGACAAAATTCAGTGGGGTATACCAACCGCCACCTCCCTTGACTGTGGCCGACTGTAGCTTTTGTTGCAGGTCCGGCGGGGGGATAGGTGTTGTTGTCCGCGGCGGGATTGGGACAGGTGAACCACTGTCGGCAAATGCCGGCAGCACGGAAACCAATACCAAAATCGTTACCAGAAACAGAGTCGCCAGAATCCGGTACTTCATTGTGGAACCTCCTTAAAGTAGTTTGACCTGTTAAAGAGCGGCAGGGTTTGGCTGAAAGATTTCAGCTGGCAGGAATTATAACATACTATAAGGTAAAATGCAAGCGATGCCTATCACGATTTGAGAAAATGTTGGAAGAGGCGCGAGAGGTATTAAAAACATTAAGAAAAGTGCAGTTGGCGAGAACCGAAGTTGAGGCGTATGAAAATATAAGCGGAACAAATTTGGAGTTTACTAAATAAGATTTCGTAGGCACAAAAGGCGACGCCTTGCGTGCCTAGAGATCAATTAAGATTTTGGTAATGATTGAGAGATCTTCAGTTTGATTAACAAAAGATTCATATGAGAGTTTAGGGTTGGTTTTGGAAAAATAGGCTAAAATTACTTCCGAGTGAATCCATTCAGTTTTTCTTTGACCCAAATATTCCGGAAGAGAGGATGGTTGAGAAAAAAGCGCGAACATTTCCCGGTCTTTTGGAGTATATGAAGTTAAGGGATTCTGATGAATATATCTCGATAGATGTAAAAGCTGTTCGTCGGTTTCAACAGAGATTGCTTTGTAAACCGATTGATAAAGAGGTCCGACCCGCTGGTATTTTTTATTATTAAATTGAGTGTATCTAGTTCCCAAGGAGTTCATAAAACTGTCAATACCGTTCCGGGATTTTTGTTGAAGGAGAAAATGAAAATGGTTGGGCATAATGCAATAGGCGAGAAGTTTAATTTCATCAGAAAAGTTATTTAATTTTAAAAGTCTTAATATTTTTTCTTTTTCAAAATAAGTAATAGACGGGTTTAATAAGGTTTTCATAAGTTGATCTTCGTTTTTTGGTAAGAGATATTGTTTCAAATAAGAGAGAAATACAGCGTAATCCTGTTCATCCTGGAAAATTAGATTTTTATTTACGCCGCGGTTATATATATGATAGATACCATTTTCCAGGTATGTTTTAATAACATTTCTTCCGGGCATAAATAAATCATGATACAAAACCTTCTCTTTGTCAAGTCCGTAAGGCGTCGCCTTGCAGGCACAAAAGGCGACGCCTTGCGTGCCTAGGCGGAAAAAAAGGGTAGGAGGGAATCGCAATAGAAATTATTGACGATTTCTCCGGCCCATTGGCACTACCTGACTAGGAGTTGCTGGATAACGACTCGCAACCAGTAGACTCCCGGCGGTAAATCAAGGGAACATTGGCCGTATTCGCTGTACAGTCATTCCTTTGTATCCTCGCCAGCAGGGAGAGAACCTTTACCATCGTCATTGACCACTTCCAGTTTTAGTCCTTTAGGAAACTCTTTTTTGTCGACTGGAAAAACCGAAAAAAGCAAATGAACGTTTTCCTCTTTTATGTTCCAGGCGAGATGAATCGTGGCAGCGCCAACCACCGCAAGATCATGGGTAATTCTCAATTCACTGCCCCCATCATAAAAGGG